>OICG01000274.1_pt1 | contig 15828 bp, 12 predicted proteins | sample 1581241 | NCBI WGS metagenome assembly OICG01 (sample SAMEA3882534, study PRJEB24775) | human gut metagenome | biome: human-associated habitat; feature: intestine environment; material: feces | place: Netherlands | collected 2009/2010
AGCAGAAGCTGGATGAGTACAAGGAACACAAATTCTCCGACAATGACCGGAAGAACCTCCGCGAAACGGGCAATCTCGGTAGGGTCGTGGACATTGTGGACAGGGAAACGGGCGAAATCATCCCCTCCTACATCAGCATCGACCGCAAGACGAATGAAATCACGGACATTCCGGCAAGCAGGGTGCGCATCCCGGAGCGCATCGGCAAGACGGAAATCACCACGCAGGAGCGGGACATGCTCCGCGCCGGACTGCCCGTGCGCGACAAGCTCATCGAGCGCAACGACGGCAGAAAGTTCGTCACCACCCTGCAAGTGAACGTGGAGCAGCGCGGCGTGGAGTTCGTGCCGGGAACCGGCAAGTCACCCCGTACCGCACAGACGCAGGAAACCAAAGGCGACACCTCGAAAAATCAGGCGCAAGGCGGGGAAAATGCCGACCAGACCAAGAAGGAGCAACGCCGCAACACGTGGACGAACGAGGACGGCAGCATCCGCCCCATCAGCAAATGGAGCGGCGTGAACTTCACCGAACAGCAGAAAGCCGACTATGTGGCGGGCAAGGCCGTGAAGCTGGAGAACGTGACCGACAAGCAGGGCTTCCATGCCACGATGTATATCAAGTTCAACCCGGAGAAGGGACGCCCATACCGCTACGACACGAACCCCGATGTCGGGCAGCAGGTCGCCCCGTCCAACGAGAGCCGCACGCAGGTGGCGGTGAACAACGAGGGCAAGACCAACGAGGCGACAAAGAACCTGAAAGAGCCTTTGCAGAAAGGTCAGACAGCCCCGAAGACCGCCCGCCAGCAACAGCAGCAGGACAAACCGAAGAAAACGGGCAAGGGCATGAAAATGTAATCCCGTGTCCGCCACTGAATCCAAAATAAAATCCAAAGTATCAACAACAAAAGCAAGAAAACATGAAGACAATCATTGCAGAAAAGCCCTCCGTGGCACGTGAAATCGCCCGCATCGTGGGCGCGACAAAGAGAGAGGAAGGATATTTCGAGGGAGGCGGCTATGCCGTGACATGGGCATTCGGACACCTCGTTCAGCTTGCCATGCCCGACGGCTACGGCGTGCGCGGATTTGTCCGTGACAACCTCCCGATTATTCCCGACACATTCACGCTCGTCCCCCGTCAGGTCAGGACGGAGAAAGGTTACAAGCCCGACAGCGGCGTGGTGTCGCAGATAAAAGTCATCAAAAGACTGTTCGACACAAGCGAACATATCATCGTGGCGACCGATGCCGGACGCGAGGGAGAGCTTATCTTCCGCTACCTCTACCACTATACGGGTTGCACCACTCCTTTCGTGCGCCTGTGGATCAGCTCTCTCACCGACAAAGCTATCCGTGAGGGACTGCGGAAACTCGAAGACGGCAGCAAATACGACAACCTCTACCTCGCCGCCAAAGCGCGGAGCGAATCCGACTGGCTCGTGGGCATCAACGGCACACAGGCGTTATCCATCGCCGCCGGACACGGCACGTATTCCGTGGGGCGGGTGCAGACACCAACGTTGGCTATGGTATGTGAACGCTACTGGGAGAACCGCCGCTTTACGTCCGAAGCATTCTGGCAGCTCCATATCGCAACGGACGGTTGCGACGGCGAAGTCGTGAAATTCTCATCCTCCGAGAAATGGAAAGAGAAAGAACCGGCGATGGAACTATATAATAAGGTAAAGGCGGCAGGTTGCGCCACTGTCACGAAAGCCGAGCGCAAGGAGAAGACGGAGGAAACTCCCTTGCTCTACGACCTGACCACGCTCCAGAAAGAAGCCAACGCCAAGCACGGCTTCACGGCGGAACAGACGCTTGAAATCGCGCAGAAACTCTACGAAAAGAAGTTGATAACCTATCCGAGAACGGGAAGCCGCTACATCCCCGAAGACGTGTTTGCCGAAATTCCCAAACTGCTCGCTTTCATCGGCACACAGCCCGAATGGAAAGACAAGGTGCGGGCAAAAGCCGCCCCGACACGCCGCAGCGTGGACGACGGCAAGGTGACAGACCACCATGCCCTGCTCGTCACGGGTGAGAAACCGCTCTTCCTCTCCAAAGAGGACAATACCATCTATCAGATGATTGCCGGGCGCATGGTCGAGGCATTCTCTGAGAAATGCGTCAAGGATGTGACCACTGTCACGGCGGAATGTGCCGGAGTGGAGTTTACCGTAAAAGGCAGCGTCGTGAAGCAAACCGGATGGCGTGCCGTCTATGGCGAGGAAAAAGAGGAAATTACCATCCCCGGCTGGCAGGAAGGCGACACGCTGACACCGAAAGGCTCGTCCATTACCGAAGGAAAGACCAAACCCAAGCCGCTGCATACCGAAGCCACCCTGCTGTCCGCGATGGAAACGGCTGGCAAGGAGATAGAGGACGACGCATTGCGGCAGGCTATGAAGGATTGCGGCATCGGCACGCCCGCCACCCGTGCGGCGATTATCGAAACGCTGTTCGCCCTCTTGAGTGCTCCACACCCGGATGCCGTTTCGTACAAACCATTCCACGACAAAGGGCGTTTCATCTGCGATACGCCCGATGCGGTCAAACATGAAAACCAGAAGAATATCGAACTTTCCATTTCGGGCGTAATCCTTGATGATCTGCAGCTTGTCACGGGCCGCTGCGCGGACTTTGTGACCGGACACGCCCTCTTCCTGTTCTTCGTGGACGATGACCCAGCCCTTCGATTCGGCAAACTTGTGGCAGGCTTTGCGCTGCATAGGCAGGTCAGCTTCGTGGTTGGAATTGAAATCCACCTGTTTATCCGTGGACACGCGGTACAGACAGCATACGCGATTATTGGTCATAGTGTTTCCCTCACTTTCAAAGTGAGGATGGACGATGATTCAGTTGTCAAAGAACGTCCGGTCGTGGTTCCCTGGTCGAGCCGAACACCACTTCCACCCTCAGTATAGCGTATAACGTGCGTTTCGTCCATACCTTTCAGCTTACTTTCTTCGTATAACTTGTGGCAAGCAGGATGTCCCGGATGCGGTCAAATGCTTCCGTGTTGGCTTCTTTGGTGAAATTGAGGACAACGGGATACCCGTTGATGACCAGATAAAACCGGAACTGATAGTTCTGGCTAACCAAAAAATTGCTTTCATGTACGTTCAAAATTGTTGGCCTGAAAATTTCAATCGTACACTGGATGCAATTCACAAAAATAGCCGCCAGCTTCAAAGGCTTCTTTGAAACTGACGGCTGTGATGATGAACTTCATCTTGAATTTCGGGAAGGCGGACTGAAAGTTCATTCAAAAAAGTTTTGTTAAGACTGAAAGGGTTCACTGTCGTAGCAAGCAGGGCAGCTGTATATACAACTGCTCGTTTTGCGTTGCAAAACACTTGTTGGAAAATCCCAACCCCTTTCCGATCTGTACCGTGCCGGTGCAGGCTAGGCATCTTTCTACGCAGTGTTTATGGTTTTGATCAATCCAACTCCAGATCCTCAAAGCCGGTGACTGTTTCAAACCGACGGGTGCGCACCTCCATCATCTCGCTGATGAGTTCGGCGGGCAGGCAGAGCGCACCGGCCATCCGGAGGATGGCACTGACATCGGCAGCAGTCAGCAATTCACAGCGGCAGAGAAAACGGAATAACGCGGCATACGCCTGCTCTGCCGGGCAGGGCATGAACTGTGGAGCCCGGTCGAAATACTGCACCAGAACTGCACAATACCACTGGCGGTCGGCGGGGGAAAGCCCTGCAGAGGCTTCCAGCCGAGCCAGCGCCATACGAGCCGAGAAATCCAGCCGGAACGCGTCCCGGGCCAGTTGGTCAAAGTAAGGCATCGGCTGGGTGAAGAACAGCACCGGTACCCGCAGGATGGCTCCAAATTTGGCATCGCCTGCCAGAATTTTATCCCGGGCCACGGGTAGACCCAGCCGCGCCACCACATGGCCGGAAACATCGGCCTTTTCCAGCCAGAGCAGTGCGGCAGTGTGGTCAAATGCAGACACAGCCACAGTGACAGTACGACTCCAATTTTCACACCCAGCATCCCGGGCGGTCAGGGTCGCCAGACCGGAACTGTTGAAGCTGTGAGCGCCCAGCATTTTAAGCTGTGGAGGCAGCGTCAGCTGTTTCAGGGCATGACACCCGGCAAACGTGCCCACATCTGGCATGATCTGATCCGTGGGGCGGGGCAGATAGCCCAGAGCCTGCAGCTGCTCCGGCAGATGGACGCTGGTAAGGCGGCTGCAGTCACCGAATACACCGGCAGGCAGGGCGGAAATGGCATCCGGCAGTGTGACGGAAGTCGGCCCGCCTTCGTCCAGCGTTTCGGTGGTGACTGCGCGGCCCATTCGCATACAAAATATGCTGAAACTGATAGGCGATTGCCCGAACTGCGCAAAGCAGCCCTCATCCAGATGGCTGGCAGCAAAGGCGGTAGCGGCAATGGCGGTGACAGTGCGGCCTTCTACAGTGTCGGGTACCACAGCAGGCCGTGCCAGCCGGGGCCAGCGCACCAGCGCCAGAGAGCCATCCGGCAGAGGGGCAAAATCGGCTGTCAGGGGCAGGGCATCGGTGTCGGCCTCTTCGTTCAGATGGCCGAGCCGTGCAAACTCTGCGCTCATGTCGGGAGCATCGCCGCCCCAATCATCCTCGTCATCCTCCTCCTGCAAGAGAGCTGCCAGTGCGGCTCCGGGCAGGGAGGAGGCCTTTTTTGTTTCCGGGGCTGGGGGTGTCCAGCGGCTGCCCAGCGTTCCGGCGTTGGTTACTTCAAATTGCAGCAGTTCCATTTTACACCAGTCCTGTCAGATCGATCTGGTGCAGCAGCTGCTCCGACTGCCGGTGCAGCAGCAGATCCCGGCTGGCTGCAAAGTAATCGGTGCTGAGAAACTGCCCCAGAAATGCGGTGGCCACGGGAGCTACGGTCAGATCGTTTACCGCCATGCTCAGCTCTGTTCCCTTACCGAAGGCTTCCTGTAAAAAACGGAGCAGATTGCCAAGCTTCTTCTGTGTTTCAGCGACCTCAGCCTGCAGGTCGGCGACCGAGCGCTGATAGCAGGCCTTGAGGGCGGAAAAAGGGGTGGAGCCGGAAAGTTCTCCGTGCCATTGGGCAGTCAGCGACAGCAGATCGAGATAGACTTTCTGCCGGGCAGAGGGGGCTTTGTTGGCTTCGGCGCGCCAGTTGTCCTCCAGCCCGGCGAGGGCGGTCAGGGCATCGCCAGGAACATCCAGCGTCCCGCGCTGGGCTTTGAGGGCGGCCACGATAAGGCGCAGCGCATCGTGGCGCAGGGTGCAGCGTTCCATCTGCAGGAACACGGCTTCCAGCAGCAGGCTGACAAGGCTCATCCGCTCGTCCATCTTGGCGCTGCGTGCCTGTGTGAGGACATCCTCATCCCACACACCCTGCAGGATGGCATCAATATTGTAGGCCTGACGATATTTCTGGTAGAGTTCGTAGTAGATGGCAAAATCCCGGGCGACCTGCTTGTTTTGCAGATACTGGGTAGTCAGCTCCTCGCTGACTGCAAGGCCCAGCTCTTCGTGATACTGCAGGATCTCGGAAAGGTCTTCCCAGGCACGGGGTGTTACCACGGTCAGACCGTCCACAGTGGTCTCGACCTTGTAAAAATCTTCGGGACGGATATCCAGATAGCTGATGACGCTGCGGCTGACACCGTGTTCCAGCGCATAGGCCTTCCACGCTTCATAGCTTGGCTCAACTTCGATCACCTTCAGCCGGTCACGGGTGGCAGCGTCGAACTCCCGGACGCTTTTGTTGAAGCGGGGCGGGTTGCCGGCGGTGACCACCGCCCAGCCCTCGGGGATCTGATGCCCACCAAAGACTTTGTATTGCAGGAATAGCAGCATGGCAGGGGAGAGGGTCTCGGAGACGCAGTTGATCTCGTCCAGAAACAGAATGCCCTGCGTTTTGCCGGTGGTGCGCATACAGTCGTAGACGCTGGCGATGATCTCGCTCATGGTGTATTCGCTGACCTGATAGTGCTTGCCGCCGTATTCCTTTTCTACGATCACAGGCAGACCCAGTGCGCTCTGGCGGGTGTGGTGGGTCATGGAATAGCTCACAAGGCCAAGCCCCATCTCATCAGCGACCTGCTGCATAATGGCAGTCTTGCCCAGACCTGGCGCACCCAGCAGGAAGATGGGCCGCTGGTGCACCAGCGGAAGTCGGTAGCGGCCCAGAGCGTCCTTCTGCAGGTAGATCTGTACGGTATTTTTGATCTGTTGCTTTGCACTTGCTATATCCATGATTCGGTGTCCTCCTCGGTTCGGGTCTTCTGCGGTTCAAGCAGGCGGATGTTGTCAGTGGTAAGTACAGCCCGGATGGCCCAGCTGGGAACGTGGGGGCTGATGTGGTCGTCACGGTTAAAGATGAAGGCAGTCTTGTAGGCAGGGGATTTTTCCGGGTAGGTGCCCACGCCGTCGGTAAAATAGAGCAGGCCGTTGAGGTTCGTCAGCTTTTTCTCTTCCAGCAGCCTGTCTACATAGGCGAACACCGGCCGGAAGTCGGTACCGCCGAAGCCCCGGAGCTTCAGCCGGGGGATCAGCTCATGCAGCTGGTCCAGACTGGTCAGCCGCTCCACGCTCTGCACCTCGGCATCGCATTGGATGAGATAGATCTCTACCCGCTCGGTGAAGGAACCGCTCTGCCGCAGAACGTCGCAGGTGCGCTGCAAAAAGCTCTGAACGATATCGCCCTGAACACTGCCGGAGGTGTCGATGGCAATCACAAATTCCCGGATGCGCTTGTCGTCCCGGTATTCCAGCGGCTCGACCAGGGGAATGTTGCCGTAGGTGCGCAGACCGTAAGTGTAATAGATGAGGTCAAATTCGTCCTCGGAAAGCTGCAGCACCTCGTTTTGTGCCCCGAACCGGCGAAGAAAGTCGGTATAGTCGCATTCCTCAAAGGTCACAGGCTCTAACCCATCCATCAATGCTCCGGCACGCTTGCCGTGACGGCGGCTGAAGGTCTCCAGATCAGTCTTGGCCTGGCGGGCCAGCTGCTTCCATTGTCTGTGCAGGGCTTCCTTCTGCCGCTGCTGCATCTGCTGCAGCGTTTCGTCCCGGGTGTCGGTTTTGCGCAGTTCGGTCTCGTTGGTGATATCCTCATCCTCCCCGGCGGGCAGCAGCTGTCCGTTGGGGGCCGGACGAGAGCCGGACCGTGGCGCAGCATACCAGAGTGCATGGCTGTCCCGGGAAAAAAGCTGGGTCAATTCCGCCAGAACATCGGCGGGGTACTGCCGTTCCAGCAGAAAATTATAGATGGCTTCTGCCGTCAGGTGAGGGCAGGCATCCCGCAGGCGGCTGCGCCAGCTGTCCTGTGCAGCATCATCCGGCAGGGCGCAGGAGGGGATCTCCAGTTCCCGGATGACTTCCTCTGCGGCAATGTCGCAGGCAAGGTTCCATAGGCGGTGATCCATTTCCTGCCGTTGAAAGGGATGCCCCAGAAGAAAGTGCAGGGTGACATGCAGCAGGGCGCGTGTGGGCACAAACTGCTGTGCCCGGAATGTGCGGAGCAGCGTTTCAGGGCAATAGTATAAGCAGTGGCCATCCCCGGCAAACAGGGTGTCCAGCGCAGGGACGGGGATCGGCTTCAGCTGTTCCAGAGCGGAGGATAAAAAACGCAGGTCGGCAGTCAACCGACTCTGTGCCAGCAGCAGCACCTGTGCGGCCAGTTCGTCCGCCGCAGGAACAGGAGTCTGGATGGGCTCGGGCATAAGAGAAAACTCCTTTCTGCCCCAAGGGCAGGACGGTATCCTTCAAAAACGGCAAAACCAGCCGACACCACCCGGAGCACCGGGTGGAAGCCTGCTGGTTTGCACGCATTCCGTGGCGTGCTGCGGGTACTCCGCCCGGCAGACGTTTCGGAATCAGAATGAAGAAATGGGTGAAAAAGGAGGAAGGTGTTTCTTTTGGTGAGACCTCAGAACAGCAGCCCACAGGCTACGCAGCCCACAGCGACCATAATAGCAGATGCAACCCATGCGTAGGGGAGAGTGTGCTTCTGGTGGTCGCCCAGGTCCTGGCCGGAAAGGCCCAGCAGCAGGAAGGTGGCACCCGTCAGGGGACTGAGCGGGAAGCCCAGCGTCATCTGGCCCATGATGGAAGCCTTTGCCACAGCCAGTGCGTTGCCGCCCATAGCGGAAACAGCGTTGGCGATGACCGGCATAACACCGTAGTAGTAGGAATCCGGGTCAAACAGCAGGCTCAGCGGAACGCTGAACAGGCCGACGATGGGGGCAATGAAGGTGCCCATGCTGGTGGGGATAATGGAGACCAGAGCGTCGGTCATGGCAGCCAGCATACCGGAATTTTTGACCACACCGGTGAATGCGCCTGCGGCAAAGACGATAGAGACCATCAGGAATGCGGCCTGTGCATGACTGTTGATGATCTTGTGCTGCAGATCCACACTGGGGTAGTTGACGATGAGCAGGACGCAGTAGCCGATCATAAAGGTGACAGCCGGGCTGAGGCGGTTGGTAACGAGGATGTACAGGATGACCAGGATCAGTGCCACATTGAAGTACCAGCGCCAGCCGGAGCGGGCCAGTTCATTGGAGGTGTTGGTGGTCTTTGCTTCGGTCAGACCAGTGACCTCCTGCGCGGGGATGCCTGCAGCAATACGCTTGGCTTCCTTTTTGCCCAGGAAAGCCGCGATGAGCAGGCAGACCACCAAGCCTGCGATCCAGGCGGGCATGATGCCCACCCACAGCTCACTGCCGGTGACTTCATAGCCCAGGCCGGACATGGCTGCGGCTGCACGGACCGTGGGGCCGCCCCAGGGCATAACATTCATGATACCGGCGGCCAGCGCCACGATGGTAGCCTCTACCCAGAGGTTCATTTTCAGCTTCTGGAACAGGGGCATACAGGCGGGGATGGCGATCAGGAAGGTGGTGGCACCGGAGCCATCCAAATGGCAGATGCAGCCGATGAGGAAGGTGCCGATACAGACCTTGACGGGGTCTTCGCCGGTAAACTTCAGGATGCGGTTGATGATAGGATCAAAGACACCGGCATCCGAGCAGGTGCTGAAAAACAGGATGGCAAAGATGAACATGACACCTGTGGCAACGATGCTGCTCAGGCCCTTGCCCATATAATCTGCGCTGAGGATGGAAAGTGCCTTGGTAAAGCGGGTGCCGAACGTGATGACCGGCTCAACATAAGCAGTTCCGGCCTTTTCGGCAGCAGCCTGTGCGGCTTGGATGATAACATTGGGGGCATTGATGAATGCTGCGATGAAGCCGGTGATGGCGGGAACAAAGATCAGAGCTACAAGGGTAGAGACCTTCTTGCTCATGATCAGTGCCAGCACCAGCAGAATGGTGACGAACCCTAATACTGCCAGCATGTGATTTCTCCTCAATAATGTGTGTAAAGGTGATCAGAGATCAGAACACCTGTTTCTCGTGCAGAACGTTGAACTGCTCTTCGGTCATGCCCAGAACACCCTCAAAGATGTCCCGGTTGTTCTGCCCCAGCTGGGGAGCGGGTGTGCGCACAGAGGGCTTGGTATCCATCAGTTTGATGGCACAGCCGTTCACGGTAACCTTACCCAGGGTGGGATGATCCATTTCCACGAACATCTCGCGCTCCTTGACATGGGGATCGTCCAGGATCTCCTTGATGTTCATAATGGGGCCTGCGGGGATGCCGTGGGCCAGTACCAGCTCGGCGGCCTCGTTGGGGGTCAGATCCTTGATCCGCTCCTCAATGACCTCGGCAATGGCATCCTGATTGGCCAGACGGCCCGGCATATCCACGAACCGGGGATCGGTGATCATGTCCGGGCGTTCCAACACCTCATTGCAGAGCTTCTCGTACAGCTTCTGGTTGCCTGCCGCGATGATGACCTTGCCGCCCTTGCAGGTGAAGCTGTCGTAGGGGGAAACAGCAGCATAACGGTTGCCCATGGGGGCCGGGATGTTGCCGGTCTCGATGTACTTCAGGGCGGTGTTCTCAGTGGCAGCGATCATGCTGTCCATCAGACTCACGTCCACCCGCTGCCCTTTGCCAGTAATGGTGCGGGCGTTGACTGCGGCAAGGATGCCGATGGTTACATGAAGTCCGCCCAGAATATCACCCAGCGCCGAACCGGCACGGGTGGGCTCTCCGCCCTTGGAACCGGTGATGGACATCATACCGCCCATGGCCTGAGCCAGAATATCATAGCCCGGGCGCAGGTGGTAGGGACCGTAGCAGCCAAAGCCAGAGACCGCCGCATAGATGATGCGGGGATTGATCTCCTTCAGGACATCATAGCCCAGTCCCAGCTTGTCCATCACGCCGGGGCGGTAGTTTTCCACCACGATATCCGCTTTTTTGACAAGCTCCTTGAAGATCTCCTTGCCCTCAGGGGCCTTCAGGTTCAGGGTGATTCCCTTTTTGTTGCGGTTGATGTTGGCAAAATAGACGCTTTCCCGTTCACCATTCAGATTTTTGGCGCGGAAGGGGGGATAGCTGCGGGTGTCGTCACCGCCTTTGGGGACCTCGATCTTGATGACGTTTGCGCCCATGTCAGCCAGCATCATGGTGCAGAAGGGGCCGGCAAGCACACGGGTCAGGTCGAGAACCGTCAGGTTCTCCAATGCCATATGTTCACTCATGTTACAGCTCTCCATCCTCAACGTGGATCTTCATGCGCATCACGGCACTGCCCATGGATTTGCCCAGGCTGTCCAGACGCAGGCTCATGGTGGCACCGCCGCCCAGAGCGTGCTTCATAACAAAGTTGAAGCCGTTCAGGCTGGGCACGTCGTAGCGGGTGATCTCGCCCTTGACCATGTCGCCAAAGTAGGCTTTGAGTTTTTCGGGGGTCACCTCGCGCTCAATGATCTTATAGTATTCCGGTTTGCGTGCATACACACAGACATTGCTGGTATCGCCCTTGTCACCGGAGCGGCCGTGAGCAATATCGTTCAGATAGATCTCTGCCATCTTACTTCACCTCCAGAATGTGACTTTCGACCTGTACGGCATCGCGAGGCACGGTGGTGGGCCACAGTGCCATCACTTCCTGTACACGGGCACGGCCACCGAAGAAAGAAGCACCCGGAGGGCCGTTCAGCTGCATGGGGCTGATCTCGGGAATGATCTTGGCGCACTCGCTCTTGTCCTCGCTGAACACAGCAATGCGCAGGACACACTCGTTCAGGTTCTTCAGTGCCTCTTCGCTCATATCGGCCACGCCCAGATGCAGGCTGTTCAGGCCGATGTAGCTGATGTGGATGTCGTCGGCCTTCATGCCGCGGCGCTGCATCTTCTTCATGATGACCTCGGCGCAGTACTGAGCCTTTTCGTAGGCATCAGGCCATGCAAAGCTCAGCATGGAAACAGTCTTCCAGCCCTTGTGGTAACCCACGCAGAGCTTGAGCGTGTCGGGGCGGGGCTTGCCCTTGACACCGCCGATGCGGACACGGTTGTCACCCACCTGAGTGATGGTAGCATGGCTGATATCCACGTTGACATCCGGGGTCAGGTAGTTGGCGGGATCGTGGACCTCGTACAGGAACTGCTCCTTGCAGCTCTGTTCGCAGATGATGCCGCCGCAGTCGGGAGCCTTGGTGATCTCAAAGGTATCATCGGTCAGCTCTGCGATGGGGAAGCCCAGCTCGTCCATGCGGGGGACATTGCGCCAGTCGTACATATAGTTGCCGCCGGCACCCTGACCGCCGCACTCCAGCAGATGGCCTGCCATGATGCCGCGGGCCAGATTGTCCCAATCGTCAGCAGCCCAGCCAAATTCGTACTTCAGCGGAGCCAGGAACAGGGCGCTGTCAGCCGCACGGCCGGTGATGACCACATCGGCACCCTCTGCCAGGCATCCCTCAATGCCCTCATGGCCGATGTAGACATTGCAGTTGTAGATCTTGTCCAGAATATCGTTGAAATTGCCGTCGTAGTCGAAGTTGGGGAAGGTCCAGCCATCCTTCAGCAGCTGCGGGATCTTATCCTTGATGTTATCGCCGGTCACATAACCGATCTTATAGCCGCTCATGCTGTTGCCTTCTGCCCACTGGCGGATGCCGTCCACGCAGCCATTGATGTTCATGCCGCCTGCGTTGGTGCAGATCTTGATGTGCTTGTCCCAGGCTTCCTTGCCGGCCTCCTTCAGGATGCGGGTGGTGAAGTCGGGCGCAAAGCCCTTGGTGGGGTCCTTGAGCTGCTGCTTTGCCATGATGGAAAGGGTCAGCTCTGCCAGATAATCACAGCCCATATACTGGATATCGGCATTGCGGATCATGTGGATGGCCGCGTCCGGGCTGTCGCCCCAGAAGCCCTGGCCACCGCCGATTGCAACTTTCTTCATTCGATAGCCTCCTTATAAATGAAAAGGTGATATCAGCGTCAAACATCGGTACAACGTTTGACTCAATCGTCGTACTGAGTGTAGTACAACGATTTACTAATGTCAAGAAAAAAACGAAGTTTGGAGGAAAAGAAATGCAACTTTGTTGAAACGGCTAAAAAGGAAAAAGAAAAATATACAGAGTGCACAAAAACGGCTGGTTTGAGATTGGAGAGGCTTTTTTGGCTTGTCAAGATACGGGGAAACGGGTACAATAAACCTGATATCAGAAAAAGGTGGGGAAGAGCATGGTTACGATCAAGCAGATCGCGCAGGAGGTCGGGATCTCGTCCAGTACGGTCAGCATTGTTTTGGGCGGCAAGGCGGCAGAGCGGAAGATCAGCACGGCCACGCAGGAAAAAATTTTTGCGGCGGCGGCACGGCTTGGCTATCAGCCCAATATGGCTGCCCGGAGTCTGCGGGGCGGCAGCGGTGCCAATGAGCTGGTGGTGGCCATGTTCTGGGCACAGGATTTCCGGGCCAGCATGATGCTCCGCTTCTGGGATGGTCTGCGGGCCGAGATCGAAAAAACGGCACGTCCGGTGCGGCTGGTCATCTATCCGTATGTCAACGACCACCTGAAGGAAAGCGAGGCACTGACCAGTGGCGCAAACTGCCATGCTGCCATCATTTGCAATGCGTCCTATGCGGATCTGCAGTTTTTGGAGGACACGCAGCTGCCGATCCCTGTGGTGCTGTACAACCGTGTTTGCAATGGGTATTGCAGCGTCAATGTGGATGATCTGAAGATGGGTGCTCTGGCGGCGCGGGCTTTTGCCGATCAGGGATGCAGGACGGCGGCAGTTCTGACGAGCAGCCCGGTCTTTGAGGGGATGGAAAACCGGATGCATGGGTTCCGGCTGGAAGGGGAGCAGCACGGGTTGACGATCCTGGCCAACCGGTATTGTGAAAACAGCATACGAGGCGGTTACGAGGCGGTTTCGCATCGGCTGCGGCATGAGTGGAAGCAGCAGCTGCCGGACGCAGTGTTCTGCGGTTCCTCGGCCATTGCGCACGGTGCGCTGCGGGCTTTTTGTGAGGCCGGATATATCGGCGAGAAGCTGCCCCGGCTGATTGCTGTAGGCAACGGCCCGGAGGAATCCGATGCGTTTTCGATCCCGAGCCTGAGCGTGGTCTATCTGCCCATGGAGGATATGGCGCGGGAGTGCATCCAGCTGGTGCTGGGGCAGCTGGACGGTCGGATTGCCACGCCGGAAAGCCGGCTGCTGCCGATCGAGTATGTTCCCAGGGAGAGCTGCGGGCCGCTGACAGAATACGCTGCACAATAAAAAAGCCCCGCACCGGCACGCAAAACGTGCGCAGTGCGGGGAAGAAAGAGCAGTCAGCTCTCGGCGCTGATACAGTACATGGAAAAGGTGCTGGAAAATAACAGGGTGTCGGTCTCGTCTGTGATCTCCACAGCCACCACACAGATGTGTCGGCGGCGGCTGACCGTTCGACCGCGGGCCGTCAGGTGACCGGCTTTGACGTTGTGGATGAAATTGACCGAAGCATTCTGGGTGACATACTGCCGCCCGTCAGAGCGGGCAGTCAGCCCGGCACAGCAGTCAGCCATGGTAAAAAATGCGCCGCCGTGCACATAACCGTAGATGTTGGTGGTGTCTCGCCGGATGTCCAGCGACATGACGGCGCTGTCCGATGTTACCGATACGATCTCGATGTGATTGTACTGCATGAATGGATTTTCAAGCATTTGTGCAATGTTCTGTTCCTGCATAAGGAGCCTCTTCTTTTTGATTGTGGTACAACGTTGTACGAAACGAGTCGAACGGTTTTTATTATAATCGCATTTTCCGCAGGATGCAAGCAGCAGGAGGTTTGAAATAAAAGGACAGCCTGTTTGCGCGCTGCCCGGTGCTTCCCATGCTGGAGCCGGAGCTGGTGCGCTGCGGTATCTCAGCCGGGTAGGTTTACTGCGGTACAAAAATCAGGTGGCTGTTATAGAATGGCAGCTGCCTGATTTTTTTGAATCTATGGGAAAAGTTTAGAAAATTTCTTGCAATTCCGCGTAAGCTATGGTATATACATTGTGCGAAACACTGTTTTGATGAACGTACTATCGTTCAATGATGTATAAATGGGAGATGCCCTGCGCATTGAGATCGACGCAGCCACGGGTCATGTTTTCATGATAGGCCCGGCGGTAGAAGTGATTCAGGGTGAGATTGCCCTTGCGGACAGAGAAAGGAGTTTTAACAAGATGCAGATTCGGACTGCTGTCCCCACAGATTTACAGGAAATTGTAAAGATTGAAGCAGAATGCTTCCCGGCTGCGGAAGCCGCCACCAAAGTCAGCATTGCAGAGAGGCTGGCTGTTTACCCCAACCATTTCTGGGTCCAGTTGGATGGCGACCGGATGATCGGCTTTGTCAACGGCATGGTCACGGATGACCCCGACCTCCGGGACGAGATGTATGAGGATGCTTCTCTGCACAACGAAAACGGTGCATGGCAGATGATCTTCGGTGTGGATACCATCCCGGAATACCGCTGCCGCGGCTGTGCGGCTGCTCTGTTGAATCATGTGATCGGCGAAGCGAAAGCACAGGGGAGAAAGGGACTTGTACTCACCTGCAAAGACAAACTGGTGCATTATTACGCTAAGTTTGGTTTTGTGAGCGAGGGCGTTTCTGGTTCTACTCACGGAAATGTGGTCTGGTACCAGATGCGGCTGCGCTTCTGATGGATCTGGGCAGAATGATATGGTTCTCTTTGTGCGAACCATAATATGGCAGTTTGCGTTTTTAATGCACAAGCACAGAAAAATAAAGGGAAACAGCCGTTTCGGGTCCCTATGCGGGCCGGGGCGGCTGTTTTGTTTTTCCATGGCAAAGAAGCGCTGCCTGTGCTATACTTGCCTTAGTGACTTTGCCTGTGGGGCAGAGAAAGAAAAGCTGAAAAAAGGGAGGTGCGGGGCGTGCAGGCCGCCGCCCGGCAGCACGGAGGCACCATGACCGTGAAATAGGAGAACAGCTGGTTCACCGTCCGCATCCTGCTGCCTATCCCGAAAAAGAACACGACTTGAAATGAAGAAGGAAGAAAATTATGTTGTCCATCAACATGGATGATGTAATGCAGGTGGTTTCGAATATCAAAAATTACCTGATTGCATTCGGCGTTGTCCTCGTGCTTGCGCTCATCGTGATGTTCGCGGTGCGGAAGAAGCCCAAGGCGAAAAAGAAACTCATCCGGGTGCAATCCGGCGTTGCCATTCTGCTGGCGCTGGCTATCGTTGCAAATCTTATTTGCACCGGCCCCATGTCCACCATGCTGGATCTGGTCTCCGGTGAAGGCTCCATCAGCGAGGAGACCTCCGCAGAGGCGACCGAGCTGGTGAACGAGATCACGCAGGAGGGCATCGTTCTGGCACAGAACGATGACAACATCCTGCCTGTGGCCTCTGGCTCCAAGCTGAACGTCTTTGGCTGGGCCTCCACCAGCCCCTGCTACGGCGGCACCGGCTCC
>OICG01000290.1_pt1 | contig 15149 bp, 15 predicted proteins | sample 1581241 | NCBI WGS metagenome assembly OICG01 (sample SAMEA3882534, study PRJEB24775) | human gut metagenome | biome: human-associated habitat; feature: intestine environment; material: feces | place: Netherlands | collected 2009/2010
GTTTTTTATACTTATGAAGACCGTACAATCTACAGGAGAAAACGTGAAGTATGGATACAATATCCTGTACAAGTTCTTCTTGCGGTGATAGTTCTTCATTATTCACTACCACTATGGTTGTATTAAACTTCATACAGAATTTTTCAAACCAATCATAGCCAAATCTGACAAATCTATCTTTATGTGTAACTATGATAGTTTTGATTTTTTGTTCCATTACTTCATCTAATAATTGATTCCACTTTTTACGATTGTAGTTAAGCCCGCTTCCATAATCTTCAATACATTGATCTACAATGATACCTTTAGCATTGCAAAACTGACGTAAAAAAGTTACTTGGTTTTGTAAATCATCTTTTTGGTTTCTTGTAGATACTCTGGCATAAATAACAATCTGACGATTATCGTTTTCAGTATTTACGCCCTTAAACTGAAGATATTGATCATAAGTATAATAACGCCTATTAGTCGGAGTTCGATTTGCTTTCAGAATTCCTTCTCTATCCCAACGTTGTAACGTTTTGACTGAGACACCCAATAATTCAGCAAAATCTTTTGGTTTGTAATTAGTGATATTAGATGTGTTCATAACAATGCCCTCCATGAGTATATTTTAACACATTTAACCACTATTGACAATAATTTTGATTGCTTAAAGTGTGTTCCTTAAAATCAGCTGTGCTGATTACTTGCCGTATGTATTATATAAATACACATGATTATCTATACAGTGCCATCCGCTTGAAGCGCCTGCTGTCACACATATATATGTCTTTCCGCTTGCTGCCTTCTCATAGCTGACCGCACAGTTGCCGGACTGATTTACAAAGCCTGTCTTTGCACCGATTACCTCGCCGCTTGTCATCCTGTCCTCTATTCGGCGCAGGAACAGATTTGATATGTTCAGGTTCTCCGGATGCTGCGGTGTTGCAGCCGTGCTATATGTATGATTTGAAAGTACTGTTTTACAAATGTCGTCCTGCATCGCTGCCTGCATGATGACCGCCATATCATAGGCTGTGCTGTAATTGTTCTCATCATATATGCCGACAGGGTTTGCAAAATGTGTGGTCTGGCCTATACCAAGCTCTGCTGCCTTCTGGTTCATCATATCGACAAATGCTTCCATGGAGCCTGCTGTATAAACCGCAAGCTGATATGCCGATTCTCCACCCGATGGCAGGATGGTTCCGTTAAACACATCGCGAAGAGGCACCTGCTCACCGTCTAAAAAGCCTGTTGTACTGCAATCATGCACATATGAATAATCTGTGGCTTCTCTTGTAATTGTAACAACCTCGTTGAGCTTGTTTTCTATCACAGCCTGCCTGTCTATTTCGGTGTTTTCATTCTCCGCTGCAGCAATTGCATTTTTCTCAGCCTGCTCTGCTGCTACAAGCACTGTCATAACCTTTGTCATGGAAGCCGGATACATTTTCTCATGAGCATTTTTTCCCGCAACAACTGTGCCGTCCTGCTCATCAATCACTACGGCATAAGAGCTCTCAATCTCATCTCCGATTGCTGCTGTAGCATCAGACTCCTTTGGCACAAAAAGCTCCTTTGCTTCCTCTGTCTCACTTACCTGCTCAGTCACACCGGTCACATTTTCTGTGGCCGTTCCTGTGTCTTTTACCTTATTACTGTCTTTTTTTGTTTTATTAAAGCACGATATAACTATTATAATCGCTATAACGACTATCACAGCCACTATTCCTACAAGCTTAATCTGTGAAGCTCTTGTATTTTGTCTACGGCGTCTGTAATTTTTTCTGCTATTATTTCTCATATCCAATCCCTGTCCCGTTGTAACTATTCATCCCACGCACATTCGCAAAACCACACTTGAATAATCACATTTCATTTTATACTGTAACCTATTTAGTATACTCCCTATCCGGAAGCTGTGCAATAATTATCGCAATAAACATGAGCACGCATCCAAAAATTTCTCTGCCACCTAGCATCTGGCCAAGCAGAATCCATCCTGCAATCACAGAAACCACCGACTCAAGACTCATCGCTACCGATGCCACCGCCGGATTTAAGCCCTTTTGTCCGACAATCTGCAGCGTATAGCCCACTCCGCTTGAGAAAATACCGGCATAGAGAATCGGAATCCATGCATCCCATGTGCAAAGCGACTGTGCCCACTGTGCTAAACCGCTGGCAGACGGTCCCATATCAGTAAAAATCATCACTATACATGAGCCAAGTCCGGTGACAAAAAACTCAATGCATGAAAGTCTGACCGCATCTACCTGTGATACGAAATGGTCTATAATAAGTATCTGCATCGCAAAGCACAATGCCCCTGCCAACAGGAGCAAATCCGAGCCGCTAAGTGAAAATGCCCCATTCATGCACAGAAAATACATGCCTACCAGTGCAATAAATACGCCTATCCATATTTTGACTCCGCATTTTCTTTTAAGGAAAATCCCTAGTATAGGCACCATAAGTATATATGTAGCTGTAAGAAATCCTGCCTTGCCGGATTCTGCGCCCATGCTGATTCCAAGCTGCTGCAGGTTGCTCGCAAAGAAAAGTGCTATTCCACAGCAGCTTCCGGCTATCCAAAGCTCTTTCTTTTGCTTTTTGCTTTCAGGTCTGTTTACCGTCAGCTCTTTCTTATCCAGTATTTTTATGACCGGCAGAAGGCAGAGCGCACCAATAAGGAAGCGGATGCCGTTGAATGAAAATGCTCCAACTGCATCCCCTCCCTTTGACTGCGCTACAAAGGCTATTCCCCAGACTATATCTGCCAAAAACAAAATAAAGACATGTCTTGTCTTTGAGGCTGTATTCATTATAATAGTTCCTCCGTGTTATTAAATCTATTTAAGGTTACCGCTTGCAATTGTCTCCGGTAACCTTAGTAATCCGTCTTATTTGACAAAATCAGAGATATTATATCACCGTCTACCTTAAATTGCATACTTAAATATGCTGTTACATTTCGTTTGTATATAAAATTATACAAAAAACAGGCGGCAAACACCCTCTTTGGGTATTCGCCGCCTGTCTTTATATCTTATTGCGTAACACTATTATTTACGCTATTCTGCCAGCTTAAAATGCTTTATCTCTCCGTTTCCTGCCACATAGAAATCATTATCCTTGTAAATGCCTCTGTAGCCTTCTGTATTTTTATAGGTCAGTGCCTGCTGCTCCAAAAGACTAAAGCCGTTTTCACTGTCATACGAATACAGATAGTAGTCATTCGCAGTAAATCCTATCATATTTTTCTCCGGGTCAGCAAGAATAGCTTTGTAGTTGTATACAAACTCATTACTCCAGCTCTCAGAACTGTCGATAAGCTTCTGGTTCACCTCAACCGGCTTTGTCGGATCGCTCACATCAAACATAGTAAGCTTTATCTTACTCTGCTGCGAATCACCATAGCCTATTCCAAGTACGTGCGTATCATCCCACATATGCAGATATTCAGAAAATCCACTCACCTCAAGCTCTCCCAAAAGCTTTGGTGCTGTCGGATTAGATATGTCTGCTACAAAAAGAGGATCCGTCTGCCTGTATGTGATGAAATATACGTATTTTCCAACAAAGCGGGCTGCGTATATACTCTCCCCGCGTGCAATCTCGTTTATCACACCGACCTCATTCATATCCTTATCCAGCACATGAAGCGAATTGACAGGCTGGCTGCCGGTATTTGAGGTTGGAAGCACATACAAATACCCTCCCTGCTCATTTATTGCAAATTTATCGTTAAGATAACCATTCACTGAAGTCGTCTCCCCGGTCTTCATCACTCCATCCTCAAACGAAATTTTGCTGATTTTGGTAAGCTCACGGCTTGCACTCCAATCAGAATGATACAGATACATAGCATTGCCAGAAACGTACACCTCGCCGCTATTATTCATAATACATTTTGCATCTATTGTCTTATCAGGTTTATCCACATCAAAGCTCGAAATAACTGTGCCTGAGTATGTATCCTCTCCTATATAGAAGCAGTCATAGCTTATCACTTTGCCATTTACCTGAGGCACCCATTTCTCCAGATTATCCTCCTGCAGCGCCACATTTCTATTCATATCGGAGGTCTTTATATATGTGTCTGAAAAAACATATACCGTATTGCCGATTTTGCGCGATGTATTGTAAAATCCATCCTGACGCGCTTTACCTATAAGCACCGGTTTCGTCGGGTCAGCTATATCATAGCTATAGCATATAGTCTCATCCTTATCGCCTGCATGGTTTGATATGATAAGCATTTTTCCGTCACTGATATAAAGCTCCTCTACAGTATCTGACGGTACCTCAAAATCAGGACGAAACAGCGTCTCTTCCCCCGGCTTTCCATTTGAAATATCCGTGATGGATATCTGACCATCCTCGACCATGTAAATGTATTTTCCGTCCGTCTTTACCACATCACTCTCATCAACGCCCTCTGTCATCACGTTGGTGGTTGAATACTCTGTTTTGGCTGCCGCCTCCTGCTTATTTGCAGACGATGCATCAGACGTAATTCCTGTTGCATCCGCACTCTCCAGCAAGTCTCCAGATGCAGTATTCCTTATGGAAGCCTCAGCTTTTTTTGCCACATCATACAATTTCCCGTAATCAGAGGCCGATTCATAATCCCCAAGCTTTGCACCGCTCTTTATCCCTGCATAGACATTATTCTGTGCATTATTCTGAGAAATCACATTTGCAGTTTTTGTTTCCAGCTCATCTATACGGTTATTAAGCCGCACAACCTCCGTGCCTAAGACTGCAACAACAAGGACTGCCGCCACTGTGGCAAGCGCTTTTGCTGCCCGTGCAAATTTTTTGTGCTTTTTCCTGTTTTTGTCTTCTTTTCCGCCGTGATGGGTTTCATGATTTTTTACATAAATTTCATCACTGTACCCGGCCGATTCTCCGGTCGGCTGCGCTTCTTCAATTATTTGGTCATCTATGTAATTTAAACCATCAAATAAATCCTTTTTCGTCATAGATATACGCCCTCCTCATCCAGATATTTTTTAAGCTCTGCCCTTATCCGAAACAGTGTGGTCTTTACGCTGCTTTTGCTCCTGCCGCTCATATCTGCCAGCTCATCAATCGCCATGCCATACCAGTAGCGTCTCACGAAAAGCACTCTCTTTTCCGTCTCCAGTCCTTCCAATGTCCGACAGCTCGCCCTCGTATTTTGCATTGCTGTCTGCAAGGCACTCCTCAAGCTCATCAAGCATACAGTTCATGTTGGAATTTCTCTTTGAAGCATTATTCCAGTCAATCCTGTCGCAGACGATATTGCGGCATACCCTGTAAAGCCAGGAAAGGAAACGCATAGGGCGCTCCGGCGGTATCTTGTTCCATGCTGCTATGTATGTGTCATTTACGCATTCCAGCGCATCCTCGTGTGCTACCATAGTGTCTGCAAACCGGGTAAGCTTCGCTCCGTACATCTGCGAGGTCGCACTGACAGCCTGCTGGTTGCGCTCAAAATACATATCAAGTATCTGTTCCTGTGTGTACATTTTCCGCAAACCTCCCTTCTATATATTATGTAGGATTTTGTTTGGTGGTGGTTACATCTCATCATTAATTCGCAACTGTGAAGATACTGAACAGTTACGATTTTCTATATAATAGCACATAAAAATAAGCCATGTTCTCACTGCTGTGGTGGTAACATGGCTTATTAAAGATAAATATATTTTGTTCTCATACATCAAAGAGAATTTCAGTCAAATTATTAATCCGCCTATTTGCAGGAACGATTGATTAGAATGCCGCTCTGTAAATTTCCACAATATCGTCCTTGCTAAGCGGTACAAACGATCCCTTTGAACCCTCGCATGCCTTCTTTGCCATCACCTCAAAGTTCCTGTCGTCTGTGATTCCCACAGCTCTTAGATTTGCCGGAATGCCCATTGTCTCAAAGAAGAATTTCTTCAGTGCATCAATGCCTGCGTGTGCAAGTGCATAGTCATCATCACCGGAAAGTCCCCAGACATTTTTTGCAAACTCCACAAACATCGGAAGTGTGTCGTCATTTAGTATGTGCTCCATCCACGCCGGTGTGAGTATTGCAAGTCCCTCTCCATGAGTAATATCATAGAAAGCGCTCAGCTCATGCTCCATAGGATGTACGCACCATGCCGGTGAACAGCCATCGCCCACAACACCGTTGATTGCATGTGTGCCTGCCCACATCAGGTTGGCTCTGGCCTCGTAGTTGTCAGGCTGTGCGAGAGCAACCGGTCCATTTTTAATCATTGTACGTAACAATCCCTCCGCCATAAATTTCTGGCAGTCAGCATTCTCCATAGAGAAATAATTCTCCATTGTATGGCTCATCATATCTGCGGTTCCTGCTGCAGTCTGTTTTTTTGATACTGAAAAAGTATATTCAGGATTTAATATTGACATAGTTGGCACCATATACGGCGATCCTGTTCCCCACTTTTCATTTTTAGACATATCAGAGATAACAGCAAAAGGATCCATCTCTGTTCCTGTTGCGGAAAGAGTAAGCACATCAAATATCGGAAGTGCCGCCTTGACCTTTGAGCCATCAAGCACCAGATCCCATGCATCACCGTCATACCTTGCACCTGCTGCAACAACCTTTGAGCAATCGATTGTACTGCCGCCTCCTATTGCAAGCACCATGTCGATACCCTCATTTTTACAGATTTCAACACCCTTTCTGACTGTCTCAATCTTTGGGTTTGGCTCCACTCCGCTAAGCTCAAACACGGTCAGCCCCGCATCCTTAAGGATCTTCATTGCGGTATCGTAGAGACCGTTTTTCTTTATAGAGCCGCCTCCGTACACTAAAAGCACCTTGCTGCCATATGCCTTAAGCTCTGATAAGCTCGAAATGGTATCCTTTCCGAAATGAATTTTTGTTGGAATGTTAAATGTGAAATTGTACATATATAATACCTCCTGCTAAATAATAATATTTTTTAATCTCTCCAAATCATCTGAATCAGGATGTGATAAAGCCTTGTCAAAATTTTCAATCAGCGCATCAATATTATCCGGATGCTCCGGGTTTTCTTTCATTTTCACATAGCGCTCCCTCACAGACTGTGGCATTTTGCCCTGACACATATACTCTCCTACAATAGTGTTGCTTGAATCAATGGCGCTTTTAACATTGCCAAGAATCTTTTGAAAATATGCATCACTTCCTCCAAAACCGGCTGTTCCGAACAGAAATATCTTTTTATTTTTCAATTTAGATAAGAAATCTAATGTATCGCTATCCGCGTTTCCCTTGTCCGTCCAAAATCCAATGTATAGCAATTCGGATTTTATCCCCTGCGCATCAGCCGTGCCAAAATAATCACAGCTCTCCTTTGGCAGGATTTCATGAATTTTATCAGCCAGCTTACGTGTGTTGCCTGTCATACTACTGAATATTATAGAATAATTTTCGTTGTACATGCAATATCCTCCTTTAAATTAAACTAATATTTGGGCATTTACACTTTAAATTCATCTTCATGTTTTTTGAAGAAATTATAAAAATATCGTACATTATCCAAATCACTCCATTTTGTAACATCATACTCTTTCGTATCAAGATTGTATATTTTAGCATTTAATGTTCCAAGCATAAATGGTGAATGCGTTGCAATAATAAACTGGCATTCTAACAACCTTGCCATTTTATTAATTTCCTCTGCTAACATAACCTGATTCGCAAGTGAAAGCGAAACTTCCGGTTCATCTAACAAATACAATGCATCTGGTTGTAAATACTCCTCAAAATATTGCATTGATGTCTCTCCGTTAGAATATTTTTCCTGTGCAAATTTTATATATTCTTCCTGCTTACACCCTTCTTTAGATGCTAAAAATTTTTTTGCTTCAAGTAAAGACATACCTCTCTTAACGTAATCATACTCCATGCCATCTGATAATATCTGCTTTTGTTGTATCTTCTTAATCTCATACAATATATCTTCACTTTTAATATATCGGCTATTTTCCGGTAATTTATTTATTGTATTTCCATAATCGTCTTCCCCCAAAGTATACAAGCATTCTCTGGAAAACGAACCACAGTAATCAACGCTTCCAAATGAATTGCTTGTTGCATATTCTTTCCCTTTTAGTTGTAAGCAATTGGCTATAATATTTAAGAGTGTTGATTTACCTGAGCCATTGTTGCCATAAAGTACAGTGATAGGTCTAAAAACAAATGGTTCAATATACTTATCCCGGAATACATTGTAGGGATAAATATTAGGATTATTCACTTTTCTTTTACTTAATCTAAAACTACTTAAATATATCATATCTTTTCATTATCCCTTTCCTGATAAAAGAGCTCCAACACCATTATTTCTCGAATATGTGAAAATGAAGGATTATTCACTAATACATCTGGTTTAGTTATGAATTGGTGAGACACTGTCACACTTTTTCCAAAATCTTGTGCAGTATTTATATAACTAATTTTTAAGTATTTCCTTATTTTCAAATGACAAAAGTATGCTAAATATTATTTCTAGCACTATCATCATTGTTACAAGAAAATAATTTGCAAAATTTAAGCCAACTATTAAAGATAATATTGGAATAATTATTGACAATATCAGATATGAATTTGAATTATATAACCAGCTATAAGGCAACAAATGTCCTCTGAAAATCATAGCAATAACCATATTACTATTGATGCAATAATAAAGTGAATACCTTTCTTTTGCTTTTGGCTACAATCTTCCTTTAATTCTTCTAAATTCATCCTTTTACTTCAACCTTTCCAAACTTCAAATGCCAAACACATTATATTAAAGATTTTGATCAATCCGATTTTCCTATCTATACTCAACGATTTCTTCCAATGGTTTCCTTGGTCTTTTAGCCGGAGCTTCATAGGCAAAGCCAACAGCAACAATTCCTGTCAACTGGCTGGCTGTTCCGATAAAATCCATCAACTCATTGTAGGCAAAGCAAGTATTGGCAATCCATAAGGTACCTAATCCATATCCCGTTGCCGTGAGAATCATATTTTCAATTGCCGCACCTATGGACAGTGAATCACAAATTTCAACGATTCGTTTCTCATTTTCAATACTTGCAAATGGTGTGTGCCGATTAGTATTGAGCACTGCTATGAGGCATGGAGCCTCCTGCATGATTCTGACTGTATTCTCAGCATCCGGTATGGCAAATGCCCATTCAGGCATTAGTTCATGGATTATATTTTCTTATACTTCTTCTATTCTCAATTTCTCGTATCATAATTTTTCTCTCCATTATGGCCTTAATCCCAAGGATCTTTTTAACTTCACGAATTGAGGTTGAACTAATATTTAGGCATTTGCACATTTAATTCATAATAACTCATATCCTTTTCTCCTACAATTCAGATTATCTTAATTCTACAAGCTTGAATTTATAACAGTCCTTCTGCTTTTACTCGAATTGCATAAAACTCCCGGAATGTATCCGGTTCTTCCATTATTGTTTCTTTCATAATCTTTAATCTCCGTTTACCAACTCGTCTATCCAATACAGCAAATATTTTTACGATTAAATTTTCGCTTTTAAGGCTTGTTTCAATATCTTGATTATCAAACTCTGCAAACGCATTATAAAAACAGCGTTGGTCAAAAATACCCAGTTTTATAGCTGTATCGTCCATATACGCATTTTCTACTTTCATGCGTTTCTCGTATTTTTCGTCTTTGGGAAACATGCCTGCTTTCGCCCAATTGTTCCAATAGCATCCCTTGATGATTTCTTGATGATTTCTTTTCCATCATATCTTATTGCCGCCCGTCCCTCATGGTCGGGACTCTTACTATATGATGTTACATAATACTGAATATGACCTTGCAGACTTTGAGCCAGATATTCCGTTTCCAACTTTTTTCTTATACCACTCCATGTTGCCATTCATTATTCCTCAACTGCTTTTCGTAAGCATGGGTCATTTTCTTCATTTGCCCAAGATAAACTGTAATATTCATAAAAAATTACCTCCATGATAATAATCACTGCTTATCTACTTCTCATCAACGACCTAAAAAATGTAAAACTTAAGATAATACGACTCCGGTACATTAGCTGAGTTGGCCCACAGTATCGGATGATCCGGTTCCTGTGTGCGGAACTCCACCTGACGCAGCCTCTTGTGAGTGGCCTTTGCCGCTTCCTTGACCGTTTTTGCAAGCAGCTCCTGAGTCATGAAATGAGAGCATGAGCAGGTAGCCAGAAATCCACCATCCTTAACAAGCTTAAGTCCCTTCATGTTAATCTCGCGGTAGCCCTTTATCGCATTTTTGGTGGCCTCACGCGACTTTGTAAATGCCGGAGGATCCAGAATGACTACATCATATTTTTCACCATCTGCAGCGAGCCGTGGCAGCTCATCCAGCACATTTGCAACGCGAAACTTCACTGTGTCTGAGAGATTATTTCTCTTCGCATTTTCTGTAGCCTGCTTAACCGCATACTCTGATATATCAAGTCCTGTGACCTCACTTGCCCCCGCAATTCCTGCATTGAGAGCAAATGTGCCCATGTGCGTGAAGCAGTCGAGCACTCTTTTCCCCTTGCAGATACGCTGCATAGCAAGCCTGTTATACTTCTGGTCTAAGAAGAAGCCTGTTTTCTGTCCATTTTCCACATCGACCATATAGTGAACTGCGTTTTCTACTATCTCCACATTTGTGTCAAACTCGGCTCCTATAAAGCCTTTTACCTTAGGAAGACCTTCTTTTTTGCGCTCATTTGCATCACTGCGCTCGTATACTCCACGAATATTTATTCCGTCCGCCGCCAGCACTTCCTTTAACAGTTCAACGATTTTCACCTTAAACTGCTCCATTCCAAGTGCAAGACACTCCACCACAAGCACATCTGCGTACTTGTCCACTGTGATACCCGGCAGGAAATCAGCCTCGCCAAATATCACACGACAGCAGTTTAAATCAGGCACATTATCATTGCCTCCTGCCATCACCTGCTTGCGATAATCCCAGGCATTTTGCACTCTCATCCTGAGGAAATTGTCATCAATCAGCTGGTCTGCTTTTCTTGTCATCATTCTGATACGGATTTTTGAATTCTGGTTTATGAAGCCGCGCCCCATCGGATATCCGTCGAAATCGTGCACCACAACAATGTCTCCGTTCGTAAAGGTGCCTGTGATTGTGTCTATTTCATTGTCAAAAATCCATGCGCCGCCTGCTTTTATAGTGCGTCCTTCGCCTTTTTTCAGTGTTACAATTGTATGATTTTCCATGTTTGTTCCTCTTCTAATTTACTTCATTATTCCTTGCTAAAATCTGATTATACAGTTTATCTGAAATTCTATAGCCTTTAGAAATAAGTTTATCTGTCAACATTCCATTTCAATTATATGAAATCCCGGCAATATTTACAATACACAAATATTTCTGCAAAACATGCCGATATATAAAAGTCTCTACCAGCATTTACCAACTTGTAAAATCCTCTCTAAAGTGCTAATATAGAGATTATAGGGTTTGTTATTTTTTTAACGTAGCTTTTTGCTACTATCATTTTAGGTATCTAAGGAGGATTTTATGAGCTTTTTAGAAGAGTACAAGCAGAAACTTGTCTCAGCAGATGAGGCAGTAAAGATTGTCAAATCAGGCGACTGGGTTGACTACGGCTGGTGCACAGGCACACCTGATGCCCTTGACAAGGCACTTGCCAGAAGAACTGATGAACTTAAGGATGTCAATGTACGTGGTGGTATTTTGCTTAAGCCACTTGCCATTTTCGAGCGTGAGGATGCCGGCGAGCATTTCACATGGAACTCATGGCACATGGGCGGTTATGAGAGAAAGCTTATCAAGAGAGGCTGTTCTTTCTACTCACCAATCCGTTACTCAGAGCTTCCTCGTTATTATAGAGATTCAACAACACCTGACGATGTCGCTATGTTCCAGGTTGCACCGATGGATTCACACGGATACTTCAACTTTGGTCCTAACGCATCTCACCTCGGTGCTGTATGCGAGACTTCAAAGAAAATCATCGTTGAGGTCAATGAAAACATGCCTCGCTGTCACGGCGGTTCAGAGGCCAATGTACATATTTCACAGGTTTCTTACATTGTTGAGGGTGACAACCCTGCAATCGGAGAGCTTGGTGCCGGTGGCCCTGCAACAGATGTAGACAAGAAGGTTGCAGAGCTTATCGTTGACCAGATTCCAAACGGTGCCTGTCTCCAGCTCGGTATCGGCGGAATGCCAAACGCAGTAGGCTCACTCATCGCTGAGTCAGACCTCAAGGATCTCGGTGTCCACACAGAGATGTACGTTGACGCATTCGTTGACATCGCAAAGGCCGGAAAAATCACAGGAGCAAAGAAAAACATCGACCGTTATCGTCAGGCTTACGGCTTCGGTGCCGGAACCAAGAAGATGTACGATTACCTCGATGAGAATCCTGAGCTCATGAGTGCCCCGGTAAGCTACACAAATGATATCAAGAATATTGCCGCACTTGACAATTTCATCTCAATCAATAACTGTGTAGACCTTGACCTTTTCGGACAGATCAGCTCAGAGAGCTCAGGCACAAAGCACATCAGTGGTGCCGGCGGACAGCTTGATTTCGTTCTCGGTGCTTATATGTCAAACGGTGGAAAGAGCTTTATCTGCTGCTCTTCAACTTTCACCGACAAGCAGGGCGTAGTTCACTCACGTATCCGTCCTACTCTTGTAGAGGGTTCTGTCGTTACTGACACAAGAGCCAACACTCACTATATCGTTACAGAGTATGGTATGGTAAATGTAAAGGGTCTTTCTACATGGCAGAAGGCAGAGGCAATCATCTCAGTTGCTCATCCTGATTTTCGTGATGAGCTCATCAAAGAGGCTGAGAAGATGCACATTTGGAGAAGATCTAACAAATAATTAACTTTGGATATGATTTTTACAATAAAAGCGGTTTCAGGATGCAATGTCCTGAAACCGCCTTTGTGCTCTTAATCCGTCCCACAAACTATATTTTCAAAAAGTTAAAGCACCTCTTTTAGCACTTCCTCAATCTCGCTCTTTGCTGCCTTGACAGAGCCCTGCACCATAACCGGCTTACCACCGCCTCTGGCGCCCAGCTTATTCCTAAGTGCTGCGGCAACTGTATTGCAGTCTGCATTCTTGCTTCCGATAATAAAGCTATAGCCTGCCTCATCATTTCCTGTAAAAAATGCACTAAAACCACTATATTTCTCCACAAGGCCATTTACGCAATTTCTTGCTGTATTCGTATCAATGCCGTCCTCAAACAATACTGCATTGTCCGTATCAGCAGGAAGCTCTGATACCTTATAATCCAAAAGCGCTGACTTTGCAGTGCCAAGCGCTGACTTAAGCGACTGGTTTACTGCCTTAAGCTTTGTGACGTTATCCACAATAGCCTCCTGATTTGTGGTAAATATCCCCATGAGCTCTGAAATAATGTCGCACTTTTGTCTGAAAGCCTCCAGTGCCCTGAAACCACAAAGGATGCTGATTCTGACGCCTCCTTTATAATTCTGATAATTCATAACCTTAAGCATGCCAATCTCGCCGGTGCGCTTCACATGCGGCGCACAGCATGCACACACGTCATACCCCGGCACTGTCACTATTCTGACCTGTCCTTCGATCTCGATTTTGCTTCTGTACTCCAGCTGCGCAAGCTCATCCCTTGACGGATATGTCACCTCTATCGGAATATTTTTTGAAATGGCTACATTTACCTCATGCTCCACATCTGCTATATCCTCCGGTGAAATCACTCCGCTGAAATCCATTGTCACTACAGAATCACTCAGATGAAATCCCACATTCTCAAAACCAAACCTGCGGTGGACAATTCCCGAAAAAATGTGCTCTCCACTGTGTTGCTGCATATTGTAAAAACGATGCTGCCAGTCTATTTTTCCATGTACATGGACGCCTGCTGCAAGCTCCACTTTCTCCGGCTCAAATTCATTGCCGGTGATTTGCTTACCAGCTTCCTTTTCTGCCTCGCAGCAATCACCTGCGGAAATATCCACCGTATGAGTAATGACTCCATTCTTAATCTGCACATCAACGACCCTGTAGCCACCAAGTATTCCCATGTCCGGGCTCTGTCCGCCCTCCTCCGGGAAAAATAAAGTCTGATTTAATATTATATCAAACTGCTTATCATCCGCTTTGTTCGGCTCGCAGGATATAATATCTGCCTCAAACTCTATGGCATATGCATCCCTGTCGTATAGTTTAATTGTTTCTGTCATACTCATACTGCTTGTTCCTCTCGCTCTATATTCTTATGCATCATTGCTATGTCTTATTATAGCGCATTCATAATTCATATGAAACCCCTAAATCTGGTTTCCCACAATCCTGTAGTATGCTCTCGAAGTAATCTTGAAAACAATATAGTATATGACCATAAACACCAAAAGCGTAGCAACCATACAGATCACAATAAGCTTAACATCCGTCAGATTAAACATGACAAGCAGTCTGCGAAGCAGAGGAAATGCTGCTGCAAGATGACACGCTGCAAGGATAATCGGCAGGAAAAATACCATACGCACCTGTGAAGTAATGGATTTCTTCACCTCGTCATTGCTCATGCCTACCTTCTCCATAATCTCATAGCGTGCTTTGTCATCATAGCCCTCTGAAATCTGCTTATAGAAAATAATCATCACAGTAACCATAAGAAACATCGTTCCAAGGAATATTCCGATAAAGAACAGGCCACCATACAATACATAAATCTGTTCTCTGTTTGCATCACGGCTTTCCTCATAGAAGCCTGACACATCTGATTTTACACTATTTTCCTCAAAATGCTTATCCAGAGCCTTTGCCACAGCAAGCTTATCCTCACTGCTGCCATACAGATTATAATCAATTTCATTATTGAGCATAGTCGGCACACTATCCTCTCCCAGCGAGCTGTTCAGGTTAAATATCTCTGCAAGTGTTGCCTTGCTGTCTACCACTACATAGTACACACCACTATACATAGAGGACATATAGCTGTCTTTACTTACAGCAGTTTTTTCTGCCGCAGCCACTTTAAATTCTTTGCCCAACAGATTAATTATATCGCCATTAAACTTTTCCGTTCCATAAACAGCCACCGAACCGGTATCAAGCTGTGGGATTTTTTTATTCAGCCTCTCTTTAAAGCCG
>OICG01000299.1_pt1 | contig 14638 bp, 10 predicted proteins | sample 1581241 | NCBI WGS metagenome assembly OICG01 (sample SAMEA3882534, study PRJEB24775) | human gut metagenome | biome: human-associated habitat; feature: intestine environment; material: feces | place: Netherlands | collected 2009/2010
GCTTATTATCCCTGCCATAGGGACATTGAGCAGATTAACTGTATGTTCTGCTACTGCCCGATGTATGAAATGGAGCATTGTCCGGGAACACCGGAATATAAAGAGACAAATGGCAGAAAACTTAAGATTTGTACCAACTGCACGTATCCCCATCAGGCAGAACATTATGATGCCATTATGAAGGTACTGACCCACCGGCTGAAAGGCTAGAGGACTTTTTAAGGGTGAAGTTTGTTGAGGCTGGGTGAACTATGGCTTGTGAAAAAATAAAAAGTGTGTTAGTATAGTAGCGATTTCATAGAAAGATAACCGGTGCCTGCAATGAAATTCATTCATATGCAGGGTAAAAGGGAAACAGGTGTAAATCCTGTACGAACTCGTCACTGTAAGAAGGGAGTAACGTAGTCAGGCTTTTAAAAGCGCCACTGATGCACAGACATTGGGAAGGTGATTACGGAGCGTTAATCTTTGAGTCAGGAAACCTGCCGTTTATCTGGTACGGGAAGAGATTCCGGGTCACGAGTAATTGGCTGTACTGTTTGATAACAAGGGAAATCCGTAAAGCGTATTTCCTGTAGTTAGTATGTCATTTACTTCGTTCATAGCAATATGGAACGGAGTTTTTTCATGTGTAAGTGAAACCAGAACATGAGAAAAGGAGAAAAAAATGAAAAAGAAAGCCTTCTGACATCAAATGAGGCTAAGAATGCAAAATACTGCATCAAAAATGACTCCGGAATGCTGTCTGTATACAACGGCACTGCAAGTGAAAAATACTTTGACACAGGCGTGTATTTTGAAGAACTGCCAGATGAAGCAAAAAATAAGGTTACAAATGGACTCTACTTTTTTAACGAAACTGATTTGTACGATTTTCTTGAAAGCTATTCGAGTTAATGTTAAAATAAATCAGTTAGGAGAAAGAATATGTACGATGTAATTATAATAGGTGCCGGTGCATCCGGGCTGATGGCGGCAGCAGCTGCTGCATCAAAGGGAGCACGCGTGGCACTTTTAGAGCACAAGGATGATATAGGAAAGAAAATACTTGCAACAGGAAACGGCAGATGTAATTTCACAAACACTGATATGTCTGTAAATAAGTTTCACGGCAGTAAAGCGCTGATTAAAAACGGATTGTCGCAATTTAATTATGCAGACACAATACGTTTTTTTAAAGAACTTGGAATACCTGCATATGACAATGCAGGCTACATTTATCCAAATTCAAGACAGGCTGCATCTGTTGTGGCAGCCTTTCGCATGGAGCTTATGAGGCTTCATGTGGATGTGAAAACAGGCATAAGTATTACAGAAATTAAGACTGCAGGGATTATGGCTAAAGACACAAAGTCTGTTGCTAATCCGGCAACTAATAAGAAGACAGATGACCTGACCGGTTACTGCATCCAAACAGACAAGGGCAGCTTTAAGTCCAAAAGGCTTATCATAGCGTGTGGCCTTACGGCTTCCCCAAAGCTTGGAAGTGACGGAAGCCTGTTTCGACAGCTAGAAGCTCTCGGACATCATATCCAAAAGCCATTACCCGCGCTTTGCGGCTTTAGCTGTGATGGTCTTAATTTCAAAAAAATCACAGGTGTCAGGTGCGATGCCACTGTCGCTTCCGTGATAGACGGTCAAATGACAGAGCAAAATACAGGGGAGCTGCAGTTAGCTGACTATGGCATCTCAGGCATCCCGGTTTTTCAGATTTCAAGTCTTATGTCAAGAGCCCTCGATAAAGGTCAAAGGGTCGAGGTGATAATTGACTTTTTGCCGGCTTTTAGTGATGATGAGCTTAATGGGTACATAAAGGACAGAAGCATTACAACGACAGACAACCGCTCGTTAAATGAGATGCTTAACGGACTTTTAAACAATAAGCTTCTTCTTGAGCTGATACACAAATCAGGTGTATCTCCTGACAAAAAGGGAAGGCTGTTGACAGATGATGATTGTAAAAGTCTCACCCGCTCAATAAAGCATACAGCCGTTTCGGTAAAAAAGCCAAGAGGAGCCGAATTTGCACAGGTGTGTGCAGGCGGCATATATACAAAGGAAATAGATGTACGTACATTGGAGTCCAAAATCCACCCGGGGCTTTACTTTTGCGGCGAGCTGCTTGATGTGGACGGCATATGCGGTGGCTACAATCTGCAGTGGGCATGGACAAGTGGATATATAGCAGGAGAAATGCAGTAAATGATTAAAATTAACCAGATAAAGCTCCCCGTCACGCACAGTGATGAGGCATTAAAAAAGAAAATAATAAAAATGCTTAAGCTCAATGCCAAGACAGGCTTTACATACCGGATATTAAAGAAATCACTTGACGCGCGTAAAAAGCCTGAGCTGTTCTATACATATTCCGTTGCTGTAGAGATAGAGGATACAAAAAATAGCGAAGAAACAATTATAAAAAGAGCAGCCCGCTCATCTGTGCTCATATATAAAGAAAAAGAGTACATGATACCTGCATGCGGCCATATACCGCTTGACAGGCGACCTGTTATTGCAGGGGCAGGTCCTGCCGGCTTGTTTTGTGCATATATATTGGCAGAGGCAGGTTTTCGCCCGATAGTTATCGAGCGTGGCAGCCGGGTTGAGAAAAGAACCTGCGATGTACAAAAATTCTGGGAGAGCGGCATACTTAATCCCAAAAGCAATGTACAGTTTGGTGAGGGCGGTGCCGGAACCTTTTCAGACGGCAAGCTGAATACATCCGTAAAGGATCCTTCGGGCAGAAATCGTCTTGTGCTTGAGACATTTGTGCGCTTTGGGGCAGATCCGTCCATACTTTATGACAACAAGCCACATATTGGTACTGATGTGCTTTCAGAAGTAATTGTCAACATGCGTGAGTTTTTGGTTGACAAAGGGGTTACATTTGTATTTGACACCTGTGTAAACAATCTTGACATAGTTTCCCAAAAGCTATTAAGTGTTTACACGGATTCTGACAGTAACAGTAATAGTGAGATAAAGACAGATGTATGCGTTCTAGCACTCGGACACAGCGCCAGAGATACATTTGATATGCTTTACAACAAAGGCTTTGATATGGAGTGCAAGAGCTTTGCAGTCGGCTTTCGCGTTGAGCATCCGCAGCGCATGATAGATGAATCACAGTACGGTATTCAAAAGAAAATTATACTTCCGCCAAGCCCATACAAGGTCACATCCAATTTTCCGAATGGCAGAGGAGTCTATTCATTCTGCATGTGTCCGGGAGGATATGTGGTCAACTCATCGTCAACTGAAAATCACACGGTGGTTAACGGCATGAGCTATCACGACAGAAACAGCAAAAATGCGAACAGTGCCATCATAGTATCTGTTTCGCCGAAGGATTTCGGAGCAGATGATGCCCTCGCCGGAGTGAGATATCAGGAAAAGCTTGAAACAGAAAATTATAAGCGAGGCAATGGTTTAATACCACAGCAGCTTTTCGGTGATTTCTGTGATGACAGATTAACAACAGCATATGGTGATTTTGGCTCTTGTACAAAGGGAAACACCATCTTTGCAAAGCTGAATGGACTGATGAACGCTGACATGGAGCAGTCGTTCAAGCTTGGAATGGAACATTTTGGCCATCTGATACATGGCTTTGACAGAAAAGATGCTATTTTGTCCGGTATGGAGACACGCACATCTTCTCCGCTTCGCATAAAAAGAGATGAATCCTTTGAGAGCAACATCTCGGGTGTATACCCTTGCGGAGAAGGCGCAGGCTATGCAGGAGGCATTACATCTGCGGCAATCGACGGCATAAAGGTCGCAGAAGCAATTATTAAAAAATATAGGCCGGATTTTAAATAATATTTATACACATGAATAATATTTATACACGTAAAGAGAGGAAATATTCGTGGCAGAAGTATCACCAATGATGCAGCATTATCTGCAGACAAAAGAACAATATAAGGATTGTATTTTATTTTATCGCTTAGGAGACTTCTATGAGATGTTTTTTGACGATGCGATAATGGTTTCAAAGGAGCTTGAGCTTACGCTCACCGGCAAAAACTGCGGACTTGAAGAAAGAGCTCCTATGTGTGGAGTACCGTTTCACGCGGCAGACTCATATATCAACAGACTCGTATCAAACGGTCACAAGGTAGCTATCTGTGAACAGATGGAAGATCCAAAGCAGGCAAAGGGAATCGTTAAGCGAGAGGTAATCCGTGTTGTGACACCTGGCACAAACACTGATATGGCTTCTTTAGATGAGGCAAAAAACAATTACATAATGTCGATTGTATACACTGAGGACAAATACGGCATAGCGACCTGTGATGTCACAACAGGTGATTTTTTTACGACAGAGGTGGATGCGGAAAGAAAGCTGTTAGATGAGGTGAGCAGATTTAATCCATCGGAAATCATATGTAATGAAGCCTTCTACATGAGCGGAATAGATGTTGACGATATGAAAAACAGATTATCAATTACTGTTTCAGCACTCGACTCATGGTATTTTTCTGATGGTCTCGCAAATGAGACACTGCTTTCACATTTCCACGTACAGACAATAAATGCTCTGGGGCTTGAGGATTATGAGAGTGGAGTCATAGCTGCCGGCGCCCTGTTAAAGTACCTTTATGAAACGCAGATGAACTCGCTCGACAATATACTTGAGCTTCATCCGTACTCAATAGGCAAATATATGATAATAGACAGCTCATCAAGACGTAATTTGGAGCTTGTAGACACCCTTCGTGAAAAGCAAAAGAGAGGCTCACTGCTTTGGGTACTCGACAAGACACGCACGGCTATGGGAGCAAGACTGCTTCGCACCTATGTCGAGCAGCCTCTTATCGAAAAGTCAGAGATAATAAAGCGCCAGAAGCTTATCGAAGCACTTAATGCAAACGAAATAACAAGAGATGAAATCAGGGAATACCTTAATCCTATTTATGACCTTGAGCGTCTCATCACAAGAATCACCTACCAGTCAGCCAATCCGCGCGACCTTATTGCCTTCAGGGATTCTTTAAAAATGCTTCCCCCAATAAAGCAGCAGCTTTCAGACATACCGTGTGAGCTTACCGATGAGATTAACAAAGAGTTCGACGAGCTTAAGGATATATATGAGCTTTTACTTTCATCCATTGAGGATGAGCCGCCTATCTCACAGCGCGACGGAGACATCATAAAAGCAGGCTACAACGAGGAGGTTGACCGTCTTCGAGACGCAAAAACCAAGGGAAAGACATGGCTTGCAGAGCTTGAAGCCGATGAGCGTGAAAAAACAGGCATCAAAAACTTAAGAATCAAGTATAACAAGGTATTTGGATATTACCTTGAGGTCACAAACTCCTTCAAGGATTTAGTTCCTGATTATTATGTGAGAAAACAGACACTCACCAATGCAGAGCGCTACATAACACCGGAGCTTAAGGAGCTTGAGGATACCATTCTTGGAGCTGAAGACAGGCTCACATCACTTGAGTATGAGCTGTTTCGTGATGTAAGAAAACAGATTTCCGACAATGTTTCAAGGATTCAGAAAACAGCCAGAGCTATAGCACAGATTGATGTTTTTGCTTCGCTTGCTCTTGTTGCCAGTCAGAATAATTACTGCAAGCCAAAGATAAATGAAAGTGGGATAATAGACATAAAAAACGGACGTCATCCTGTAGTTGAAAAAATGATTACAAATGACATGTTTATAGAAAATGATACATATCTGGATCAGCACAAAAACAGAATCTCAATCATCACTGGACCAAACATGGCCGGTAAATCCACCTACATGAGACAGACAGCACTTATCGTTCTCATGGCACAGATTGGAAGCTTTGTACCTGCACAAACTGCAAATATCGGTATTGTAGACCGTATCTTCACGCGAGTCGGTGCATCTGACGACCTTGCAAGCGGACAAAGTACATTTATGGTTGAGATGAACGAGGTGGCAAATATACTAAGAAATGCAACCGCAAAATCCCTGCTCATTCTCGATGAGATTGGACGAGGCACGAGCACATTTGACGGACTAAGCATCGCCTGGGCAGTTGTAGAGCATATAAGCAATCCAAAGCTCCTCGGAGCAAAGACGCTTTTTGCAACGCATTATCACGAGCTCACCGAGCTTGAGGGCAAGCTTGACAGTGTAAACAACTACTGCATCGCTGTAAAGGAAAAGGGCGATGATATAGTATTCCTAAGAAAAATCGTAAAGGGCGGAGCTGACAGAAGCTACGGCATACAGGTAGCAAAGCTTGCAGGGCTGCCTGATTCAGTCATAGAGCGTGCCAAGGAAATCGCAGAGCAGCTTCTTGCAAATGATATCACAGATACTGTAAAAAACATATCTGTTGACAATGGCCGCAAGCATAAAAAGGAGCATCTTGACGAGGTTGATATGACACAGATTTCGCTTTTCGACACAGTGAAGGATGATGATATAATTGACGAGCTTCGAAGCATAGACATAGGCAACATGACACCACTTGATGCGTTAAACAAGCTGTATCAGCTCCAGAACAAGGTTAAAAACCGCTGGTAGAAAGGATTAAAATGCCAAATATTGCCATATTAAATCAGGAAACAATAGATAAAATAGCTGCAGGAGAGGTTGTTGAGCGTCCGTGCTCCGTGGTTAAAGAGCTGGTGGAAAATGCCATTGATGCGGGAGCCAGTGCGATTACTGTGGAGATCAAGGAAGGCGGAATCTCATTCATCCGTATCACCGACAACGGCTGCGGAATTGAAAGAGACCAGGTTGCAGTTGCATTTTACCGTCACAGCACGAGTAAAATCCGCTCGGCAGAGGATTTACTTACTGTAAAGTCTCTCGGCTTCAGAGGTGAGGCGCTGTCAAGCATCTCGGCCGTTGCCCGCGTTGAGCTTATCACAAAAACCTACGATGAGCTCACCGGCACCAGATATGTGATCGAAGGCTCAAATGAGCTTTCAAACGAGGAAATCGGTGCTCCGGACGGTACTACCTTCATAGTAAAGGATTTGTTTTATAATGTTCCGGCAAGACGTAAGTTTTTAAAGACAGCACAGACAGAGGGCAGCTACATAAGCGATATGGTTGAAAAGCTTGCGCTTTCACATCCTGATATATCGTTTAAGTTCATAAACAATAACCAGACAAAGCTTCACACCTCCGGAAACGGCAACAGAAAGGATATCATATACCATATATTCGGACGCGAGATATCGTCATCACTGCTTGAGGTGAAGCATGAATGTGAATACTTTAAGGTGGAGGGCTTTATAGGAAAGCCTGTTATCACAAGGGGCAACAGAAATTATGAGAATTATTTCATAAACGGCAGATATGTAAAGAGCAATATATTGTCACGTGCAATAGAGGAGGCCTACAAGAGCTTTCTAATGCAGCATCAGTATCCGTTTACAGTGCTTTACTTTACATTTTTTAGTGAGCTGGATGTCAACGTGCATCCGACCAAGATGGAGCTTAGGTTCGACAACAACAACGAGATATATGTCGAATTGTGTGACACAATATATGCAATTTTATCTCGTAAGGAAATGATTCCCGAGGTGCCTGTAGACAGTACTCCAGCGCCTAAAAAGATAGTGCATGAGTATAAGGAGCCAATACCGGAGCCGTTTGAGAAGAGGCGTATCAATGAGGTGAGGGCAGCGGAATCAAGGAGCGTGTACGGACAGAGCGTGACGTCAGCAGCAACAGAACCTGCTGCAAAAGCGCCTGCTGTTAATGAGCAACTCACAGATAACACATCAAAGCTGCAGACTGCTAAAGCATCTGCATCTGCGCTTGTTGCAGGCACCGGCAATTCAGTGGAACTAACGCCTGAGACTTCCACCGCGTATGAACCAGCACAGGTTGTCACCGGCACCCAGCAGACACTTGGGGATTACGACAAGGTTTTTCTTACAGAAAGCGCCAAGAAACAGTTTTCCATCATAGGCCAGCTCTTTAAGACCTACTGGCTGATAGAGTTTGAGGACAAGCTGTACATCATAGACCAGCATGCCGCTCATGAAAAGGTACTGTATGAAAAAACGATGGCAAGACTTGCCAATAAGGATTTCACATCACAGCGCATAAGCCCTCCGATTGTCATGACACTTGATGCCAGGGAATGTGAGATGCTTGAGAAATACAGGCCGCAGATAGAACAGTTTGGCTATGAGGTGGAGCATTTTGGCGGCAAGGAATACATGATCAGTGCAATTCCAGATAATTTGTTTAACATAGATATGAAGGATCTGTTTATAGAGATGCTCGATGATTTTTCCAATGCGACAGGCAGGCAGACTCCTGATATCATCACGGAAAAGGTCGCATCCATGTCGTGCAAGGCAGCAGTCAAGGGCAATGACAAGCTTACTCTTCCTGAGATAAATAAGCTGATAGATGAGCTTTTGTCACTCGACAATCCTTACAACTGCCCACACGGCAGACCAACCATCATCTCTATGAGCAAATATGAGATAGAAAAGAAATTCAAACGTATCGTATGACAACATACACATTTGGACTGAGGTGCAATATGACACAAAAACCGATGATTGTCCTGACAGGACCGACAGCAGTAGGAAAGACAGCTCTATCGATTGAGCTTGCAAAAAAAATAAATGGTGCTATAATATCCGCGGATTCCATGCAGGTATACAAATACATGGATATAGGCTCTGCGAAGGTTACAGTCGATGAGATGGACGGCATAAAGCACTATCTGATAGATGAGCTTGAGCCATCTGACGAGTTCAATGTATTTATCTTCAAGGATATGGCAAAAAAAGCACTTAATGATATATACGAAGCAGGAAAGATACCGATAGTTGTCGGCGGCACCGGCTTTTATATACAGGCACTTTTGTATGACATTGATTTCACAAAGCAGGATGTGGATGAGGCATACAGAAAAAGCCTTTACGACTTTGCTAACGAGCACGGAAACCATGCACTGCATGAAAAGCTTAAGGATATCGACCCTGCATCCTACGAGAGCATCCATGAGAATAACGTAAAGCGCGTCATCAGGGCAATTGAATACTATCACACCTGCCATGAGCCGATTTCAAAGCACAATGAGACTGAAAGAGCCAAGCAGTCTCCATACAGCTTTGCCTATTTTGTACTGGATGATGTAAGACAAAGACTCTATGAGAGGATAGATAAGAGAGTTGATATCATGGTTTCAAACGGACTTGTCGATGAGGTGAAAAAGCTAAAGGCAATGGGCTGTACGAGCGATATGGTATCCATGAAGGGCATAGGATATAAGGAAATCCTTGCATATCTCGATGGAGAATATTCACTTGATGAGGCTGTGGACAAGGTAAAGCTTGAGTCAAGGCGTTTTGCAAAGAGACAGCTAACCTGGTTTAGGAGAGAAAAAGATACCATATGGATAGAAAAAAATGAATATTCATATGATAATAATAAAATATTAAATAAAATACAAGAAATTTTAGCAGAAAAGAGGATTATAATTTGTTAGATACCAATGAAGCCATTTACAGGCAGTATGAGACACTTGGAATATCAAAGGAGGTTTTGGATTTCGGAACCTCTGTAGAAAAGGAGCTTAAGGAGCGTTTTGACAAAATAGACACAAATGCTGAGTATAATCAGCTTAAGGTCATAGCCGCCATGCAGAAAAACAAGGTGAGCGCAGAGTGCTTCCAGGCATCAAGCGGCTACGGCTACAATGACCTCGGAAGGGATACACTTGAGAGAGTGTACGCAGACTGTTTTGGCGCAGAAGATGCACTTGTAAGGCCTCAGATCACCTGTGGCACACATGCACTTGCACTTGCACTCATGTCAAACCTGCGCCCGGGTGATGAGCTTTTAAGCCCTGTCGGAAAGCCTTACGATACACTTGAAGAGGTAATAGGCATACGCCCTTCAAAGGGCTCACTTGCTGAGTACGGCATAACATATGCGCAGGTTGACCTACTGCCTGACGGTGAGTTTGACTATGACGGAATAAAGAAAGCCATCAATGAAAAAACGAAGCTTGTCACAATCCAGCGCTCAAAAGGCTATGCTACAAGACCTACACTTTCGGTAAAAAGAATAGGCGAGCTCATTGCTTTTGTAAAGAGCATAAAGCCTGATGTGATCTGTATGGTCGATAACTGCTACGGTGAGTTTGTCGAGGATACAGAGCCTATCCAGGTTGGAGCGGACATGATGGTTGGCTCGCTGATCAAAAATCCGGGAGGCGGACTTGCACCAATCGGAGGCTATATTGTCGGCAAAAAGGAATGTGTTGAAAATGCCGCATACCGTCTCACATCTCCGGGACTTGGCAAGGAGGTTGGAGCTTCACTCGGAGTCATCCAGTCATTTTATCAGGGCTTTTTCCTTGCACCGACTGTCGTAAGCGGAGCATTAAAGGGAGCAATCTTTGCCGCAAAAATCTATGAAAAGCTTGGTTTTAAGGTAGTCCCTGACGGTACTGAAAGCCGCCACGATATCATACAGGCTGTAGAGTTCAATAACCGCGATGCCATGATAGCCTTCTGCGAGGGCATTCAGGCAGCAGCACCTGTAGACAGCTATGTGACCCCTGAGCCATGGGCTATGCCGGGCTATGACAGTGATGTCATCATGGCAGCAGGCGCATTTGTGCAGGGCTCATCCATTGAACTTTCTGCCGATGGCCCTGTGAAGCCGCCATATGCGGTTTATTTCCAGGGAGGACTCACATGGTACCATGCAAAGCTTGGAATTTTGATGTCTTTACAAAAACTTTATGAGAGAAATCTTGTTAAGCTTGATTAGGTGTGCTACAATTAACTGAAAACTTTGCTTAAATCCGTTGTCAATCGCCTGGGAGAAGCGAAAGGGATTAATGCATAATAACAAAACAATTAAAAATCTGCCGGCTTCAGAGCGACCATATGAGAAATTTTTATCGCTTGGAGCATCAGGCCTGTCAGACGCTGATTTACTTGCCATCATTATAAAGACCGGCACAAGAGACAAGACTGTGATTGATATTGCACAGGACATACTTTCCGGCAGGCATGGCAATCTGCTCAATCTCTATGAGATGTCCTATGAGGAGCTTCTTAGTATCCCCGGGATAGGGCAGATAAAAGCTATACAGCTTAAAGCGATAGCAGAGCTGTCGCTTCGCATAGCAAAGACAAAAAAGGTTCAAAGCATCAGAATGAATAATCCTCAGACAATAGCTGACTACTATATGGAGCAGATGAGGCATCTCACAAACGAAGTCGTCATTTGTGCCTATTTTGATGTGAAAAGCAGATTCTTAGGAGACAAGTTCATATCCAAGGGTTCACTAAGCTCATCTGTAGTGGACATAGGCTCCATCATCAGGACCGCCCTGGACAAAAATGCATCAAAGCTTGTTTTATTGCACAATCATCCAAGCGGAGATTGTACTCCCAGCAGAAATGATATTGCTGTCACAGACAGATTAATTGAGGGCTCAGGGATTTTTTCCATAGAGCTTTGTGACCATATCATAATCGGAGATAACGAATATTATAGCTTCTATGAAAATAAACTTATATAAACAGAAGACGAGGTAGAATTATTATGAGCAACAACGTTTACGGAATTGATCTGGGAACAAACAATTTCAAGGTATACTCAAAGGCTACAGGCAAGACAATGCTTGAGAAAAACACAATAGCCGTAATAGACAAAAATCAGATATATGCATATGGAGACCGCGCATATGCCATGTATGAAAAGGCGCCTGAGACAATCAACGTCATATTTCCTGTTGTAGAGGGAGTTATTGCTGACTATAATCTGCTTCAGACTATGATTTTTGACTTTTTGGAGCACAAGACAAAGGCACGTATCAAAAATGCCGAGTTCATCATCGCTGTGCCGACAGATATCACAGATGTAGAGAAAAGAGCATTCTACGAGCTCTTCTATAAGAGCAAATCAAAGCCTAAAAAGGTCATGCTCTGTGAGAAGCCTATCGCTGATGCTGTAGGTCTTGGAATAGATGTAAACGAGCCAACCGGTGTCATGATAGTAGATATGGGCGCTGACACAACAGAGACATCCGTTATTTCACTCGGTGGCCTGGTGCTTAGTGACCTGCTTCATTTCGGTGGCAACAGACTTGACGAGTCAATTATCTCCTTTGTGCGAAAGGAGTTCAATCTTGTAATCGGACAAAAGACTGCAAAGCTGTTAAAGGAGACTATAGGCTCTGCACTTCCGGGAAGAGAGGACAGTATGGTCGTAGTGGGCCGTGATGTGGTAAGCGGCCTGCCTATTGAGATGGAAATTGGTTCAAAGATCGTTTACGAGGCTATGAAGTCAAACCTTGAGTCTATATGCACATCAATAAAAATGATTCTTGAGAAGACTCCGCCTGAGCTTGCAAAGGATATCATCCATTCAGGCATTTATATCACAGGAGGCGGCTCACAGCTTGCAGGACTTGACCAGCTCTTTGAACAGATTACTGGTATAAAGGTCATCTGCTCAGAATGTCCTGAGGAAAGTGCAGTACGCGGGCTCGTACAAATAGTTTCTGATTCAAAATATAAGAGACTTCCGTTCAGCATCAAAAAATAATAACCGAGGTTAACATGAGTAAGAATTTTCGCAATCGAAAGAGAAAGCACAATAAAAAGCTGCCTGCAAGATACACACTGTTGATTATGACAGCAGTCTGCTTTGTGACCATGCTGTTAAGCCTTACCTTAAATATCTCCGGTGGTCCTTTAAAGACTGTTGCCGGATATGTATTCATCCCAATGCAAAAGGGTATAAACAGCTTTGGAATCCACATTTCAGATAAGGTTACAGAAATACGCACATTAAAAAATGTCAAGGCTGAGAATAAAAAGCTCAAGGCCGAGGTAGAAGAGCTTACAACACAGCTCACAACAAACAAACTTGAACAGTATGAGCTTGACAATTACAGACAGCTTCTGGATTTGGATGCCAAATATCCATCATATCCCAAGGTCGCTGCCAGTGTCATAGCAAAGGACAGCGGAAACTGGTTTTCTACCTTTACTATCGACAAAGGAAAAAAGGATGGAGTGGACGTAGGCATGAATGTGCTGGCGGGAAGCGGACTTGTAGGTATTGTTACCGATGCTGGCGATAATTTTGCCAAGGTACGCTGTATCATAGATGATGCCAGCAAGGTCAGTGGCATGGTTTCCACCACGGAGGACAACCTCACCGTCAGTGGCAATATAAAAACCATGAACGATGACAAGGTAATTACCTTTACGGAGTTAAAGGATGATGACAACAAGGTGAAAGAGGGCGATCCTGTTGTTACCTCATACGTGTCAGACCGTTACCAGCAGGGCATACTGATTGGCTATGTGACAAAAATCGAAAATAATTCCAACAATCTGACAAAATCCGGCACTATCACACCGGTTGTAGATTTTGAGCATATCGAAAATGTCATGGTCATAACACAGCTTAAGCAGACCGGTGACACTAAGACAGCTGACAACACCGAAAGTGCAGAAACAGCCGGTGACAGCCAGACTGAAAATTCAACTGAAAATAAGTAAGGAGCAGCATGAGACGTAGAATTGTTTTATTTATAATAATAACTTTATGCTTTGTATTACAGACCACGCTGTTTAAGACTCTTTCCTTTGCCAATATCTCACCAAACCTGTTGATTATAGCCGTATCATCCTTTGGCTTTATGCGTGGCAAAAAGGAAGGACTGTGGGTAGGCTTCTTTTGCGGCCTGCTTATTGACATATTTTGCGGAAATTATATAGGACTGTATGCTTTAATATATATGTATATCGGTTTTATCAATGGATTATTCCAGAAAAGATTCTATCCTGACGATATAAAGCTTCCTATGCTTCTGATAGGAGGCAGCGATTTGTTTTACAATCTGGTAGTATACTTTTTCATGTTTTTACTGCGTGGCAGATTTAGCTTTTTGTACTATCTGAAGTCAATTATCATACCTGAATTTGTATACACAATGGTTATCAGTATACTTTTGTATCTGGTATTTCTTAAGGTAAACCAGAAGCTGGAAGCATACGAGAAAAGGAGAGCAAAGAAATTTGATTTATGATATAAAAGATTTTCTGAAGAAATTTTTCAGCTCAAGACTTTTTGTATTGGCAGCAGTAATTATTCTCATGTTTGTCCTGCTTGCCGAAAGAGTCTTTACCCTTCAGATTATTAAAGGTGCAGATTATCAGAAAAACTTCATAATGCTGATTAAAAAGCCGCTGTCCATAGAGGCATCAAGAGGCAATATATACGATGTAAATGGTGAGCTGCTTGCTTACAATCAGCTTGCATACTCTGTAGTCATCTCAGACAACGGCAGCTATTCATCTACGAAGGAGCACAATCGTCTTTTAAACAAAGAGCTTAATGAAATTATCAATGTAATAAAAAACAATGGCGGCTCCATATATAATGATTTTCCGGTTGTTTTAAACGATGATGGTACATACAGCTTTACATTCACATCTGAAACCTCAAAAAAGAGATTTCTGTCAGATGTGTTCGGAAAGAAATATGATAAGCTCGAATACAATAAAGCACTTGGATTTGACGAGGCAAATGCCAGCGCCCAGAATATTATTGATTTTCTAAGCTCTGACCAGAATGAATGCTTTGATATAAGCAGCAAGTATGATACACAGGCCACTTATGATATTGTAGTGATGA
>OICG01000300.1_pt1 | contig 14607 bp, 16 predicted proteins | sample 1581241 | NCBI WGS metagenome assembly OICG01 (sample SAMEA3882534, study PRJEB24775) | human gut metagenome | biome: human-associated habitat; feature: intestine environment; material: feces | place: Netherlands | collected 2009/2010
TAGTATCTAATGTAATGATCTTATTATTTAACACATCATAGTAACTAGTGATAGTACTATTAAGATTAGTAGTTACACTAGTATCTCCTTCTACTATCTTATTACTAAGATCTTTATAATTATCATTTACTTTAGTATCTAGTATCTCAACATCTTCTTCTACAGCATCTACTCTCTCATTAGTAGCAAATGTACCTGATAGTGATGTAGTAAAACTTCCACTAGTAATATTTTTATTACTACCATCTTGTACAAGGGTAATGAGGTCTTGCTCCTGTAGTTTAGTTGTTAGTTCAAATTGTGATATCTTTTTATTCATATTACTCTTGGATTATGTGTTCTTCAATTTCTGTCAATATACAATCATTGTCGATATCTTTTTCTGGATAGAAATTAATTTGTTTTTTTAAACAATGTATATATCCTATAATTTTATCTACATCCTCCTGAGTAATGGGAAAATCTTCATCACCCAATTTAGTACTGGCCCAACTAGATAATTTGTCTAAATGTAACAATAATACTAAATTAGTAATAGAAGTTCTATCCAGTTTTGTATTGTACTTAGTAGACTGATTAACTAATTCACCAACTTTACTTACATAATTCGCAATATCCATCTTTACAATTTTTACAGTCATCAATAGTACAATTACACGTTCTCATATCAAGTAAATTCAGCATTTCATTATAATACTGTTCTGCATCATCTGCAAGATTCAAAGTAGTAGCATTATCATAAAGTGTTTTCTTAAACAGAAACATCATTATTTTATCCTTCATTTTGTTATCTAGGCAGTTGTGGCAATACGTAGTTAGCAGTTTTATTTCTGCATAATACAATGATTCATTCATTTCCATATCAATCGTATATAAAATAAAAGGGGAAAGGGATATTACTCCCAATCCCCTTTTTGGTTTGAATTATATTTTTTGATTAAGCAACTTCTACAAAAGCTTTTAAAGCTGTCATAAATGCAGAGTCATCAAGTTCACCAGCATTTACATACAATTCACAAGCTAATGGAGTTGTTTTAATATATTGATTATCATCACTAAGATATTTATTATCCCATTCGATAGACAATGTATCGTAAGTAGCACTTAAATCGGCTTTCAACTCAGGAGCAATGTACGGATATATACCATTTGCACGGTGTGTGATACCTCTGTAACCAAGAGCTGCATTTTCACGATCACGAACAATTTTCGGATTACCCTTACCTGGAGTACCTTGAGTTTTAGCAATCGTTAAATTGGCAATAGGATACATTACATTACTCAACAAACCGGAAGGAATAGTTTTCCACATAAATGCTTCCACAGAAACCTGAGAATAATTTGAGTCTAACATAATACCTTCGTTGTACGGCATTTCCTTAGCATTCAATGTAAGAACAGCAGCATCACTAGTTGCTACTACTCTGGCTTCTTTGTGTTTGTTGATTTTGTTTTTGAAAGCTGTAATCAAATCAGTTGCATTAGTACTCTTTGCAATTACTTCATAAGTATGAGTAAATTGCCCAGGTGCCTCATAGATGTCATTGTACACTAAACGTAATACATAACGATGACCAACTTCCGGAGTAACATTAGTAGCTGTGATTACAATTTTATCTTCAGCTGCAGCTACATATTCACTAAATACCATGTGAGGTTTAGAACCTTTCATGATAGGCATTGAGAAGCGAATAACTGACTTAGTTGATTTTGTACCTGCTTCATTGTAAACATCTTCTTTGCCTTCGCAAACACCGATATACAATGAACTAGCAGCTTTAGCACCAGCTGCATCTTTTACAATTGCTCTATTTTGATCAAATAATGCAATTTGACCTTCTGTCAATGCATCTGCTGTCGTATAAGATGCAGGTGCTTCAGTACCAATAAGTACTGTGTTCACATGTTGTAACATAATTATTGTTTTTTATTGTTAAACTTAAATAGACGTCTAGCTTAACATTTTGATTAGTTCTTCTACTTTCGTGTTTCAGATTTCCTCGTCAAACTAAACTATTCGTATAATCATTCCATTGTACTAACTTCGTTCATATACGATTGATATCTTGGATTAGCCTTATTTTCCAAATACAACTCTACCGCTAACTTAACTATCTCATTGTGAGTTGCAACTGGCATATCTGTGTACTCATCAAATGGTGCATCAGTAAGGCTAATCTTTTTAGGAGTTCTCAAGTAAGTGAGAATATAATTTCTTATATTGTAATTTCCGTCTGTATATAAATGAATTTCATTTCCTTCATATAATCTTAATGGTCTGGCGGATCTACCATGTAATCTGTATTCTGACAAAGTGTTTTGTCTTTGTCTATCTATATTCTCTACTGTAGCTTCTAACACATCTGTGTTTTTAGTTCTTGGTTGACCACTTGGGCCCACAGGCCAACAATGATCGTAACTAAATATTACAGCTGTCTCTCCTACAGTAAACATATAATCATCTGGCAGAGTAACTGTATACTCTTCTGGATATGTAGTAAATTGATAAGATTTTCTAGTAACTAATGTACGAAGATCATCAATTCTTTTTTGGTCTTGTTCAAATCCAGTTTGCTTGAAATTAATACCAGAATATCTAGTTTTGATAAATTTATCTAATCCAGCCATTAACCAATACTCAATATCTGAAGTAGTAGGTTTTGTTAGATTGTCATCTAATTGATCTATTTCTAATTCAAATGCTGCTTGTAATTCAATATACTTCATTATTGTTGATTATTTGGTTGTTTTACTTGTAATCTATATTTACCTTCAGTAATAAACATATTAACTGCTAAATCTACAATTTCACTATGAATTGATTCTGGTAGTTCACATTTACTAGCTCCATCAGTAGTATTAAATCTTAATGGTTTTCTATAGTAAGTTAATGTAACATTACCTAATGTAGTATATGCATCTACTGCTACTTCTATATAGTTATATTTAGTAGTAGGATCTGATACTAATGCAACAGCAGGTTGCCTAATGATAGGTGTATTGTATGCAGTTTTAATAAACTTACCAAGATTCCTATACTTAACTAATTGATTATCTACTCTAACAAAATCTTTGTATTGTTTATATGTACCTTTTACTTTACTAAAAGAATGTACATATAAGAAATATTCTTCAGTAGGTACATATGGTAATCTGTATCTTGTGAAACCATTAAGAGTAGTACCTGTTGCGGTTAACTCTTTTTCTACTAATAAACTCTTAATAGAATCTGTATTTCTAGTATGTATATTGGTTTCAGTTTCCATTTGGTCGTCACCAACATAGTTCATCATTACATACCTATCTTGAGCTTCATTTAGTATTGAAAATATAAGATCAGAGTTAGGTTTCTCATCTATAATAAGATCTGGGCTAATAAGTTGAATTCGTCTTTCGAATTCCATTTGCATTTCTTTTGAGTTTATAATTCCTCCTTTCCTTGGGGAGCAAAGAATGACCAAATATAGCCATTTTTGGAGAACCCCAATTTACCACGTTTATTATTTAGTTTAATATTGCGTGACAAATTACCATTTGCCCCTATTCCATAAAGGAAGTCTACAACGTCTTTGCATTTATTCCAAACTGCTATAAAATTACCATGTTTATCATATTGATAAACCTTTTTTGAAGATTTCTGCCAGTAAGAAGATAAACTACATTTCACAACATCTAAATGTTCTTTTCTGTATTTATCATTTTTCCAAAGTTCTTTATGTGTGTTCTTTATTGCTTCTCTAGTATTCTCTTTTCTTGGTTTTCCTAAATTAGCTTCAAGAAGTTTTTGTTTATGAACTTCAGTTAATTTGATACCTTTTCTTCCATCTTTTCCACCAGATTCTATATTATAACCAAATTGCTTATCATTAGATTTGTAATGGTTTATCCAATATTTTTCTCTGATGTCAAGTTCTTCTTGAGATTTACATATTTCAATTACAGAAAAATCAAAATTATTTAAGCCGTATTTATATATAGCGTTATGGAAATATGTTTTATGACACTTAGTCCAAGGTCTACTGAACGTCATGTGTTGAATCAATCTCTTGCGCACAGGAACAGTAGTTTGTCCTATATACACTTTCCCATTAATAAGATTTTTAAATCTGTAGATAGAAAATTTAGTCTCAGAATAATCTGGATTTGATAGCAAAGTGGCATAATATTCTTCTTCAGATATTTGCATTTCCTTACTACTCATATTACTCTGATAATTGTGCTACGTACTGTGGATGTGTTTGAGTTCTTGGAGATTCAATATTCTCAATTGCCATGTCAGCAGCTAATTTAACTACTTCATATTGCATATACTCTGGAATTTCATCTAGAGTAGACGTAATATCTTGATTATTAATCTTTCTTGGGTATGCTAGATAAGTAATATCTATAGTATAGGGACCTACCATAAGATCCCTATCTATAAATACTATTAACTTATTATCTTCCAGTATTGCTACAGGTTCTTCAATCCAAGGTTTATTATTATAAGTTTCTAAGAATCTAGTAGCTTGTTCGTGACTAATAAGTTTTACTGTAGCTATTTTATTACTACCAAAATGTAAAATTCCTTCTAAGAAGTACATACGCTTATCTTGAGTATCATCACCATAAGTAATACTAGATTTGAAATTATTCATAGTAAGTCTATTACTTATAGATTCACTTAGTAAAGACAATCCCTTATCAGTTTTTACTAAACCTTCTAAGTCTGCTACTCTTTTTACATTACCTTCAAATGGTATTCTAAGAGTATTGTTACCAGTAGCTTTAGTAGCTATCTTACTTAGATACGCTGTATATAACCAATAATCAATTTCCTCAGGTAAAAAAGATGGACAACCAGATATACCAATATTAACGGCATTTTTATCTGCTTCAATCTTAAACGCTATATGTGCTTCTAATACTGTCATGTTTACTTTTACTTAGATTCGATTTCTTGAAGTATAGTCATTTTGATATCCTGATTCTTTTTATCATTTAATGAAGCAATAGCATCTTCTAAACTTCTACCAATGATGTCAGTACCATAGTAATAGATGTTTTTAGACTTACGAATTACATTCTTTGAAATAGCTGCTTCAATAATGTATTGAGTGTCTCTTACTTTGTTGTTTACCCAAATCAAGAAGAACTTATCAGGATTATTTTCAATAAGATCAAATAAACTACTTTCAACTAGCTCATTACTGATATTGTCAGTCTTGTGACCATATAAGCGTAAACATTTGCGCATTTCCTCAATTGACATCTTATTAAATTCAGAGAATGCCTCACGTTTAGCTTTATTTCTTTTGTTAGCTTCTTCAGCCTCAATTTCTTTATTTACAAGAACATAATCATGAGTAGGCTTAAGGTTGTTAATACCATTTGCTACTCTTTTGTGTCCTTTTAAAAATAAATATGCAAGTTCATCTTCAGGCCTTTCTGTATGTAAAACTTTATCTCTTGCGCCTAAACCGATTGCATATGTTTTCCAGAATCCACTTTGTGGAGATAAATGTCCTTCTTCATATCCCATTTCTTTCTCCAAACGTCTAGCATCTTCTGGGGTTAAACCAGTATATCTATTACCAGATCTTGTCCAGTAAGTACTGATATAATCTTTACAATTCTTATACTTAGCTATTCCAGCCCATGGATTTGTACGGGCGAATTTTAATATAATATCCATAATTTATAAGTTTTAAATAAAAGGGGTGAACTTAATCACCCCTGTTTTATTAATCTTCAACTTCCATAATAAGTTCTCCACATGCCCTGGGATCACGAAGCATGATACCCATTTCACCTAAGAAGTGAACAGAGTAACCGTCCTTTGCATTAGATCTTACTGTGGATTTATTCTTAGAGTAACCAGTTCCCGGAGCTACAGAACCTGAAGTATTCCAGATAACCATCTCACGGTCCTTACGAACAACCTTAACGATATTAGCTTGACCATCACGTCTACCAAGATCCAAGAATGTCATTCTATAAGATTCCAGTGGTTTACCAGATACCGGATGTAACAAACGATTATAAGTAGGATCATCATACAACGGGAAATGTTTCAATGTCAACTCGATGCCATTTGTCATCTTGTATGTTACAAACTGACCACCTAAAACCAAAGCCTGACCAGAACCACTGATAAACTTCGTATCAATCAAGTTCATTGTAGCTGCTTTTTGTTTCAATACACGGTCAAATTCTTTCATGCCCATTTCACCAGTCAAAGCAACAAATTTACGTTCGTTAGTACCTAAGATATTGTAAGACAAGTCAAACAAGAAGTCTTCCAACAACTCCGGAGTCAACTCAGTATAGTAACGTCTGTTAGACGGAGCAATCTGTTGCAACAAACCTGCAGGAATGTAAACCGGACGGCCGTTCGTACCTAACAATGAAGTAGAACCATCTTTATTTACGTTAGACTTAGAGTAAACCATCATTCTCTCACATCTCTTAGACCACTCACGCATTGCCTTCCATTCCTGATAGTCAGACCACAAATAAGAAGTCTTACCAGTTTTAGGATCTTTTAAAGCAATCCAAAGTACTGTAGAATAAGCTGTACCTGTAATATCATAATCCAAGCGAGTTGTAAACAAGAAGTTTCTCATCTTGAAATGAGTATTATAATTCAGGATATCACCCTCTTCACTGTATTCTTCGTAAGCAGAAGCTAAACGAGATACTTGACGACCAGCTAACAAATATTCACCAGGAATATAAGAATTAGATTGACCATCTGCAATGAAACAAGTATAAACCCATTCATTACCATCTTGATAAGGAGCACCAGAAACACGTACTTGATACTCTCTATTATCAAATTCCAAAATTGCACCAGGACCAAACCCTGCCATAACTGTGCTAGCATTTGCAGCAGTGATTTCTGTTCCCTGCCATTTTGCAGAGCGAATTGTCACAGCTCTATCGCTATCGATCATTACAGACCATTCGTAGTCTCTTTGGTCAATTGTCATTACATTACCAAGACCACCAGTAATTGCATCCAAAGAAGTGCTATAACCATCATCTTTAGAACCGAATACATAAGAAATAACACGAGTTACTTCATACGGTCTAGTAAGCATTGCATTTGAAATCATATTCTCATCAACAAGATCTGAGAACCATTTACCTCTACCGATCTGTAAATTATTTAAAATTCCGTTATCCATATAAATGTTAGTAATTTATTTTTAATTAAAGTAGTTGTACTGCACGACTAAAAATAGAGTTAGATGAACTTGTATTAATTCTCTTAGTACCTTTACTAACGCCTGTTGATCTGAGACTATTTTTCAGATTTTTAATAGCAGAGCTAGTACCCTGTTTTTTGGCAGCATCTAACAAAGTGTCACCTCGCATTGTAACATAAGCTGACTCTATTAAATTCTTTACGCTCTTGGAATAGTCTTTTTGGTACTGGGTCTTTCCACTAGCGTCGGCTTTAAATATATAAGCCAATAATTCTTTCTTGTCCTTAGCTGGTATTTTGATACCACGTATATTGTCCAAGGACTTTATTTCACCGACAACGTCATCAAAAAACTTTTGTTGGCGCTGCACCATTTCCTCCTTTTTGATTCTTTGTTGCTCTAATAGCTCTTCTTTCTCTTTTGCAACAATCTCTTGAAGTTCCTCAACCGCATCTCTAGCCTCATCTTCTAATACTCCAGCATCTTCAAATCTTTCGATTTTCTTAGCAATTTGTTTGTCACTGTAACCTTTTCTAGCTAGTAACTCTCTCAATACTATCTTTTGCTCATTTTCATTTTCAATATCAACATTGTCAACATCAATGTCCGGAGTAATAGAGAAATAATCTTCTAACTTACCACCATTACGAACAAATTCATCTAATTTTGCAACATCTTCACTTGCATATTCTGGAGTAGATTGTTCTTCAATTACTTCTTTAAAATACTTAACCAATTCTTCTACAGTCTTTGGTTTTTCTTCTTCCTCTTCTTCATCAAAATCCCATTCTAATTCTTCAGCAATTGCATCAAATAAAGCAGATACTTGTTTAGATTCAACTTCATCTTCTTCAGTCTCTTCTTCAATTTCTTCTTCGGTTTCCTCTTCTTCAGTCTCTTCTTTATCCTTTTTCTTAGAGGCTTTCTTAGATTTCTTAGGTTCTTCTACTTCTTCCTCTTCAACTTCATCGATTTCCTCTTCCTCTACTTCTTCCTCTTCTTCTATTTCTTCTGTCTTTTTATTTTTAGATCCAGGAGTAGCAGGTCTAGCTTTAGCAGACTCTTGTTTTAGTCTCTCTAATTCTTCATCATCAATATCATCGTTTTGAGAGATGGTGTTACCAACTTGTTCAGTGAATATATCAGTTATAGCTGTAAATCCAAATAGTGTATCGTTACTATTGTTTTCCATAATTAATTATAATTAGATTGTAATTGTTATTTTTTCTTTCTTCCTTTATGATTCCACTTAGCAGCATTTTGAGCAAATATTGCACGTTTTCTAGTCAATGGGTTTTTACTATGCGTTAACTCTTCTGTACTTTTACCTGTTCTTTTCTTAAGTGCGTTAAACTTCCCACGATTCTTTTTCTTGATGTGTATACCTCCGTCTTTATAAGAAGGAATTGGGTATACTGGGTATAAATTTTCCATATTGATTATTCTTTATTTAGTTCATGACCTACAAATCCAGCACCACCTAATGGCATTAAAATTTCCATAGGAATTAGTTTGTTCAATCTATCAATATACTCGTTTTTATTTCTATATAAATCATATTGATTCTTAACCATTTTATTTGATGTCGGATTTCTCATATATTCCAAAATCATATTTTCGTCTACAGGAGTACTCCAGTTTGTAATTTTACCAGAATCTTTTAATGATCTCTTTAGAGTTAACATATGACTTTTAGCTTCTGTAGGATTTAATAAGTATGATCTACTTCCAGCAGCATCAAATAATCCCATTTTTCTTAACTCCGCAGAACTATATGTATTGTTAGAATTTGCTAAATAATTTAGAGCTGCACCAGCATAATCTCCTTTGCCTAAGTCTTCAATAAAGTTAACAGCATCTTTAATATAACCAGCTGGAGTAATATAAGCTTCTGGCTGAACTGCATTAACTGCACCTGATATTTTCCTTTGTCTTTCAAAGTACTCAGGAGTACCAGTTCTGTATTCTGGTGGTAAATCTGCTTTATTTATGGTCTTACCTTTACCATCTTGATATGCAGGAATGGAATCAAATTGTTGCTTGATATCAAAATATGTAGCACCAGGGTTATTCACCCTGACACTATCATATATCTGTTTTCTCTCTTTAAGAGATAGATCTTTCCATTTCATACTAGTAATATTTACTTACCTGTCTTACCCGGTTTACCTTTTCCGCCCTTTTTAGAGCCTCCCTTACACGCCATAATTAGTCCTCCTATTTTTTAGATTTAGATTCACCAACTACTTTATTTTTTAAAGCAGTCTTTGCTTTTAATTGTTCTCTCTTATAAGCCGCATCATCTTTCATCTTCTGCAATCTCTTAGCCTCTTGCAATTTTCTATTTTCAAGAGCTATCTTTTCTTTTTCAATTGTAGCTTTTAACTTATCAGCTTTCTCTTGTGCAGCAATTTTACGCTTTTCAAGTTCTTTCTTATTTTCTTCAGCTCTAGCCTTGTTTGCTAAATCCATTTGTTTGCTCATAGCATCAGATACAGCTTTTTGTCTAGCTATTTCTTGATTACCAATTTCAATTACATCAGGTACACCATTCATATCTTGATCCATATTTTCAGATCCTCTATATGCATTTAATTGAGCTACAGTAATCTTAGTAGCATTATCTTGATCAATCTTATATTTAGTAAGATCAAGTTCAGCTTCTTTAAGCATAAGCTCCTCTTCCTTAACTTGATTCTGCATTTCAACAAGCTGTTGCTGTTGTTGATTTTCTTGTTCTTGCATTGCTTGTTGTTGCTCCAATCTGTTGTTTTCTATGTCTCGTAATTTGGATTTGATTACACTTAAATTGTCGCTAGTAAATATTTCAGCAGCATCTAACAATGATGCACCATTCTGCATAGCTGGTTGTACAAGACTCTTAAGTTGTTCAATGGCTTGACTTTCTTTGGTACTGTCAGTTACAAAAATATCAAAGTCTTCATATGACCAATTGTCATCCATTTGCAAGAATGTTCTAGTACCCTCATCAAATATATAATTTAAATACTTTTTATCATCCTTCCATGCAAACTTGGCACTATCTAATAACATTGATAATACATGTGTTTTAATTTGATTATGTAACCAAAACCATGGCTCAGTAATATGAGCAGATTGAACTACAGATCTTTCTACATTACCCACTAGCTCATTACTAGAAATAGATCCTTGTCTTTGCTTTGTTACTCCGGACAATTCAGATACCATTTCTTCAATCTTCGCAAGTAATTGAATGTACGTATTAATAGTATTAGACATACTTGCATCAATAGAAGTCCATTGATTGTATGGTGATGGTTTACCACCCTCTCTACCAGGAATGTCCCAACCTTCTTCGTATGGATTGACAAATGCTACACCAAGTGCCCCTAAGTAATGCATCCACTTATCTACATCTATACCCATACTCTTAGGTATTTGAGTAACATCTATTACAGGTATTTTTCCTTTGTCTCTAGCTATTGCCATTTCAAGACGATACCAAAGTATGATATACATGTATTGTAGTGGTTTCATAATAGCAACTAATGACTTGGCTTTAGTATTTGTATTACTATAAGCTGCACCAGTGTATGGTAATTTAGCACTATTTAAATTGTCTCCTCTACGGAATTGGTACTCTAATGGTTGCATACCAAAGTAAAGATCATCGCCTGCTCTGTATCCTTCCCATGCTTCAATAATCCATTTCCATTCAACATTGATTTCTTCACCAGTAGGTTTATAATATTCATCTACCTGTATTTCATCCGGCATACCTGTCTCAGGATCTATTATTGTAACAAACCCTATCTTTTTAAGTGATTTCCAGCATACATGATAAACTACAATGTTATCTGGATCTCCATAAGGATTATGGTCTGGTAATTTATTGTATGATTTTAAGTTATAATGAACAAAATCATCTACTGGACTTTTGTCTGGACCAAATCCAGATGTAGGTTTTTGATCTACTATTTCTAACAATTCATTTAATTGCTTTTCATCCAGTTTATCATAAAACTGATCATATATTTGGCTCCATGACATTAATGATCTATAACAACACCAAGATGCATCATGAATAAATTCAATGCCTTCTTCTGCAGGATACTTAAAATCTTTAGGATTGATTCTTTTAATAACTGGTTCACCATTTCTAATTCCTATGTAATACTCTTCAAGTCCTGCAACAAGTGCATCTTTAAAGCCTTTCATAAATTCATGAGAAATGTTTTCTTTCTTAAGTAAGAATAATAAGCTTTGATATGCTGTTGTTTCTGCTGCATCTTTGTAATCCTTTGTTAAATACTTCTGTATTTGTTCTGGTGTTTGAATTTCGCCTGTTTGTAATCCTTCTTGAAATCTAGCTTGATCTTCTGGGCTTAATTTAGCAAGCATAGCAGCTTGCATATAATTCAACAGCATCTGTTTAGCTTTGTCTTGTACTTCACTACTAGCAATATCACTAGTACGGCACACTCTAAAGTTAAATGGACGTTTTGTTTCTTCACCTAATAATAGATCTACTTTTGGACGTATGATATTATAATCCTGTGCCATTGCTGGAAAGCCATCATCTTGATTGAAAGGATTTGTAACATACTTTAGGTCTTTTTCATTGTATATACTATTATATAAATCATAATAGCTTTGCATTTCTTCTTCATCAGGTATACTTTCGGACGAAGCTATGCCAGATATTCCAATAATGTAATCCACGCAGTCTTTTCGCCATTCTTCGGTTTTTTTACTGAGTGGTAGTCTTTGGATAGGAAATGAGTTGACTGTTCTTTCCATATTAATTAGTAAACATAAATGTGGTTGTGTTATTATTTAAAGGCGTGAATGTAAATGAATCATCTGTATTTTTAAACAACGGTTTATCAAACAATCTCATTTTCTTTTCAACATCCTCTTTCTTCTTTACTTGTATATTATACAATTGTTCTCTATAGACCATTACCTGCATAAATGCCATAACCCTATCAAAGTTTCCTTTGTCATTATATTGAATAAGTTCTTCAAGGAATGGTTCAGATAGTACAGTATTTAAACCTAATTGCTTTTGATCTCTAAGTTCTTCCAGCCATTCTTTGATCTTACCTTCTCCCCAAAGTTTGATCTCTCTATTCATATGACATCCTTTTCGTCTATTTACTGTAGAATTATTAACAATATCTTTAATGATGTCTGGTTGATCAGCAAGTAAATGGCTACAATGTTTGTTATTGAAATAAGTAAATAAACCAGTGTTTTGGTTTTCTACCATTGCTTTTGCATTGTAGTAAATAAGTAACTTACGAACATTTTCATAAAACTCTTCAGCAGTTTTTGGCCTACCTGTATATTCTGCTACAATGATATCTGAATATGATTCAAAGTCTTGAAAACGTTTATATATAAAACAAGAACCTAATGAATTAGTACCTGATTGATCGTGATCATATGGGTCAATACCAGCTATATATAAACCAAATGGTGCATCTTTAACTGGGTGTTCCCATATAACTATTTTACCAGTAGGATCAGAATTCTTTGGTAATGGGAATTCGGTTATGTCTCCTGTTTTCTGTATATTCCAAATTATCTCTCCATTAACTAGAGTAAGAGTACCTACTTGTTTATGATTTTGTAATTTAGTATTAGTTCTTATCCTTGCTAATTGTTTTTGTAATTCTTTTTTTGGGAATATGTTACCAGATAATTCAGTAAATGCTTCTGCTGGGGATTCAGAGTGTTCTGCTACATATCTATCTATTTGTTGAGAACTAGTAGCTTCTTTTAATTCTTCTTCACGTAGATTTAAAATAAACTGTCTTGCTTTGTCATGAAGAGTATTACCATCCTCATCCATATACAATCGTTTACCAGTCTCATCACGTATATCCAAATTAGTGTGTTGAGGTATAAAGAAGCCACATTCCTTATGATTTGGGATTGTAAAATGCTTCACGTAATGTCATTACTGCAGGACCTTCGTCACCACCAGTACCGAACATAATCATGAGACCAAAAGCAACGCCATCTTGTTCTACAGATGGTCTAGCAATTTGCCATGCTGCTTTAAGTTCTGGGAAAGTACCTGCCTCTTCCCAAAGTATTAACATACCTGCTTTACCACGTACAGCATCTGGGTTATCTTTCAATGATACACCTATTATCTCTGATTTATAACCAACTTCAATTTTATTACCAAAATTATCAGTTACAATCATAGAAGCTCTACGACGCATACTAGTATTTACAGCTTGTCGTTTCTTACCCCACGCCGTGTTTTCATCTATAAAGTCCATGTAATCCCAGGCCTTAGTAAGGATACCATCATCAGTAAGATACTGTTTATTTGAGGCATACACATAAGACTTAGAACCGGGTATTAAAAAGAAATTACGACAAAGCATAGAACCACCTTTATAGGAATAACCTTTACGTCTAGCTTTTGCTACACATAAGTGTTTGCCTTGATCCTGTGCGCTTTCAATAGCTTGAAAATAGTAATAGTCATAATCATAAAAGTCAGGAAATGCTAACTCTCTTACTTTAATTAGCTCTTCTTGACCTTGTTTATTCTTTTTATTTTTGTATACAATTCTTTGAATTGGGCAATAGTTTAAATAAAAATAGTTATACCCAGTGATGTAGTCCCCATCATCTGCAGTATAACCATTAATGCATCTATCGGCCTCTGTTTCCCAAAAATTGAAATACTCTGATGTACCTTTTGGGAAGGAACAATAAGACCCCGACTCTATATAAGTTAGCGCCGGGGTTCTGAATTTATTAGAATTTTTGATTTTCTTTGTGAAATCAATCATAAATTACTTTCTTCGTTTAAACAGGTTCTTAATTTTCTGCCATAAACTAGTTTTAGTAGTGTGATTATTTTCTGTTTTTTCATCCATGTGTGATATAGCATAAGCAGCAGCTTCAGCCAAATCTCTTTCTTGCTCTGCTTTCATGTTGTTATATACTTCAGTAAAATCAAAAATAATCATTGTCGGTTTAGTATTCTTTTTACTAGTTTTAGTCTTAGCCATAATTGCAATTTCTTTAAGCCCTTAACGGGCAGGTTTTTATAATGTCTTTTATTGTGTCGTATTTTCTACAACTTCTTTTTTGGTAATTCAAATGGGTTCATTTCTCCACCGCCTCTAACTTTGCTATTCTTAATCTCTTCTGCTCTTACTTGAGATTTAAGTTTCACAATTGATTCTATTACTCCAGCCATATTCTTAGCACCATCTGTAAGTTTCTTAATAGAATCTAAATCCATTTCATCGTCTTTAGATAAGTGATAGTATTTAGCAGCACCTTCAAGTTTCAATAGTAATCCATCTAACATATACTCAAGTAAGGAATATGTTCTGCTTTTCCAACTATCTTCTGCTTGTGTTACTATCTCTGGTAATTCATAGTTTTCATTTCCAAATAA
>OICG01000311.1_pt1 | contig 14265 bp, 25 predicted proteins | sample 1581241 | NCBI WGS metagenome assembly OICG01 (sample SAMEA3882534, study PRJEB24775) | human gut metagenome | biome: human-associated habitat; feature: intestine environment; material: feces | place: Netherlands | collected 2009/2010
ACCAGTTCCATATGCTGAATAAGAACCATAACTAGGATGGTTAATAGTTACCTCAGTATCAGCAAAAGAATAAGCATAAATTCTACCCATTTTATTTTACCTCCTTTACCGATCAATATAAACTCTAATAGTTACATGTTCAAATGCACCAGTTCCTTTAAGAGAAACATAAATAGGGGGAGTTACACGATTTTGTCTATCAGTTGCTGATTGTGAACTTAAAGATTCAGACTGAATCATATAACCACTAGGTACAGCCATACCAGCAGTTAGATCAAGTACAGTCTCACCAAGCCAAATACCATCACCAATCCAACCAATTGAATTGAGTCTTTCACAAGCAGTTGTAATATAACTAATAATATCGTTTAAACCTGATTCAGTCTGGGGTACCTTAAGCCTTGAAATAATACCAGCAACAGTATTTTCCTGGATCAAGAATTTAGCAAGCTCAATAAAATAAAGTTCATCAACATGTAGTCCAGATGCAGAAATTGCGGGATAAATAAGATCATATCTTTTACTAAATACCACATAAGCATTTCCATTATAAGACTTAAGTGCAGTAAGCTGACTATCAGATAGATCTTCTGCTTTAAAACCAGCAATGTCCTTATAAGCAAAAGTATAAGCAGTACCAGCAGTATCTCTATTCAATCCAGAAAATCTACCAAGAACACCAGCAATAAAATTATCATGAGTGGAATAAAATCCAACAGAGAAATCATAATTTGCTTTCATCATAGTCTTCAGAATATTATCTTGATCTAAAGTTAAACAATTTACATCTTTTGTTTGATAGAAGAAAACTGCCTTCTGGTCAAAAGCTTCAACTGCAGCCCCAATACCACTTATACTATCATCAATATCATAACAAAAACATACACCAAACCAATCATTATTTTTAGATCTACAATCATTTATTACAACAACATCAGAGGAATCATCAGCTACCTTAGATGCTACACAAACCTTTGCAGGCGTAGGAGACTGTGCAAAATAAGCCTGAACAGCAAGATACTCAGGATCAGTAGTAGTAAATTTATCAGTTGTCATTTCCTGTTGCCAAGATGCTCTTGCATATTCCTTAATACGAGTAACAGCAGGAATACGATCAGCAGTATTTCCAATAATAAGACCAGTTGAAAAATCAGAAACAATTGAAATTGGATTTGTAAGCTCTACAGTTACATCAACAATTTTATTCACAGAAACGGACATTCAAAGCACCTCCATCATTTATCAATTTTGATATTGATATTTGCACCAGAGAATATACCAACTTTATCTTCAACAACAATTGGATTGTAGAATCTTAATTCAAGATCAGCTCTTTGATACCATCTATCATTCTTTAATTCATGCGTATAAGTTGGACCGTTACTTCTATCGGGAATTAGATATAAATAATTTTGATCTAAAAGCAACTTAATCGAGTCAAAATACATCTTTTCAGATATGACTCGCATAAACTCATATATATCTTTTCCATAACCAATCAACCTTAAGCATAATGTCCTTGTTGATTGTTGCTGTATCTTATATGTATTATCCTGTCCACTATAAACTTTTTCTCTTGTCTTATAAATATTTCTTATATCTGTTTCATCTTCAATATCAATATAGATCATATTTGTATTTATATCTTGTGTTGCTGATCCTCTTTCTGGAAACTGAATCAAAACTCTGTTGCTTTGTAATCCAGTCATCGTAGTAATTAAATCAGCAAAAAATAGCTTTAATTCTTTTATTGATTGAAATACACTTTCCATCACATCACGTCCTGTCTTAGCTTTTCACAAACAGCTTTACTAAAACCATATTGTTCATAATGTGATACGGAAACAACAGAATAGGGTTGATTTCTAAATATTACCAAATCTGAAAGGTACTCAACCTCAGAATCAACACTTGGCTTACCAGTTAAATAAAGGGGATCATAAGTGTAAACGTTTATTCTTTCAGAAATCACATCACCATATGATTGCTTATTTGACCTAGAATCATCAGGAACTATGATACCAACAAGCTTAATATCACTCGTTGTTTCAACAATTTCATGTTCAATTATTTTATATGATGTTCTTTTTACACTAATCCCATTTGGCTGTGTGAAATCAGGATCAGCAATAAGTTCAGAAACATTTATCACTTTCTTGACCCCCTTTCATTTATGACATAAGTGATTGATCTTCTCAATTCACCTGTATCAATCAATGGTCTAGGATTAGTTGAACCTTTCTTTAACTTTGCTCTTACAACAGAAGGAGCATTAGGAGGCCAATTATTTTTGGGATTTGTAAACCATGCCCTTGCAACATTTTGTCCTCTCATACCTGTTTTCTTCAACTGTTCAGATGCAAATTCAAACTTACCTTGTAATGCATAGACAAAAGCTTTGCCTAACATACTAGATAATCTTTCACTATCTTCCCTTAATGCAGGTTCAATTACAGGTCTTGCAGGTACATTGTTTATCGGTGAACCATTTGTATGAATGAATAGAAGTTCTGCATTTGTTATATCTTCATCTTCCCTACTTGATTCATCTTCAGGAATACCAATATATACACCAGATTTTTCTATCCAATCAAGGCCTTCCATCATTTGTTTAAAGCCATCATATGTGACTTCTATATCAACTATTGCCATTATCCATTCACCCACATTCCTGCATGACCATATACCCTAGTCATTGTAATTAACTGTTGCCCATATTTAGTCAAAGACCAAGTTCCATAATCATCCATACCTGTAGTTCCAAGTAAATCATAAGAAATACTTAAACCATCTACAGATTTAGAAGTTGCAATACCTGTAGGTAAAGCTCCTTTTAATGCATTTGCAACAGAAACATCTTCAGGATTGGTTAATGTCTGCATGTATAATGTCATCATGTGTGCAATATACAAACACATTAAATACTTCCAAGAACCTTTAAATCTATCATATTTAATGGCCTTATTAGCCATCAACATGAATAAAGTAAAAGCCTCTTCTGGAATGTAATTCCCATTTTCATCAGGATTTTCTACACCAATAGGAAATATTGGAAATATACTTTTGAAATCATCCTGTGTAAATTGAGGATTATCAGTAAGAATTACATTGGAGACACCTCTGAAAGCCTCCATAAACATTGTTGCATTGTTATTAAAACCAAGCATACTCCAAATGTCTATATAAGCCATCAGAGGTGCCTCCTTTCAATTACTCCTCCGGAGTGGTATTTGCCAACTTATAAGCCTCAAATACACGCTTCTTGAACTCAAACAACTTTTCATTTTTCTTGAAATCTACACCAAGCTTTTCGGCTTCAGCAGAAACACTTTCAGTATCCATCATCTTAAGCTTTTCATAATACTCCTTTATGGGATCAATATCAACAGAAGTGATAGGAGTATTTTCAGCAATGGTCTTGGCAGCCTTATTATCAATAATGCTTACCATGCCACACTTAAGTGCAAGCTGAAAGGTTTTATCATTCTTAAACTCATCAGGCATATCCTGAAAAGTTCCAGGCACAGTAATGAACTGATAGATATCACCATTCTTATTTGCACCAGGGCCAAACTGAAAAGCTGCTTTAGAAAAAATACGTACCATTTTTATTTAACTTCCTTTCTAATTTTAAATACCATCAACATAACGAACAGGCTGATAATAATTGAATTTAACCTGCCCCATCTGAGCAGCATAAATAGTAACATAGGCAAACTGAAGGGCAACGGGCTGGGTCATAGCTCTGGTTAAAGGAACTGGCAGATCAAAATACAGCTTGTCTTCATCATTCACATATCCCATCATACGATCAGTACTACCAGTACCAGCACCGACCAGCCAACGACAGGGATAAATCTTAAGATCCTTACCCTGGTTCTTGGCCAGGTTATTATCCAACAGATAAGACAGGATAGACTCATCACCCGAGGTACCAATTCTAGTAGATGCAATATAAGCATACTTCTGGGGCGGAAGCAGAATATGGTTAATCATAGCAGACTCATCATACTCAGAAGCAGCCCAGGCCTCAGTAATCATCTTATTGACATCCCAAAGAATTTCATCAACAGTCTTATCCTTCCAAAGTGCAGAACCAGAAGCACCATTCTCAGCATTAGAACGAACAACATTTGCATCATTAACAATACCAGAAATTCCAACAGAAGTAAATCCATTATAAACCAACTGATCAATGGTTTTGTTATGATTCAGGCGAATTCCCTTATCAAGAATGGCATCAATAGAACGACCAATAGTAGCATATTTCTGGGCATCCACAAAAGGAATCTTCATACCCATAGCCCAAGTGAATACACGGAATACATCCTTATTGATGTTGGCCTGCATGACGTTGATCACATCAGTAGAGCCACCAACAAGGGACATCTCATTGGAACCAGTGGTACCATACTCAACATTCATAGTGGAAGTAAAATCAACCCATCCCCCACCAGTCTGGGCAACAATATCACGGGGCCAAGTAACAGAAGTCAGGGGCTCACGGATCTTTGGATCCCTCTTCTCAAGCTCACCTTCAAGGAAAGCCATACCAGTGGTAATACCGGCGGCATCCATGGCACGAATACCAGAACCAAGAGATGCATCAGTCATCATCTTCACACTGTTATTAGTACCAAAATTGCCAAGAGCAGAATCAACAACAATATTCGGCATTTATCTACACCTCCAAATTAACCCTTAGCACGGGTCTTTACAGTGACCTCAGCAATACCATTTGCATCCATCACACCAGTAGTCCACTCAATATTGGTAACCTTAATAGTCTTATCACTATCAACCTCAGCCTCAAAACCACCAACAATAGTTCCTGCATAAGCACTAGAATTGTCAGTGATCCGAACATATACTGCCCCACCAGCCTTAGGGGTACCACGACGACACTTGACTACACAGTTACCACGAGTAAGAACATCACAAGGGGCATTTGCAACATAATCGGGATTGGACTGAGGATCAAAAGTATTGGCCTGAACAACCTCACGAACAGTAATACCTGCAACCTTATCTTCAGTATCTCCAGTTGCAACAATGGAATATGTATTATCATCATTCAGCTTTACTGCCACACCAAAAGGCATGGTGGTCTTAGCAATACGATTCTGAATAATAGTATCAGCAGTACGAGAAACAGTACCCTCCCAACCATTATTCAGCTTAATACCAATAACGGATCCCGGCATATTACTTTACCTCCTTATTATAGTGGGGATTAAACTGCTGTGCCCACTTCTTACCAAGATCAAAATCAGAATCAACAACAGAACCCTTAGCCTTTTTATTATTGATTGCAGAATCAGCAGCCTTACGGGATGCATTAAGAATATCACCATAGACATTCCCACGACTCATACGAATCATACCAGCAACAGCATCAGAAGCCCTCTTACGATCACGAGCATTAGGCATCTTGGCAATCAAAGGCTTAATAGCTCTTACATACTCTCTGATAGAATCCTCGGACTTGATCTTCTCCGGATCAACAGTAACAGATTCCTCATTATCCTCATCAGTAACAATATTGTCACCATCAGGACAAACATCAGTCTGCTTAACCTCTTCCTCCAGGGCCTCATCAATGGAACTCATGGAATTATCTTTGATCATGCCATACTTTTTCAACACACGAGAAATGGCATCCTCCACCTTCCGATCAATGTCCTTATCATCACCATCAGGATCAGCATCCTTGGTTACCTCAAGGACATCAACATCCTCATCCTCACAAAGAGCATCCTTCACTCCTTCAACCATCTCCAGGGCATCCTCAGCAAGATCCTCAGGAATGGCCTCATCACAGGCCTTCATTCTCTCAAGGAACTCCTTAATGGAATCCATGACCTTCTTATTATTAGCCACCTTTATACCTCCATTTTCTTAATTGCATTTTGTAAAGTCTTAATATACTTATATCGATTTACCTTTTTATTTTCTTTTACTTGTTTATCTCTTATACAAACAGAATGTCCAGCTCTTCCTTCATCAACAAGAGCAACATGATTACCAATTATGCTCTTTTGGTAAAAATGGCCTGAATCATCCTGAACATATTCACATTCATAACCTGCAGATATTTCCCGTTTACCAGACTGTATTTTACTTACAGTGATTGGATCTCTTACCAGGATATCTGCAATCAATTTATCACTATCAATTCCTGTACCCCTACGTACATCCTTGATCTCACCTTTGGAATACATTGACCAATTGTCAATACTAACTTCAACAGGAGGATGATCATCAGTAAAGGCTTTACCCTCAAACGAGGCAAGGACCTTTGGATCAAATACATCCTCAGGATTCCTAGAAACTGTTACAATTTCATTTCCATCCATTCCCATTTCACAAGCAAGGTATTGATAATCCCCTGTCCGTGCAATCGGAACATTCTTACATAAAATACATCCATCATTTAACTTAATTATATTATCTGAAATCTTAGAACCATAATAAGCCCTACTCAATTTATCACCTCCTATTTATATGTATATATTATATCACATATTAACAGAAAAGTAAATAGGTAAATGTTTCATTTAATGAAATAATTCAAAAATTATTTATAGATTGCCCGATCACAATAAATACTATATCCATCAGTCCAGAACTTATAAACAATAGTCATATTATTTTCTGCAACAATATCACCATTATATAAAGTTGAGGCTGTCGGGAATGTTACCTGATTCTTAGTAGATGCACCATTTGATGCAATTAGCATATAAACCTTACCTGATTCCATATTGTTGAAATCTTTAATTTCGATATCAGCATCTTCAGCAGCAAGATTCAAATGAATGTTTGTAATACCAGTTAGATCAAAACCATTTTCATCAATAATATCATTTACGGGTACCTCTTTAATCTTTTTTCTAAGATCAGGATTGTATCCACAATCTGCACAAATAATATTATTTGCCATATATTCCACCACCTTCATTCATATAACCAAACCCTATACTCGCCTGATTTTGCAGCCTGTGTTCCGAGTAATAACGATGTAATATAGGGATGATCTTCTTCAATCTCACGATAAAATGTATTTGTACTATTCCCATTCATTGTCATATCTGATATAGGATCAATTGCATTACATACCCACATTCCATTTCTTATAAACATTTCCATGCAATTATATGGATTATCATTATTCAACAAGAAATTATTTTGTAGGATCAACTGCTCTCCATCATATGCTCTTATATCAGAGTATGCATCTTCATTTATTGTTCCACTTCTTGTATGTTGTATGAAATATCCTTTAACCTTAATATTATCAATTGGTATACCTGCAAGATTATCTTGATAATCAAAAACACCTTTAAATGTAACATCAGTTGATTTACTATTTAAATATGCCTCAATATCATTTATTGTAATTTCACCATGATCATCTCAAGCATGAATTGGGATACCAGGCTTAATAACAGAAATGGGTTTACCAAATGGATATTCAGGACTAGGATCAGCCATTCATATTTTCCTCCTTTCCTTTATCCACATTTTTCTTTTCCTCTGGGCTTAATTTGTAAAGTATATATTCAAGCTCACCTACATGAGCTTTTTCTTCATTTGCAATATCTTCAATTATCTTCTTTACCCATTCCTCACTTGTATGAGGTAACATTTTCATATAGTTATTTATTGCATCATATTCTTCTTCTAATCTTTTTCTTATTTCTATCAACAGAGAATTATAAGAGTATGTAAAGTTTGGATCCATTTGATCTATTGCATATTGCAATTTATCCTTTACACTTTCAGGTAAATTCTTTTTACCTTTACTCTTTTCATTCCATTCTTCTACTTCTTCTTTTCCTATTTTCTTTTTACCAGCAGGTGAATTAAAGAATCTCCTCTGCGCTTCTGATTTATAGGGCATTTATAACACCTCAATCATCAGCAGAATTTCTTCTCCAAGCTTCCCTTTCTGCATTTTCAAATGTACTTGCATATCCAACAATCTTTCCATTCTTTCTAATCTCAAAGTACCCAGTTCTTTTATTCCACTGAACACTATAAGGACCAACTATTTGATGGACTCTATCATCTGGATTTTCATTCTTATCGAAAGTATTACATACGTTGATTGCTTTATCTAATGTTTTCATTTAATCATACCATCCTTTACTAGCATTCTGAATATAATAATCCATATTATCAATGATCCTTTGGCAACATGCAATTATGGCATTACCATCAGTTTTTCTTCCAAGGGATGTACCACTATACATTCTCATGATTTGATTTGCAAGGTCTTTAGTCTTTTTAAACTGATCAATAGCAGCATCGTTGGCTTTGACCTTTTTATCCTTAATACTTACCTTAGTCATTAAACAAGAAATAGGATCATATTTATAAGTAGCCATCCCATAATCACCCTCCATATAAAATAAATTCATTCAAGAAAATTTTCTTATCATTGCCTTTTTACCAGTTTGCCTTTCATAGCTAAGAATTTCACCTATATTCATTTGTACATCTCTTTCTGCTTTTTCAAAAGAACCAAATTTAACATTTTCCTTATGACGTTGACCATTCATTTTTATATCAAAACTTCCATCTGGATTTTGAATTATCTCATACTTAATGCCACTCATTTCACCCTTTTTGCTATTTTGATCACAGGCCTTAATAGCCTTATCCATAGTTTTAGTAAAACTCATAGTAAACCTTCAAACTCCTTTCTTGACATTATTTTGATTTGTCCATTAGTATAAACTCTATGTGGCCATTTAACATCATCTATATCAATTAGTGGTTCAGAATAACATCTACAATTCCAAATACCACCAGCATTATAGTTTCCAACAGAAGATTCACCTATTAGTTTTTCTGGACTAGGTGGATCATCATACCTAACAAGTACACCATTCATATTCCTATGTGATGGACGTACCCTATCACCATCTTCTGCTGTTCTCCAAACATACCAATTTATTCCTAGATTTTCACTCCTTGATCTAGTTAATGCCTCCATAGTTTTACCAGTTTCAGTTCTAGCAATTAACTTGGCAGAAGCTTTGGCATGTTGGTTTGTGTACTTCATTATTTCCTTTGCTATTTGACTTGAACGTTTACCTTCAAATGTCAACTTACTTATATTTTTATTTACCTTTTCAGCAACATCAGAAGGTAGTGTACTTATTAACCTTGAATTTTCCAATACCATCCGATCAATATCAGAACCGATTCCTTGATCTAACTCTTTCAACAATAATCTATATGTCAATGGATTTTTAGTTGCCTTCTTTGCAGCCTTCCTCCATGTTTTCATATTCATTATTGCCAAAGGGGTAACCATGTTTTTGACTGATGTGTAAACCAACCTTTTAAACAGATCAGAGTTTTGGAATTTGTTCATATTGTTTATGAATTCATTTATATCAGAAGTATTTGCAATCCTTAATAAGTACCTTCTTATTTTATTTAATGCCTTTTCAAAATCAGCCTGAATTTTATTGGATTTATTCCATGCATTGTATTTCATTTATCAAAATCCAAATTCACACGAAATATTCGTTTTCCAATCCGTGTACACTCAACAACCTGATCATTTAGCATCTTGTGGAAATATACACTCAATTCATATTCGATAATACGAATAGTGTATTTTCCTTTTGGAGTAATAAAATTGTTTTCCTTAATTATCTTTCCTTCATCAAGGACCCTTTGTGCAAGACTAATTTTCTTTTCCATATACTTACCTCTTTAATGAATCTTATAATACCATTCATCAAGCTTTCTTTTAACAAAAGGAATTTCAACAATCAAACCACCAATTGCAAATACCAGAAGGATACCAGAAATAAGAGCCATACCTGTCAACATTTTGTTTACCCCTTTTCTTTTTTTCTTTTATATATTTTCTTTTTTTTATTTTCTTTTTTTTATTTTATATATATATTATATCATAACTTTCAACAAAAGTAAATAGGTAATTTAAAATTTTTTTATATGGTAGAAATGGACTTTATTTCGTATCCAGACAAACTTAGATTTTTTAATGCCTTATTTCTTGCATCATTTGCAGATTTGGCATACATACGATATACTATATTCTTTTTACCATTGGATAGTTCAATATAGTACAAATCCTCATTCATCTGTTTGTTTATTTCCTTCCATATTTTTGCCATTATTACCACCCATTTTATTTATATAGTCAGTTAATTTATTTTCTAATTCAGCATCTTCAACATCAGATTCTTCAACTTCCTTTTGTGCTTTCTCAATCATCTCATCTGTTATATTGGTCCATAGTCCAGTCAAAGGTGTTTGATGCTTAAGTTCACGTAAAGCAACATCCTTAGTAATAACATTTTGAGCAAGGGCCTCAGATATGGGTTGCCAAAGCTTATAAGCAAGATCAGCCTTTTCCATATCAGCTGGCCTTCTAACAGGATTGAAACTGATTTCAAAATCATCTGGAATGCTGCCTAATGCAGACATTGTAATTATTCTTAATAATTTTTCTAATTGGGGACGTATATCAGATTCTTGCTTTTCCTGAATTGAATCATAATAGTTTTGGAGGGTCTCTTCACCATTATTGAATCCAGCAGGACTACGACCAAATAACTTATCAACAGGAATCTCAGCAGCACCACTTATATCCAACATAAAGGATTCATAAATATCGTTTATGCCAGCTAAGTTGACAAGTTCATGCTGTTCAAATCCATCTTCCTGATCCATGACCATAGTACCAGTATTACACATTAGTCTGTTCATATTAAGCATGGTATTATAAACAACTTGTGCTGCATCCTGGTCACCCATAGTCAACATTTGACCTAGTGAACGCATTTTATAGATTCTTATATTTGAAAGGAAAATAAGGAAACTGATATTTGCACTTGTATCATCACGTTTCTTTAGTTCCTCAAATACATGTTCTAATTCAGATGCTCCCCACCAATCCTCAGCTATCTCTTCCCAATAAGGAAGGGGTCTACCAATCATCTTAATAACACGAGAATGGTGAACTCTTATTGTATTACTTAATTGATTGGCACTTATATCATAATATTCAGGTAATCCAAAATCAGGATCATCTATATCAGTAATTACCTCTACACTAGGATTGACACCACTCCATCTATCAACAAGGAAACATCCTTTATAAGAATCAGGCATAATGGTATCAAAGTCTAAAGGTTCTTCCATATTGGGTTGGTCAGCTATCATAGGAATCAATAGACAGCCACCAAACAATCTAGACCATTTAATAAGCTTTAGGAACTTTTCATTTGTCTTTGTTCTATTCCATATTTGCATAATCTTTTCAGCTTGTTCAGGATCAATTTGGCTTTGTATCTCAAAACCATTCTTCATCATCTCATTTGCAGGCTTATCAATTATGGCTTTAGCAATCCAGTTATTCCTATATAGAACATTTAATGTCCAATAATCCCAAGTAAACCTGGTCATTACATATCTTGCTGTCTGAGTAAGATTAGAAGAACCTAAACCTAAATTAGCTGGAATATTGGAATATGTATCCTTTGCAACAATAGTAGGAAACTCTTTAGATTTAGCCTGACTATTGTCTATATTTCTTTTTCTTTTCTTAGACATTCACTCACCTTCATTCAAAAACAATAATCAGGATCATAGGGATATATTCTTAAATCATCAACAGGAACATAAAAGGCATAGTGTTCTTTTTCATTAGTTTCCATATTGCATGAATAACCAACATGCAACATAAGCCTTCCTTTTTTATTATACCCCCTTACAACAGTGTATTTGATTATTCTATGGAGCTTTGCTCTGCCTCTTGTTATATAATAAGGTTTAGCATTGTTTATTATGCTTTCCCTTGATTCAGGATTTATACCCCAACCACACCATGATAAGAAATCTGAATAATTTGCTATTCTTGGTGTTATACATATCAGGATATTTTCTCATTACGCAATTACCTATCTTTATTCCATCCTTATCAAATATCTCAACAGCCCAATAAATGGAATCTTTACCTATATAAGGCTCCTTTGTGTAATTGTTAATTATCTCATCCAAAAACTTCCTAGTATATCCCATTTAATTATCACGTCCTGGTGCTTCTACATAATTCTTAAAATCAGGAACAATAAAAGTAACCATATACCTTAAGGCATCACAGAAATGGTCATTTATTTTTAAAGGTTTATCTTCACCTATTTTATCTGCCCTCTTACTATCCCAAACATACATACCTAATTCTTTCAACAGACCGATACAGGATTTACTGATCTTTATTCTACCTTGTGCCATTAGATTATATACAGCCCTTATACCTGGTAACACTTCATTATTTGCCTTATATGTAATAACATTAGCCCTATTCATAGCAATAATCAAACTGCTTGCGCTAGGGTCTATTACTAAACCTTTAAACCTTTGACCATTATTAAACTTCTTAAATGCTTCCACATATTCAACATCAGTTAATTGGTACATTTTCTCTCTACCATCATAACTCCATTCACCTGTTATATATAGTACATTCTCAAAATAGTTTCCTCTTAAATAAACCTGCTTATTGAATATACCATAATCACATGAATAGATTGGTAGATTGTATCCTTCTCTTACCTGCCATGGTATATCATTTGAATTAGAATAGGTATTTACTTCCTCTCTAAAACAATCATATATTACTCCATCAGCAGCCGTCCATTCACCTAGAATAAACCTTCTATAAAATACACCTTTAAACATGGAATAATATCTTTGTATTGTTCTTTCATCCAAACTAGGATTATCGGTTAAATCAAAATGTATCCTTACATAATCCTTTTCCTCTGATTTAAGGACATGTTCCAAATAAAACCAATGTGTTGGACCTTCAGGGTTACAATTAAACCAATACTTAGATCCACTTACACTACATCTAGCTAATGCCTGTTCTACAAAACTTCTAGGCATCAAAGCCACTTCATCTAATAGAACTCCACCTAATGTTATACCTTGAATTAAATCTTGACTTCTTTCGTCCCTGCCACCGAAAAGGTAGAAGACATTTTTTACCCCATTTTTGACTACGGTTATCGAATTATCCTTTCTTAAAACCTTAAACTTTCTTAATTTTAGCAATTCTACCAACTGTCTGATTAAGTTTCTTTCAAGGCTACCTATTGTTTTACCACATATAGCATATGTTATATTATTACCCTTACTCATAGCCCATAAAGCAAATGATAGGGACATAAGGAGGGTTTTACCTGATCTCACTGCACCTTCTGCTATTATACCATTTTTATCTTTATGGGGAGATCCTTCTTGCCACCATGTCAAAAGCTGTAATTGCTTTTTAGAAAACTGCTTATATTGAAATGACATATATTACACCATACCTTATATATTATGCCATATTATATTAACAAAAATAATGGGGAAAATTATTATGGAAATCAAAGCTGTTACATAAATATTTGTCCTTTGTAATATGGACTGGTATAACTCATTCTCCCATACATATTCATCAAACAATAACATAAATAAAGCACCAAGCATGAAATAGAATAACATAAATAATATTATCAGCAATTTGATTCCCTCCTTTATAACAGGTAAAAGCATAGCCTATATTGGACTACACTTTACCTTTAATCTATTATTACATTTTACTTCTTATATATTTTCTAGTTAGATCAATTTCTCCATAATATCTTTGGAGTTTATCAAGACCTACTCTAGCAATTATTGAATTGATATTGTTCCTACCTCTTGCAAGAAGGTTTGAAACATTACCTGTATTTGTATCATATTCTGCTTGGATATCTATTGTACTTAATTCATCAATATAGTAAGCAATTAAAACTTCAATTTGTTTTTGGGTTAATGATAATTTTAATGCTAAACCATACATTGTTTGAGGTTCATCAAGATAGGCATCGTTTAACCATTTCTTTAAACCTTCATTACCTTTAATATCCAACATTATCATCCCATTCTTTTACTTTTATTATTCCTTTATTGATATCAATTATAGCTGTATTTTCCAACAGAGTATTTTGATCTAATATACCTGCAACCTTGATTGGATCCCAATTATCATCACACATGATTATAGTAAAACCATTTAATGATTCAGATAAATTCTTTACCGTTTTCATGTCAGCACCTCAACATTATATACGTGGGGTCTAGGTACCTTATGCTCAATTGATCTTAATGCAGAAATTATTGCACTTATTTCAGAATCAGTATATACATTTACTGTCATACAAGATTCAAGACCATTATTTATCATAA
>OICG01000319.1_pt1 | contig 14163 bp, 10 predicted proteins | sample 1581241 | NCBI WGS metagenome assembly OICG01 (sample SAMEA3882534, study PRJEB24775) | human gut metagenome | biome: human-associated habitat; feature: intestine environment; material: feces | place: Netherlands | collected 2009/2010
GTCACAGCAACCGGGCTGTCATCCCACTCAACCGTTGCAGTGTTATAATAATTGAAACCTATAAAATCAGGCTTTGCCTGCTCCATGATATCCATATCTCCAGCCTCAATAACAGGGATAGCGTCATGCTCTTCAAGGAACTTCCACACCAGGTCGTTGTATCTTCCATACACTGCCATATCAAGGTAAAGCCAGTTTCTTATCGCGTTGAAGTTCTGTGCTGCCAAGACATCCTTCGGCTTACATGTGGCAGGATATACCAGTGAAATATTTGGTGCAGGACCAATCTTTGCACCAGGACACATCTCATGGAGAAGCTTCATGGCCTTTGCCTGAGCAAGGAGCATGTGGTGATTCTCCTGATAAAGCTTCTTGTATTTATTTGTCACGCCCTCCATGTTGCAGGTTCCGATCACGTCACCCACAAGTGTGAGCATGTTCTGCTCATTGATAGTCAGCCAGTACTTTACTCTGTCGCCATAATTTGTGTAGAGAAGCTTTGCAAATTCAACAAACTCGTCAACACTCTCTCTTCTCGACCAGCCACCTTTTTTCTCAAGAGCCGCAGGAAGATCAAAATGGAACATTGTGACAAGCGGCTCGATTCCGTACTTGAGGCACTCATTTATCACATTGTTGTAGAAGTCAATTCCCTCCTGGTTGACTCTGCCGGTTCCCTCTGGGAGGACTCTGCTCCACGCGATGGAGAATCTGAATGTCTTGAATCCCATCTCAGCCATGAGGGCTATGTCCTCTGCATATCTGTGGTAAAAATCAGCACACACATCCAGCTCACTTGTTCCCGCTGGAACTGTCTTGATGTCCTGCACACTTGGGCCCTTGCCGTGTGACAGATTGGCGCCCTCAACCTGATATGCGCTTGTCGATGCTCCCCAGAGGAAATTCTCCGGAAGTCCATGTTTCTTTGTGATTATCATAATTTTCCCTCCATGGATTTACATTTTCAATAGTATTTATAAAAGAGATGAACCATCTGTTTCAGTTCATCTCCATCTTACGTTTGTTTTATTGCGATTTTATTTCACGCCCTCATACTTCTGCTTATAGTTGTACAACGCGCCAAGAAGATTCGAATCATTGCGGAACTTGCATGTGTCGATAACCATGCCATCGTAGGTCTTTGTAATCTTTCTTATCTTGTCCACATACTTCTTAACCCCCGGAACAAAGTTCGGATTGGCACTCATTCCACCTCCGATAAGTATGACATCCGGATCTATCGTCATGTACAGGTTACAGCAGAGCTTTGCTATGGAGAAGTATGAGTCCTCAACCATATCTATGATCTCCTGATTGCCCTCATCTATCCATTGATATACCATCTCACCGGTCACCTCTTCTGGCTTCATATGCATTATCTTGGATGCCTTGTATGTAATGGAGCTTGCAGTACATGTTGAGGTTACCATGAACGGGTTATATTCAAATGTCTCCTCAACAGTCAGCTCTTCACAGCATCTGACATTATCAGCTTCTTCCCTTGTCATGTTCATGAGGGCATATGACAATTCACCTGCCAGAAGTCTCTTGCCTCTGTGGATCTTTCTGTCAATGATTATTCCACCGCCGATTCCTGTACCCACGACAACGACTGCTGCATTTGTAGCCGTACTGGCATTGCCCAGCCACAACTCTGCGAGAGCCGCACATTTGCCATCGTTCTCAAGGGCTACAGACACACCGCCGCATGCCTCTGATATGAGATCACCAAGATGTGCACCATCAAGATACTTGATCCCGCCACCGCCGTACACTATGCCGCGCTCGACATCTATCTGTCCAGGAAGCCCCATGGCAATTCCTGTTATGTCACAGTCCAGTACCTTCTCGTCATACACCTTCTTGATCTGCGCCACAAATGCCGGAGTTCCAGCCTCGGCATATCTGTCGGTTGGAGTCTTACCCTTTCCCGATATATTGCCCTCATCGTCCATTAACGCATACTTTATAAATGTTGCCCCTACATCAAATACTAAATACATAAGTCCCTCCTGTTTTCTCATTACCCATTGTTTTTTCTTTCTATATATATTTTTATATTCACCTTGTCACTCTCGTTCTCTCCACTGCGTCCTTCCAGCCTGCAAGGAGCGTCTCCCTCTTATCCTCGGTTATCCCCGGCTCAAATCTTCTGTCGGCCTTCCAGTAGCCCTTGATCTCATCCAGACTGTCATAGTAGCCAACAGCAAGTCCAGCCAGATATGCAGCACCCAAAGCTGTTGTCTCCGTGATCACAGGCCGCACTATCTCGGCATTCTCTATATCTGCCTGGAACTGCATGAGGAAGTTGTTGGCACTTGCACCGCCGTCCACTCGAAGGCTTGTGATTGAAAGTCCTGCATCCATCTCCATAGCCGCAAGAACATCCGATGTCTCATATGCCAGCGATTCGACTGTCGCCCTGACAAAGTGCGCCTTATTTGTTCCCCTTGTAAGGCCGAACACTGCCCCTCTGGCGTACGCATCCCAGTAAGGAGCGCCAAGGCCAGTAAACGCAGGTACCACATATACACCATTACTGTCCGACACCGACAGAGCAATACGCTCAGTATCCGCCGCACTGTCTATGAGCTTCATCTCATCCCTGAGCCACTTGATGGCTGCTCCAGCCACAAACACACTTCCCTCAAGCGCATAGCTGACTTTTCCGTCAAGTCCTATGGCTATGGTGGTGAGAAGTCCCTGCTGCGAGTCAACTGCCTTATCCCCCGTATTCATGAGGAGGAAACAACCTGTTCCGTAGGTGTTCTTCACATCACCGGCCTCAAAGCAGCACTGTCCGAACAGCGCGGCCTGCTGATCTCCGGCAACTCCCGCTATAGGCACCTCACCGCCAAATATCTCTCTGTCCGTGTATCCGTATATCTCACTGGAATTTCTCACTGCCGGAAGCATGCTCTCCGGGATGTTGAACTTTGCAAGCAATTCCCTGTCCCACTTCAGTGTATGAATGTTGAATAGCATGGTACGCGATGCGTTCGTGTAGTCCGTTGCATGGACTCTTCCGCCTGTGAGCTTGTATATAAGCCATGTGTCAACAGTTCCGAACATCAGCTCCCCTGCCTCTGCGCGTTCCCTGGCTCCAGGCACATTGTCAAGTATCCACTCTATCTTCGTTGCAGAGAAATATGGATCAACTATCAGTCCCGTTTTCTCTCTTATCACCTTGTCATATCCTTCAGCCTTAAGCTGCTCTATCCTGTCCGCAGTTCTCCTACACTGCCACACAATGGCATGATACACCGGATTGCCGGTCTTTCGATCCCACACTATGGTTGTCTCTCTCTGATTGGTGATTCCTATGGCGGCTATGTCCTCGGTGCGGATTCCCATGGTCTCCCTCGCCTCCATCATCACCGACATCTGGGTTGCCCATATCTCCATAGGGTCATGCTCCACCCATCCGTTATTCGGGAAATGCTGGGTGAACTCCTTCTGTTTCACTGAGCATATCCTGCCTTCCTTATCAAATATTATCGCCCTTGAGCTGGTCGTTCCCTGATCCAGCGCCATTATATAATCTGCCAAATTGCCCTCCTATTAACACGGACGCTCGGTTCTAGTGTTTTGCAACCAAACTGATGGGTATGCCTTCTCAGGGGACGCTCCCGCTCGTTTCGCCCTGCAGCGGTACTAAGATGCTGCTTAGCGCACCATCTAAGGACCGGCGGGCTCAAATGCCCCTGCGAAGGCATACCCATCAGCTTGGTTTATATACACTGTTAAGCCTCGCTGTTCTCCGTAATTATGTATGGTCCGTCGGGCAATTTTGCCCTGACAAACCTTTTAACCTTCTTCCTTTTAAGTATCTATCAAATAAGCCAGAATCAAATAGTTCAGCTTAATTGTTTTGATCAAATTTTCTCAATCGTTTTTCAGATAATTCTCTCTCAGATGTTCATTCACCCTCTCAACCTCTGCCTTGAAGTCCCGTGAAGACATGCGGATTGCACCCTGGCCCATGGTGACTATCTGCTCCAGTCCGTCCGATGTGACCACAGTGACCTTGTGCTTTCTCGCAAGCTCATGTGTGAGCTTTTCTATATGCGCATCCGCGGTCTCACCCTCCTTGGTGTACACCACCTCTATATCATCATAAGGGAATCTCTCGCCCTTGTTGTCCTTCACCTTGTAGCCGTCAAATACCACTATTAACTTACAGTTCATATATCCCTGATAGTTTGACAGTATGTCCATGAGCTTACCTCTGGCGGAGTCTATGTTGTGCTCCGACAGTTCCCGAAGTGTATCCCACGCAAATATGACATTGTAGCCATCCACTATGACATAGTCCTCGCCGTTTTTCCTGCGCTTGAACGCTCCAGGCGTGGCTATACCTCTATCAGCGGGTCTGCTGCCCACAAGCGGTCCATTTCCGGGCTGCCTGTCTCTCGACTGACTTCTATTGTACCGTGCACCACCTCGATATTCAGACTGGACCGAGGTCCCTGCGGCACCAGCAGACATACCGTTTCCGGCTATGCCATCACTTCCTCTGCCGGAAGTTCCATTTACCTTATACTCAGATGTAGTTCTCCTGAATCTTCCGTTCAGTGCCACATCCTTATCCTTGTAATCTCCGCCAAATGTCCTTGCAAATATCTCGCTGAGTTCCTCGTCCGTGATGGACATATCCGACACGCTCTTTCCCGGTCTGTTCACCGGATATCCGTAACATCGCCATCCTTTGTATAACCCTGCTGACCTGAGATCTCAAATCCCGGATCCTCCTTCACATGCATGTTCTCATATACATCGTACCAGTCAACCAGATAACCTGCACCGTGAGCGCAGAATACCGATGATGATGGATTAAATCTGTCAAGCTCAGGATCATAATGTCTCTCAGCCAGAACCTCTTCGGTGTTGTGGCATGGCTGATAGCCGTCTATATCCACCTGAAGCCTGCCTGTACCTCTGGAAAATGCTGTGAGTTCACTGTAATACTCTCTCATGGTATATACCGGGGCATGTCCCGTGATGACTGTCGTCTCACCGGATATCTCCTGACCGTCCATAGTTCCGCTCATCTTCACTATGTCTGCAAGAACCCTTCCGGCATACTCCTGTGGTACCTCTATTTTAAATGCATACACAGGTTCCAGCAAGACACTTTCCGCCATCATAAGGCCCTGTCTCACCGCCCTGTATGTCGCCTGTCTGAAATCTCCACCCTCAGTGTGCTTCTGATGTGCGCGCCCCGCAGTGATGCTTATCTTCATATCCGTGATTGGCGATCCCGTAAGCACTCCCCTGAACTCACGCTCCTGAAGATGGGTGAGTATCAGTCTCTGCCAGTTCTTATCCAGTACATCCTCGCTGCAAATGCTGTCAAAGCACATTCCACTGCCATTTTCCATAGGTTCAAGCAACAAATGTACCTCTGCGTAGTGCCTGAGCGGTTCAAAATGTCCTACACCCATGACTGGAGCCGCGATCGTCTCCTTGTATGATATCCTGCCCTGTCCGTATGTGATGGCAATTCCAAACCTGTCTCTTACCATCTGAGCCACTACCTCAAGCTGTACCTGCCCCATGACCTTGATGTATATCTCTCCTGCGGTCTCATTCCACTGCACCTGGAGCTGGGGATCCTCTTCCTCAAGCAGTCTGAGCTTTGACACCATGGTGACAGCATCCACATCCGTTGGATACATGACCTTGTAGCTGAGTACCGGCTCAAGGCTTGGGAGTTCTCCATCCGGGCAGTCACCGATTCCCTGTCTGCCGTAGGTATTCACCAGTCCCGGAACAGCACATACACAGCCCGCAGTGACATGATCCACCATGTCATACTTTGCACCGGAGTATACCCTTATCTGATTTACCTTTTCAAGTGTTTCCTCGCCCTGTCTGCCTGTAAGCGTGAGTACATCCTTTAGTCTCAAGGTTCCCCCTGTGATCTTCATATAAGTCAGCCTCTCTCCTTTGTCATCACGGCCGATCTTAAATACCCTGGCGCCAAATTCATCCCTTCGCCGAGGCTCTGTCACATATCTGTTCATTCCATCTAGCAGCTCAGCCACGCCATCATTTTTAAGTGCTGAACCAAAATAACAAGGAAACAGCTTTCTGTCTGCCACAGCCTTAGCTATGTCATCTTCCCGGTTTTCCCCGGTCTCGAGGAATCTCTCCAGCATGTTCTCATCGCACATGGCTATGTGTTCACCAGCATCTTCACATAAAAAATCGACACAGCCATCACTCAGTCTGTGTCTGATATTGTCCATGAGATACTCCCTGTCATACCCCGTCATGTCCATCTTATTTACAAATATAAATACAGGAATCTCATATCTCTCAAGCAGTTTCCACAGCGTCTCCGTGTGGCTCTGCACTCCGTCCATGCCATTGATTACCAAAACTGCATAATCGAGGACCTGAAGAGTCCTCTCCATCTCCGTTCCGAAATCCACATGTCCTGGAGTGTCAAGCAGTGCTATATGCATATCACCATATGTAAGCTCCGCCTGCTTGGAAAATATCGTGATCCCCCTGTCCTTTTCCTGACTGTCCGTATCTAGATATGTATCCTGATGATCCACCCGCCCAAGCTTTCTTATCTGTCCTGCCTGATAGAGCATCGCCTCCGACAGGGTGGTCTTACCCGAATCAACGTGGGCCAGTATGCCCGCGACTATGTTCTTCATATGTATCTTTTTCCCTTCACCAGCCGATATATATCACCTGCCATGCATCTTGCTGACCATTGATATATATCGGTTCTTTATAAACTCATTTATCGGTTCAGCTATGAGTCTGTATCCGCCATGCTATCGCCATCTGGGATTCCCTGTTTTTCATTCTGCGCCGCCTTATATCTCTTGAACCTCTTGAAGAATATGGCTGTAAATGCACCTATGATAAAAGGGAACATGAATGTGGCAAATCTATAGAGAAGTGCCATGGCTCCGGCTGCAGCAGAACCAACAAGTCCCGAATAGATCGCTGTCATAACAAGCTCACTTGATCCGATTCCTCCCGGCATAGGAATGACTGCCGCCAGCATGACACTCATGGCTGTTATACCTATTGACGTGACAATATTCATATCACACAGGTTGTGACACACTATATAAGGTATGGCAAACCAGCACGCGAACTTGCATATATCAAGCAGCATGACTACCACTATAAGCCACGGTTTCTTAAGTACAACCCTGGTGGCATCCTCCATCATAGCTGTCTGCTCACTTAAACTGTCAATCTGCTTTGTAAATCGTCCTTTAAACAAAGCATCAGCTTTTTCAAGAAGCCATCTGAGGAATCTGTGAAACGGCGGCCAGCACGCAAAGAGCACTATCGCCATTGTTATGAGTATGGTCGCTATAACGCCGAGGACAACATATGAACTGTATTTGCCAAATACTCCAAGCATATATTCTCTGTTCGCAAGAAACAATGCCACCGCCATAACACATATGGTCATCTTGTGTATCGCATAATCAATAGAGTACAGACCAAGTGCTTTCGACGGCTGTATTCTGCAGTGTTTCATGAACAATGTGGATGCCACTATGGTACCGCTCCCAAGCGTTGACACCCTGTAAAATGACACAAAATACGTCATAATATTTGCATCGAAAAATGTCATATTGTTCTCCACCTGTCGCATGAGGATAAACGTTATGCAACTCTCTATCACTCCGTATAAAAGCGTCGCTCCGAGAATAGCTGCCACGACCACAGGACTTGTCTTTACAAGCTGCGACATTATAGGGCCTGCCATGTCACGGAACACATATATGATAAGTCCGACCAGCACCAGCACACACAACCATTTTATAAGTGTTTTCTGTCTATCTGATAGTTTTTTCATAGTCTTATATCCCTTTTCCCCTAATATCAATTCATTCAGATCAGTCTTATCCCAATCTGCCCACCATCTCAAATGCACCGGCAATTAGCGGCTGATCTCATGTTTCGTACAATAGATTAACAAGCTAAAGTGAAAAAAACAAGCATTTGTTATTTCATTCTGACATAATAGGTAGACTTGCCTGTACCGCCTCTGCCTATATCGCCCTCTTTTACGAGTTTTCTGAGTGCTCCCTCTACCGAACTGATGCTGAGAGTCGGACAAAGTTCCATTATATCCTGCTTTGTAAACTTTCCTATTTTCAGCAGTATTGCTTTTCGCACCATCTCAATCGCCGGCAGCTTTTCCTCTACAATTGCAAAGCGCTCCTCAAAATCCTTATAAGCAGCAAGTATCGTTCCAAGGAGATACTTTATAAACGGAATCGCATCCTCCGTGCCCTCATGCCAGCCTGCCTGCGCTTTTCCAAGTGACTCATAATATAACTCCTTATTTCCTGCGATCTTAGCCTCAAGGGAAATATACTTTCCTACATAGAATCCACTTCTATATAACAAAAGCGTTGTGAGCAGTCTGCTCATTCTGCCATTGCCATCATTAAACGGGTGTATGCACAGAAAATCATGTATGAAAACAGGAATGACGATCAGCGGCTCCACCTCGAAATTACCGATCACCCTGTTGTATTCCCCACATATCCTGTCCAGCGCTTCCGGTGTCTCAAATGGAGCCATCGGCGTGAACAGGACTTCCGTATGCCCATCAGGATAAGTTGCGCTGATATAATTCTGCACCGTCTTTGTCCTTCCTGCAAATGGGTTATTCATATGACTGTACAACATCTTATGCAGCTGAAGTATATAATTCTGAGTTATAGGTATCGCATCAAAGCTTTCATGTATAACCCCCAGCACATCCCTGTAACCTGCTATCTCTTCCTCGGCTCTGTTCTTCGGTGTGGTCTTCTCCTCAACCAACTGCTTTATTCTTGTATTTGTTGTGACTATACCCTCTATGGCATTGGACGCCTCCGTGCTCTGGATCTTTGCTATCTCCACAAGCTTATCCAGTTCATCTGGACGCTGTCTTAAATACAGTTCCTGTTTACCTGCATATCTATATATTGCAGCTATGAGTCCAAGCACTTCAGAATCCCATTTTTCTTCTTTTATTTTACTGTAATTAAAAGTTCTCATTCCCTTAATTTGCTCCTTTTCCCTTAAATATTAGCACATTTTAAGGGAAAGTCAACCCGATTAAGGGCATTTCCCCTCAAAGTTCTATCAGTTTTAAGGTTATCCAATTGTATACTATTTATGCAGCTAATTAAGGGTACTTTCAAAAAAAGCCATCACATCAAAACACGATGTGGTGGCTTTTTCATATAAATTCTATATCACAGCAATTACTATATATCCATTTAGCCGAATAACGGAGTTGAGTAATATCTGTCTCCACTGTCTGGAAGAAGTACTACGATATTCTTGCCTGCATACTCAGGGCGCTCTGCGATCTGCTTTGCTGCAAAGTAAGCTGCACCTGATGAGATTCCTACGAGGATTCCCTCTGCTGATGCGATCTCCTTTGCTGCTGCAAATGCGTCATCATTCTCAACGGCGATGATCTCGTCATATACCTTTGTGTTAAGTGTGTCAGGAACAAATCCTGCACCGATTCCCTGTATCTTGTGTGCTCCTGAAACGCCCTTTGAGAGGACTGGTGATGTGGCAGGCTCAACAGCGATGACCTTTACATCTGGATTCTTCTCCTTCAGATACTCGCCAACGCCTGTGATAGTTCCACCTGTTCCGATACCGGCTACAAATACATCTACCTTTCCGTCTGTATCCTCCCAGATTTCAGGACCAGTTGTGAGTCTGTGTGCCTTTGGATTGGATGGATTTACGAACTGTCCAGCTACAAAGCTGCCAGGGATCTCCTTTGAAAGCTCATCAGCCTTTGCGATGGCTCCCTTCATTCCCTTTGTTCCGTCTGTGAGAACTATCTCAGCACCGTATGCCTTGATGATGTTACGTCTCTCAACGCTCATGGTCTCAGGCATAACGATGATAGCCTTGTAACCCTTTGCTGTTGCTATGGATGCAAGACCGATACCTGTGTTGCCTGATGTAGGTTCGATGATGGTTGCGCCCGGCTTAAGTGTGCCGTCCTTCTCCGCATCCTCGATCATCTGGAATGCGATCCTGTCCTTAACACTTCCTGCTGGGTTAAAGTACTCCAGCTTCGCAAGGATATTTGCCTTGAGATCGTTCTTCTTCTCTATGTTTGAAAGCTCCAGAAGTGGAGTCTTACCTATAAGCTCTGCTGCACTCTTATAAATATTGCTCATTGTATAAAACCTCTCTTTCTAACTGCAAAATTTTAATATATGATTTGCGGTGCGAAAACCAAGTATATCTGTCGCAAGCAGTAACCAATACCACTTGCAGGACATTTGAGGCCACCGGTACTCAGCGATACGAAGTGAGTGCTAGTACCGCTGTAGGCCGAAACGAGTGGAAACGTTCCTGCAACGTGGTATTGTCTATCTGCTGCGACATTCACAAGCCGCACCGCAAATATATTACTCCTGAATTGCCTTGAATGCCTCGTCAAGATCCTCGATGATATCGTCTATGTTCTCAGTACCGATTGAAAGTCTGATCGTGTTCTGCTTGATTCCCTGATCGATAAGCTCAGCCTCATTCAGCTCTGAGTGAGTTGTTGATGCTGGGTGGATAGCCAGTGACTTAACATCAGCGACATTTGCAAGAAGTGAGAATATCTCCAGATTGTCAATGAACTTCTTGGCTGTCTCTGCGTCACCCTTGATCTCAAATGTGAAGATTGAACCACCACCGTTAGGGAAGTACTTCTTGTACAGTCTCTGCTGCTCAGGATCTGTTGAAACTGAAGGATGGTTTACCTTCTCAACAAGTGGATGATTGTTCAGGTACTCAACTACCTTGAGTGCATTTGATACATGTCTCTCAACACGGAGTGACAGTGTCTCAAGTCCCTGAAGGAATATCCATGAGTGTATTGGTGAGATCGTAGCACCTGTGTCACGGAGGAGGATAGCTCTGATTCTTGTGACAAATGCTGCAGGACCTGCTGCGTCTACAAAGCTTACACCGTGGTAGCTCTCATTTGGCTCAGTGAGCTGTGGGAACTTGCCTGATGCCTTCCAGTCGAAGTTACCGCTGTCGATGATGACACCACCGATAGTTGTTCCGTGTCCACCGATAAACTTTGTCGCTGAGTGAACTACGATGTCCGCACCGTACTCGATAGGTCTTACAAGGTATGGTGTTGCAAATGTGCTGTCGATAACAAGCGGAATCTTGTGTGCGTGAGCGATCTTTGCTATTGTCTCGATATCTGAAACCTCTGAGTTAGGATTTCCAAGGACCTCAATGTAGAGGGCCTTTGTGTTCTCCTGGATAGCATCCTCAAATGCCTGTGGATCAAGTGGATCAACGAATGTTGTATCTACATTGTAATCCTTGAGTGTATGTGCAAGGAGATTGTATGTTCCGCCGTAGATATTCTTTGCTGCTACGATGTGGTCTCCTGCAAGTGCAAGGTTCTGAATTGTATATGTAACTGCTGCTGCGCCTGAGCCAACTGCCAATGCTGCAACGCCACCCTCGAGGGCTGCGATTCTTCTCTCAAATACATCCTCTGTTGGATTTGTAAGTCTTCCGTAGATGTTGCCGGCATCCTTGAGTGCAAATCTGTCAGCTGCATGCTGTGAGTTGTGGAATACGAATGATGATGTCTGGTAGATTGGTACCGCTCTTGCATCTGTAACCGGGTCTGCTGTCTCCTGTCCTACGTGTAACTGTAATGTCTCAAACTTTAAATTTCTCTCTGCTCTTGTCTTCTTTGCCATGATCTTATTCTCCTTAAATTCAAATATTTTATCTGTCATGCGCACCTGCCCATTCATCTTGTCATGTATATGAGCTCATGTGGCATTATACTCTTCTTTATTATTCTCTGTCTATTATGTATGATCTGTTATTTATATCTGTGTCATGATTATTTATTCTGTGTTTGATTTAACAGCAACAACACATGACTTCTATGCAACACATTCGTCTATCTTCATTAAGGTACTGTGGTTTAAATGTCCTTCCCAGCATATCAACACCTCTTTCTCGATTTTCGTCTTTGAACTTTGACTTGATCGTATCATTTCTGTGATTATTTTTACTTTTCACATAATTCCTACTCGGAAACTATGAATTAAGCATAGCTGTATATTACAGCCTAATTCCCACTTTGTCAATAGGTTTTTTATGAATTATCTTGATTGTTTTTTTTCAGATGTTATAATAGACGTGTAAATGATGTGAAATCATCAGTAAATACAGGCATTTGGGAGGTTTATATTATGAAAGTATCCACAAAAGGGCGTTACGCTCTGCGTTTTCTTATAAATATAGCATCGAGGACAGACGGCAAGCCAGTGAGCATCAAGGATGTTGCCGCACAGGAGGAAATATCCGAGAAATACCTTGAGCAGATCACTTCTGTGCTAAACTCTGGCGGGCTGGTGAAGAGCACCAGAGGACCGCAGGGAGGCTATCTTCTAAGGAAAGCACCGGAGGACATAACTGTTGGAATGGTTTTAAGGCTCACTGAGGGCGGCATATCTCCTGTTGCGTGCCTTGATGCAGATGAATTCCAGTGCGACCGCGAGGCAAGATGCTCCACCATAGGTCTCTGGCGCAGACTGGACAAAGCGATCCGGGACGTGGTAGACACCACCACCATCGCTGACCTTGTGGCAGAAAGACCTGAGGCGGCAGATAACTATTGCATTTAAATCATATATACATGCTTTTGTTATATTTTTTATACTTTTGACTTCAACAGCCGTATGACCTTCTCAACATACGGCTTTACACCATCCCCAGGGAACACATCTTCCGGCATCTCAAATCCGTGTTCCTCACGATACATATAATACCTGTTATCTATGTATTCACCATATTTTTCACAGAGATCATATACCTCCATGGTTCCGAAATCATCCAGCATCGTCACCGTCTTCACAAGTATGCTGCCACAGAAATCCTCGGCTATCTCCTCCACACCCATACACAACATTTCCTCGGTGGGGCTTTTTTTATCTATGGAATATATCTGATCCATATACAGCATTTCACCACTTCCCAGGTCAATACTGCCAGCATCGCCATCTATAGACCATACCCTCGCATTATATTCCTCTGTCAGCTTTTCGCCTCTAAAATCCCAATATTTGATACTGGCCAGCTCTTCGCCTTCGGTGACAAGCTCAAAGCTGTTCTCCAGGCACATCAGAACTTCGCCATCAATTTTCTTGTTATGCTTTTCTCTATCCCGGCGAAGTTTCAGCCGGTGATTATACAAGTCCTCAGCGTTTTCTATGAATCTCGTAGCGCATGTATACAGACTGCGGATATCTTCCCTGTTCAGGCCGGTCAAACGGTAAAATTGAGCGATTCCAGAATCCACACCACAATTTGTTCCTATCTCCAGCTCATACCGATCCGGCTTGTCACACTCCGGGGATCTCTTTATCCTTCTGAGAACATATCCATCCTCCACATGTGTCCCCTCCGTCCCAAGACACAGCACTTTTTCGTACGGATCTCCGCTATTATTCCTCACGATCTGGGCATCTTCCATGTCTGAATCAAGTATAGTCCGTATATCCGCCTTGAGCTGCCGGACATTCGGGAAGTCGTATGCCGCCGCATTTATCAGAGTCTCCCACACCTCTCTATCGTTTTCTTCGTTATCTCCAGCCTTATCCTTTTCTGTATTTTCCAGGTTATTTCTCTTGCTTACAAGGAGCTGCATATGATAGTCAAATGACAGTATTTTATTCTCCCCATTCTCAATGTCGAGTATATTATCTCCGTTCACGGCCTCCATATCCGGGTGTGTATAACAGAGCTTATATGTGCCATTCGTCCAGCAGAAAATATCGTTAAAAAGATGACTGAGATAATCATCGTCATGCTCGCAGCCACTCTCACGTATAAACTTATATCCCTGTCTCATATCCTATGCCTCCTCACATTATGCATTTATTTACAAAAATAATACCCTGTCCTTGCGGACAGGGTAAGTGAACCTGTGGTGTAAAATTTTCACTCTTACTTGTGAGCCATTGTCTTGATCTCTGTGTCGATCTTCTGTACGAACTCGTCAAGTGGAAGAACTGTTGTGTCAGCCTCACCGTGAAGTCTGTATGATACTGTTCCGTTCTCAGCCTCATTGAATCCGATTACGAGAAGGTATGGAACCTTCTGAACCTGACCCTC
>OICG01000326.1_pt1 | contig 13901 bp, 13 predicted proteins | sample 1581241 | NCBI WGS metagenome assembly OICG01 (sample SAMEA3882534, study PRJEB24775) | human gut metagenome | biome: human-associated habitat; feature: intestine environment; material: feces | place: Netherlands | collected 2009/2010
CCTGCGCCAGCTCAAGCCATTTCTTACAGACAGCACCATACTGACTGATGTCGGAAGCGTAAAGCTCGACATATACGAAGCAGTCCAGGAGCTTGGGCTTGCCAGGTATTTTGTCGGCGGACACCCTATGGTCGGCTCTGAGAGATCTGGCTACGAGGCGGCTACCGACAGGCTCATAGAGAATGCCTATTACTTCATCACACCTGCAGACGGAGTTCTGCCGGGCAAGACTGAGGAGTTCTCCACATTTATCGGAGATCTTGGAGCGATACCAATCACATACTCACCTGTTGAGCACGACCGTATAACCTCTTACATAAGCCATGTGCCCCACGTCATAGCCGCCTCACTGGTCAACCTTGTCGCAGCGGCAGACAGCCCGGACAATATTTTCAAATCACTGGCAGCCGGAGGCTTCAAAGATATAACCAGGATCGCATCCTCCAATCCAGTGGTATGGGAGCACATTCTTCTGGCAAATCCTGACAATATCGTACACGGGCTTCAGGAATATGTTGAGCTTATAGACAAAATGATTTATCATATTAAACAGCGCGATGCGGCTGGGATAAATGCTTTTTTTGCATCCGCCAGAGATTACAGGGATTCCATTCCTAACAACAGCAGCGGTGTCATAAGAATGCACCATGAACTGTTCGTAGATATCCCTGACGAGGCTGGTGCGCTGGCAAAGGTGACAGCTTTTATCGCAGAGGCAAAGATAAGCCTCAAGAACATCGGAGTCTCCCACAACCGGGAGGATGAGGAAGGGGTTCTCAGACTCTCATTCTACGATGCTGATTCAAGACGGAATGCGCAGGATGTGCTGAAGGCCGCAGGCTATAAGATTTATAACCGATAGGTAAAACATATTACACTAGAATAAAGGAATACTGAGAATTTATGAAGATCAACAGAGTAAAATCACTTAACGGAGAGATAACAATACCGGGGGACAAATCCATCTCCCACCGCTCCATCATGTTCGGCTCAATCGCAGATGGAATAACCGAGGTACACGGATTTTTAAATGGAGCAGACTGTATATCATCCATGAACTGTTTCAGGCAGATGGGTATAGATATTGATTACGACGGCTGTGTCGTTACTGTACACGGCAAAGGACTGCATGGACTGTCAAAGCCTGAAGGCACACTCGATGTCGGCAACAGCGGAACAACCACCAGACTTATATCAGGTATACTTGCCGCTCAGCCATTTGCAAGCAGGCTTATAGGTGATGCTTCTATATGTAAGCGCCCTATGAAGAGAATCATGACGCCTCTCTCCATGATGGGTGCCGACATCACATCCGAACTCGGAAATGACTGTGCACCGCTCCTTATAAACGGAAAGGAACTCCATGGAATATACTACAACTCACCTGTCGCGTCAGCACAGGTAAAGTCATGTGTACTCCTTGCCGGACTCTATGCAGACGGCGAGACAAGTGTCACCGAGCCATATGTGTCAAGAAACCACACTGAACTCATGCTTGAGTCATTTGGCGGCAATATAAAAACAGAGGGAACTACGGCTACCGTAAAGCCTGTGGATAAGCTTGTTGGACAGAAGATACTTGTACCTGGAGATATATCATCAGCTGCTTACTTCCTTGTTGCAGGACTTATCACTCCGAACTCATGCATCACCATCAAGAATGTTGGAATCAACCCGACCAGAGACGGAATACTTGAAGTCATCAAAGCAATGGGCGGCGATATGGAATACTCCAATGTAGTGAGCGGATGCGGTGAGCCAACCGCTGACATAACAGTCAGGACATCAAGTCTCAAGGGCTGTGTCATTGAGGGTTCCATCATACCAAAGCTCATAGATGAGATCCCTGCCATAGCAGTTCTCGCATGCTTTGCAGACGGTGAGACCATCATCAGGGATGCCCAGGAGCTCAAGGTCAAGGAATCCAACAGAATTGATGTCATGGTAAACGCCCTCTCATCCATGGGTGCAGACATAACTGCAACCGATGACGGAATGATCATACGCGGCGGAAAGCCTCTTCACGGTGCAGTGATCGACAGTCACTTGGACCACAGAATCGCCATGAGCTTTGCCATCGCAGGACTTAACGCTGATGGCGATACAGAGATCACCGGAGCCGAGTGCGTGAACATCTCATATCCGGGATTCTATGATGATCTGGGTGGGCTGGAACGTTAAAGATATATAGATTATTTTTAGCACAAATAAAGGCGACACTACAGTCTGTGATGCTTTGCATCCTACCAGACAGCTGTGTCGCCTTTATTTGTGTTACTTTTTATCCTAATAATTTAATGATATCCTGCTCTGTCCAATATTTATTTTACCACAGTTCATGGACTATTCACAACAGCTTACTCCGTTGCCCTCTCAAACTCATCAGTTCCAGTATCTTCCCAGTTTGTCTTTCCACTGCTTATCACTTCTCCACTGGAAAATACATATGCATAGATATCTTCTATTTCGGCGCTGCCATAATCATATGTTCCATCACCGCCTTTTTCAGTACGATACCTTACATACAGACCGCACTTCTCATTTTCTGACTTGCCATCATATACAATGTATTCCACTGTAGTATCACTTTCAGACAATATACATCTTGATGATGACTCCGAGGCGCCGTAATATACTTCGAATTTTCCAGCTGTGGCATCTGAATATTTCTCAAAGATCGCCTGATACCCGACTGTAATTTCCTTATTTTCTGGCTGATCATTTACATCAGGATCAACAGAGGAATCAGTGGAGCTCTCTGCATTCTCCCTGCTGTCACCCGAAGCTTTTTCCGTTATCGCAGAGTCTTGTTCGCTGTCTTTTTCTATATCCGTATCTTCTCTTCTATATCTGGTCGTGAGACGTCTACTGCTGGTCTGCCCATTAAAACGCATGGTCACAAGCTCGTCACGCTGTTCAGAGCCAGACACTACCACCTCCACACGATCAATATACCATGTCGTCTTTAGATCGCTTTCGTCAAATCTTGCACCATCATTTGCCACTTCAAATGACCTATATGCAACCGTCTTCTCTTTGCCCTTCAGCACCAGTCTTCCATGGGCAGCTCCAAATGGAAAATCCGGGTCACCAACAGAATAGATCACAAGCTCATAATCACCATCTGGAGACGTTGACACACTTATCTGCTCAGCTTCGTAACGCGTCTTATATCTAACATAACCTAATGGTAGCAACACCACCATTACCAATATGCAGGCTATGATAACAACATACTTTGGTATCTTATTCATGACTATTTCCTGCCTGTCTCCTCATACATTCCTATCTTCTTCATGTTTATATAAAATTCTAAAAAATTAATTATTATTCTGCGAACAATTGGCCGCATCAATGGCAATCACAAGCATAAGTGCCATGATCTCATCACCCGGATCTGAGATATCAAGTGTGTATGTATCTCCCCATGAGAGAAACTGCTTTGCTATATTTGCCACCAGCCTGCTTCCAGCTGTGACACTATAATTCCACGAAAGGAAATCTCCATCACACTGCCATCCACCATACTCAATACTGTACGATGGCTTGAAGAATGTAAATTCCTTCCTGATACTTCCACACGGTCTGCCACCCACACTGATGTCAAATGTAGGCAGGAATGTGAATAATCTCTGACTGATAAGACCTATCTCATTTCCCGCAATGTCATATACGTGAACCTGATGCGTCAGCCGGAACGCCTCCGACTTCACAAAATATTTTTTGTTTCCCCATTCATCATATATATCGTAGGTATCTGTCCAGGCAAATACCCGTTGTTTTATCATAAGTCTCATGAAACCACTCCTTATATCATATGTCGACGTGCATAAGCGCTATGACATGCGCACGCCTACTCAACTTGCGCTCATTATATGACATACCCCGGCACCACCAGCTTCACCACGTAAGACACCACAAATATCCCAAGCCACACATACACATACCACAGTCGGAATCTCACAAGCGGTGTCCTACCCTTTGTGGCAAGCCTTATCGTATTGCCTATTAAATATATAGTACAAATACACACCAGATATACCGTCGCCACATGGTAATACATAGCCGTCAGAATATGTCCGTGGAGCATGGCAAGTACAGCCCTTGTCGTACCGCATGCGGGACATATCACCCCTGTAAACCGGCGTATCTGACACCCCTCAAGCCATGAGGTATCCGGCAGGACACGAAGGAGCAGTATATATACCGCCGTGCCAATAAGCAGTGTTATGAGCACTGCTATCTCCGCAATATATAACTGCCCCTCTGTATGTCCTAGAAGTTCAAATAATCTATATATTTTTCCGCTATGTCTTCCTGCGTTCTTATGTTCCATAGAATATCCTTTGTCTCTATTGAATGATTTCCGCCCTCGTATTTATACAGAGGGATGTTCTTAGCCTCACAAAGTCTTGTCAGCTCACCCGTGTTCACAAGCGGATCTGCTGTGCCATGAAAAGCTATGCCATTTGAATTGGCATACTGCATGGTGATCTCAAGCGGAGTGAAGTATATATTTCTCACCTTCAGCCCCATCTCTGCCACATATCTTGCAGATATAGCCGTACCTATACTCTTTGATAGAAATACTATATCCTCAGTCTCCGAGAAATCCACAGTCTTAAGACAATCAAGTGCTTTATTCCAGCCATCATCAAATACCTTCTGTATCTTCTCCGGAAGCTGTCCCGAAAGCTTGCCATATGTCACATCAACAATCTCATATCCATGTGCCATCATATATTTTTTACTATAGTAAAGTAATGGCTTATCGGTGTGATATCCTATTCCCGGGAATACCACACATATCTTCTTTCCCATGTATCTGTCTCCTCTCCGGATATAAGGCCCATCCAGAGTATATAAATTATCAGCACCCCTATTACATCATGCCTTTATTCTAATCGTCCTGATCCTTCTGCTATTTTATCAGCATAGCATCGCCAAATGAGAAGAATCTGTACTTCTCCTCAACCGCCACCTTGTACGCCTCAAGTATATGCTCTCTGTCGTAGAGCGCAGAAACAAGCATAAGAAGCGTTGACTCAGGCAGATGGAAATTCGTGATGAGCGCGTCAATAACTTTGAACTTGTATCCCGGATAAATGAAAATATCCGTCCATTTGCTGCCTGCATGAACTGTTCCATCGTCGTCCGACATAGACTCAAGAGTTCTGGTACTTGTCGTTCCAACGGACACAACTCTTCCGCCTGCAGCCTTTGTCTCGTTGATCATATCAGCAGCATCCTGCTCTATGATACAGAACTCAGAATGCATGTGGTGATCTAGTATGTTCTCTTCCTTCACTGGTCTGAACGTTCCAAGTCCGACGTGAAGTGTTACATGCGCGATCTTTATTCCCTTTGCCTTGATCTGCTCAAGAAGCTCTGTTGTAAAATGTAGTCCGGCGGTAGGTGCTGCCGCAGAACCGTCATGCTCTGCATAAACTGTCTGATATCTGTTCTTGTCCTCAAGCTTATGTGTGATATATGGAGGGAGTGGCATCTGTCCCAGCTCGTCAAGGATCTCCTCGAATATTCCATCGAACTCAAATCTGATGAGTCTGTTGCCCTCCTCAACTATATCGACGACCTCACCCACAAGTTTGCCCTTTATAAGTCCTGTCTCAGGGTCAGGTTCATTTGACTCTGAACCAAATACTATACGAGCACCCACCTTACACTTTTTGCCCGGTTTTACCAGAGTCTCCCATGTACAGTCGTCCTTTCTCTTCAGAAGAAGAACCTCTATGGATGCTCCCGTATCCTCCTTGACGCCCATAAGTCTCGCCGGAAGAACCCTTGTATCGTTGATGACCAGACAGTCTCCCGGATTCAGGTAGTCTATCACATCATAAAAGTGCTTGTGCTCTATCGTATTATCTTTTCTGTCCAGGACCATGAGACGTGACTCACTTCTCTTGAGGAGTGGATCCTGTGCTATAAGCTCCTGTGGCAGATCATAGTAAAAGTCTGCTAATTTCATCATATCGTAATTCCTCACATATTTATTAACACAAAAATAACTGTCTGACGCTGGATATATACAATATCTCCGCGCCAAACAGTTACATATTATACTACTATCACAAATTTTTCAAGGATAGCGCCTATTACGCTCTGATCTCTATTCCAAGCTTTCCAAGCTCCTTGAGAATCTTGGCAATGATTCCATCGACCTCTGACGTCTCAAGTGTTCTATCCTTAGCACGGAATGTCATTGTGTAAGCCACTGACTTCTTGCCCTTGGCGATCTGCTCGCCTTCATATACATCAAAGAGCTTGTAGCTCTCAAGCAGCTTGCCGCCACATTTCTTTATGACTTCCTCTATCTGTCCGACAAATATTTCCTTGTCCACAACAAGACTCAGATCTCTTGTACTTCCAGGGAACTTTGCAATTCCTTCATACTTGATGTCGAAGCTTGACAGCATAACCAGTGTAGGCATATCTATAACTGCAACATATACCTCCCCCTTAAGGTTGTAGTTGTCACATACCTCAGGATGTACCTGTCCGATAAATCCAATTGTCAGGTTGCCCTTCTTGAGCTTTGCCTGACGGCCCGGATGAAGGAATGTGTACTCTGACTCAGGCTCGTATGTCACCTGTCCCTTGAGACCAACCTTGTCTGTAAGCTCCTCGAGAACTCCCTTGAGATCAAAGAAATCTCCCTGACCATACATACCGATAGTCAGCTTCATTCTCTCCTCTGGAAGCTCTGTGAGTGGAAGTGACTTTGGAAGGTATACATTTCCGAACTCATAAAGTCTTGCGATCTTGTTCTTTCTATTATAATTTGTTGCCAGTGATGTGAGAACACCGTTCAGTGATACAGTTCTCATGATACTGAAGTCCTCACCGAGAGGATTTGCTATTGTAACGGTCTTTCTAAACTCGCTGTCAGCAGGCAGAAGCAGCTTGTCAAATACCTTAGGGCTCTCGAATGAGTAGCACATGCCGCCAGAGAAACCATTTGCCTCAAGGACATCCCTTGCGATGGCATTGATCATCTGGTCGTATGGGAGCTTACCAACTGTTGCCTCACCTCTTGGAAGTGATACAGGAATGTTGTCGTATCCGTAGAATCTTGCAACCTCCTCTGCCAGATCTGCCATGCAATTCAGATCCTGTCTGAAGCTTGGCACATCCAGTGTGTTAGTATCTGCATCATATGTGAGTCCAAGTCTGCCGAAGTAGTACAGCATCTTCTCAGGCTCAACATCTGTTCCGAGAAGCGCATTCATCTTGTCAGGCTCAAATGGAAGCTTCTTGTCCTGTACAGGATTTGGATACACGTCAACAGCTCCGCCGACTACCTCACCTGCGCCCATCTCCTCAATGAGCTGACATGCTCTGTCTATTGCCTCCATAGCAAGATTTGGATCAAGACCCTTTGTGAACTTGGCTGCCGCATCAGTTGCAAGTCCGATTCTTCTCGATGAAAGTCTGATATTTGTTCCATCGAAGCATGCTGCCTCAAAGAGCAGTGTCTCGATGCTGTCTGTTACCATGGAGTTCTCTCCACCCATGATTCCGGCGATACCGATCTCCTTCTCGCCGTCACAGATCATCAGAACATCATGGTCGAGCTTTCTCTCCTGTCCATCAAGTGTTACAAATGTATCTCCGTCATTTGCACGGCGGACAACGATCTTGTTTCCAGCTATGGTGCTGAGATCATATGCGTGCATTGGCTGTCCGTACTCTTCCATAACGTAGTTTGTTATATCGACAAGGTTGTTGATCGAACGGATTCCCTGGGAAGCCAATCTCTCACGCATCCATTTTGGTGAAGGACCGATCTTCAAATCTGTCACAACTCTGGCTGTGTAACGTGGGCACAGATCCGGCGCCTGTACATCTACCGTAATGTAATCATTCACATCGCCGCCGCTGCCCTGTACTTTGATCTCCGGCTCATGAAATTCCTTGTCAAATGTTGCTGCAGCCTCTCTTGCCATACCGATCATCGAGAAACAATCGACACGGTTCGATGTGATCTCGTACTCTACAACAGAATCATGCAGACCAAGTGCTGCAATCGCGTCATCGCCCGGCTTTACACCCGACTCTTCACCGAAAATGTAAATACCATACTCTGGTGCTTCCGGGTACAGATCTCTGGATGAACCAAGCTCTTCGATGGAGCACATCATACCATTACTCTCGATACCACGAAGCTTGCCCTTCTTGATCTTGATGCCGTCCTCTGGGAGTGGCTCGCCATCATGTCCGCCTGCAACCTTACCGCCATCTAAAACAACTGGTACAAGGTCGCCTTCCTTTACATTTGGAGCACCTGTTACGATCTGGATTGTCTCAGCACCGATATTTACCTGACAGATAATGAGCTTATCTGCATCCGGGTGCTTCTCGATCTTCTCGATCTTACCAACTACTATTTTCTCTAAGTTCTTATCTTTCTTCTCGTATCCTTCTACATGGGAACCGGACAGTGTCATCGCGTCTACGAACTCCTGTACATCCACATCTAAATCAGGAACATATACTTTTAACCATGAAATCGGTGTATTCATCTTCTTACCTCCATCTTAGAACTGATTCAAAAATCTTGTGTCGTTTTCGTACAAGAGACGCATATCATCGATCTCGTACTTCAGAAGTGTGATACGCTCCAGTCCGATACCAAATGCGAATCCTGAATACTCTTCCGGATCAATGCCACACATTTCCAATACGTGTGGATGTACCATACCACAACCAAGAATCTCAATCCAGCCACTGCCCTTACATACACGACAGCCCTTGCCGCCACACTTGAAGCATGTGATATCTACCTCTGCAGAAGGCTCTGTAAATGGGAAATGGTGCGGACGGAACTTTGTCTTTGTCTTCTCACCGAAGAATTCCTTCGCGAACTGATCGAGTGTTCCCTTCAGATCTGCCATTGTGATTCCCTTGTCAACAACCAGTCCCTCAACCTGATGGAAAGATGGTGAATGAGTTGCATCTACTTCGTCAGAACGGAATACACGTCCCGGTGACAGAATACGGATTGGCAGTTTGCCCTGCTCCATGATTCTTGCCTGTACCGGTGATGTCTGTGTACGAAGCAGAATGTCCTTTGTGATATAGAATGTATCCTGCTCATCCTTTGCCGGATGGTTTGCAGGGATATTCAAAAGCTCAAAGTTGTATTTGTCATATTCGATTTCCGGTCCGGATACGATCTCATATCCCATACCGATAAATACACGCTCCAGATCTTCAAGCGCGATCTGGTTTGGATGTCTGTGTCCGTCGATCTTCTTCACACCCGGAAGTGTAACATCGATTGTCTCACGCTTCATCTTCTCTGCACGCATAGCAGAATTGATGGACTTCATCTTCTCCTCGAGCTTTGCCTCGATGTTTGCACGTGTCTCATTTACCATCTGTCCAACCTTCGGACGATCCTCCGGAGCCACATCCTTCATACTCTTCAATACCTGGGTTAATTCACCCTTCTTACCAAGGATCGACACCTTGATATCATTCAAGAGGTTGATATCCTGTGCCTCTGCGATCTTGGAAAGTGCCTGTTCTTTGATGCTTTGCAACTTTTCTTTCATTTCCTGTTTTCCTCCATGTTATACCAATTTCAGATGATTGCAAACCAGAAACACATCATACGAGCGATTCATAATTACCATTTCTACGCAGACACGCTCTCGCTCGGTTCATCACGCAGTGGTACTAAATTCACGACGATAAATCCGTCGTTCATTAAGTACCAGCGTGCTTCAACGGTCTGCTTTAGAATTGGTAATTACGAATCACTCAATCCACATATTGGAACTGCAATCATCTGATATGTGTTTCTAACCAGTCATAAAAGGCAACAAAAAAACTTCGCCCTTGACTAGGGACGAAGTAATATCCGCGGTACCACCCTGATTCGACTGTGACAGTCGCTCTCATTGTATGCGTAACGTGCATAACACGACGAATCCTACTTTCCACTGCACCATGACAATGGTATGTTCAAATCCGCGACTCCAGTGTGAAAATGAGATCTTCCTCTACTGAACAGGGCTTGCAGCCATGACCCCGTCTCTCTGTCAGGTCTTGAAAATCCTTGTTGCACCTTCAACGTCTTTCTATTTATTATGTTCCTGCAGGTGCATCATCATTCAGTAAATGCATCTATCAAAAAACATTTTAGCACAATAAATAACTGTGTCAACCCCGAAAATGTAAACTGCTGAATCCTATTTTAGGTGTTTATTTTCGTATCCCAAGTTTTAGCACAAGTGCCTCCTGAAGAACCCCCGACACATTGATATGTGCCCTTTCTGCCTCTCGGTTTAACCAATTCGGAAGTGTCACATTGCGTCGTACAGATTTATTATCTAATTTTCTGCGATATTCATTAAAATCAACATCTATCAGTGTGACTGTTCCTTCCCCATCTCCATAAAATGTACCCTTTGATATATCTATATCTTTCAATTCTCTTGGATTCGGCAATTCTTTTCCCTGATCGTCATAATATATCCCCTTTACACCTATTGCGTCTCTCGCCATGTCAATTGCATTTACAATGCCAAATCCTTCTGTCAGTATTTCCAAGTCTGGCACTTCAATCAAAATCGTATTTTTCTCATCCTGTATTTTTGTAAATATAACTGGATACACCTGTTTCATAGTAATCATCTCCTCATCTACCGGGGATACTATATTATATTCCCCATTTTTTTATATTTGTCTTGCAAATCGAAATCCAATTGATTTTAACTTTCTTACCAATTCTCTCTGTTTCATCTCTTCTCCTTTGATTATACACATTATATACACATTGTAAAGATTTTGATTTTATATCACAAAATGTTTGAAAAACCGTATCATGGCATACATATATTTGTAAAGCGTAAGTTTGGAACATTTAGAAAAGCTGAGGAAATATGCGGGTTTGAGAGTAAAAAATTATTTTTAATTCTATAATTTTTGACATAAAAAAGGTGCACCTGCATCGTCAGGTACACCCTTTATTTTATCCATATATGATTACTTTCCCAGCAGCATCACGAAAAGTCCTACCGGCAGGGCGATCACCGCCTGCGTAAACATTCCGATCACCGCATATTTGATGTGATGCCAGTAATCGTGATAGGCATCGACCATATCCTCGGTTCCCGGAATTACCATTTTCTTGCTATGGCAAAACCAGAGACAGTCCACAACCAGTGCATCAAACCACATTTCTGCCACCCACATGAGATATCCATGCAGCCAGCCTGTGAAAAACGTGCGTGCTCCTCCGATATAATACGCCAATACCGTCTGCAAAACTATGTATCCGATAAAAAATCCAATCTTACCGATCGTTGCCTTTTTCGTCAACTTGCCAGAGCTATCCTCGATCAGTCCAAGCTCTCTGCATCGATCCTGTATTGCTTTTGGATACTCTTGTATCAATCCAAGTCTTCCTTTTTTTGCCATATTGATTCCGCAGATCGTAAATACCACGACATTAAAAATAATGATTTCCAAAACTATATTCATGCGCTCCATCCTCCATCATCTACATCATTATCCCCGAATCGCATCCACGCACGCGTCAATCAACTCTTCTTCTCTGAAATCAATCTCATAAAACAAATCTGTCTCCGGTTCTGACAAGGTCAGCCGGTACAATTCTCTACCACTCCTTTCCTCCACCCGATTCTTGGACAGATACCGCACATCATCGAGGCGGATTACGTCCGTATGGAACCAATATGTTGCAACCAGAAAATTATCTGTCACATAGATTCCATGATAATGAAAATATAATTTATCGCGTAATTCTGTATTGAGCTGTTCGATCACAGCACTTCTACGCCCATAGGCACGCAGCTTCTTTGCCTGCGGATTCTTGTATGGCCGCATCCACAACCGGACAACATATGCCAGCACAAAGACATACAGCATCGACAACGCCGCAACAATAATATACGCAATCCCCGTATACACATATGGGAAATCCGGTTCACTGATGACATAAGAATCATAGAATCCATCTAAAATGTTCATCGGAACCTCTCCATTTTTTGACAATCCGGCTATGATATGATCTGTAACTACCTCGTCCTTTACGATACGTCCCTTCACTGTCCGCTTATCAATACTGTTTTGTGGCTGTTTTGTTTTAATAAGCAGAAACACCATATGATCATCTTCAAAGCAATAATAATAGGCACCCTTGATTTTGTTTTCCACCAGATAATTATATCCCGTGTAATACAGATTCTCCGCATTGTACCGGACACTTGTAGTGCCATCTGAATATAGCTGCGCAATCTGATCCTCAATCGGCTCAATCTTCGTAAGCTCATAACATTGCACCGCATGGAACAGCGAATAACGCACCGCCACAAAAATGAGTACAAGCAATAAGACCATGATAGGGAGCATCATCGCCAATGTATTTTTTATCATTATGATTTCAAACTTCTTGTGCTTCATCGAATCCTGTCGCCTTTTGTCAATTTTCTCTATCTTAACATTTAACGAACTTCCATTCAACTTTTTTTAACACTTCGCAGGCAGGCGCATAGTATAAACCATAAGAATTTTTAGCGGAGGCATCTCATGAGCGATTTGTCAGCTACACAGTGCGGTTGCGGCTGTGGAAATGGTTTTAACATCGGAAATGGCAGCAACTGTTCCTGCATCTGGATTATCATCCTGTTGTTATTGTGCGGTGGCTGTGGCGGCGGAGGATTCTGCGGTGGAAACGGTTGCGGTTGCGACAATGACTGTATCTGGATCATCCTGATTCTCCTCTTCTGCTGCGGAAATAACAATGGCGGCGGTTGCGGCTGCGGTTGTTAATAGAGGAATTCTTCGGGACTCCCTTGCAAGTTCACTTGTAAGGGAGTTTTTGTTATCTGTTGTATGACAGCGGTTGCATCCTCTTCCTCCGGCTCATATTTTTACAGAGTCGCACATATATTAGACTAACAAGATTTCAGAGCATCCGCCATGCTGCATAATCATCCGCTCGATCAACTGATCCATGACGACTCCCTGTTTTTCTTGGAAGCCATGATTCCTTTTGTGGACTATGCCTACAAAAAACCGTTGATCCTCTTAATCAAATATCAGGAAATCCGCGCCCTGATGCAATGCTTCGACCACCCGGACTATGTTGCCTCCTGCGGGTTCGACTGTCACCCGGAAAGTTCCGAAGAAATGATGGAATGCATGTGCCGTTTCCTGCCGGGCGATTTTGCAGGCAATATCAAGAACATGCAGCAGATGCTCAAAATGATGCAGGTCATGCAGGCGATGAACGATTCCGGAGCACAGGGACCGCCACCAAATAACTGCGAAAATCCCTGTGATCCACCGCCAAATAATTGTGGGAACCCCTGCGATTCACCGCAAAATAATTGTGGGAATTCCTGCAATCCACCACCAAATCACGGAACTCACTATGATTTTCCTCCTCAACCAGGCTGCGGTGCACCACCTCCGCCGCCGGACTATGAACCACGGCAGGACATTGGTAGAAAACCAGATCATAATTGCAACAACCAGTCAGGCAGACACAAGGATCTGTATTCCAGCGTCATGGATATCCTGAATTCCTGACATTCCTACCTTTACTTGGGGGAAATCTTCCGGTTTTATGTTTTTTCCCAAACCGGAAGCCTCTGCTCTCACCATCGACTTGGGGAAATCTTCCGATTTTACATTTTCTACCCAACCGGAAGCCTCCTCACGCATTACTGACTTGGGGAAATCTTCCGATTTTACATTTTCTACCCAAACCGGAAGCCTCCTCACGCATTACCGACTGGGGGAAATCTTCCGATTTTACATTTTCTACCCAACCGGAAGCCTCCTCACGCACTACCGACTTGGGGAAATCTTCCGATTTTACATTTTCTACCCAACCGGAAGCCTCCTCA
>OICG01000330.1_pt1 | contig 13726 bp, 9 predicted proteins | sample 1581241 | NCBI WGS metagenome assembly OICG01 (sample SAMEA3882534, study PRJEB24775) | human gut metagenome | biome: human-associated habitat; feature: intestine environment; material: feces | place: Netherlands | collected 2009/2010
CCTGCGACCACCTGTTCCCAAAACAGGAGCGCTACCGGGCTGCGCTACACCCCGCTTACTCATCTCTACGATACCTCTTAAGCATTGCTTTAAGCATCATTTCTGAATTGCGAGTGCAAAGGTACTACATTTTTTCGATTCCACCAAATTTTTCCCTAACTTTTTTCAAAAAAACATGCATTTAAATGCAAAATGGCTGGGAAACAGGCAAAAAATAAGGGCAACCCCTATCCGGAATTGCCCTTATACCTTATTATATATAGTAGCGGGAAAGAACCGCAACCATACTTGCTGAACTTTTAAATCAGAAACCGACTGCCCGAATCTGTCAAACCGAGAAGACCGGCAAATCTGATTTTACTTGATGATTCCCTCTTCTACGAAAATCTTCTTCAAGATCTGGACAGCCTGCTCAACCTGCTCTCTTGTATGAGTAGCCATGAGTGCGAAACGTACCAATGTATCCTGAGGAGCACAAGCTGGAGGAATAACAGGGTTGATGAACACACCTGCATCGTAAGCCATCTTGGTAACAACGAATGTCTTCTCAGCATCGCGTACGTAGAGAGGAATGATAGGACTCTCTGTCTCGCCAATCTCGAAACCTTCCTCGCGGAAACGCTTCAAGGCATAGTTGGTTACATCCCAGAGATTCTCGAAACGCTCTGGCTCATTCTGAATGATATGGAGAGCCTCGAGAGCTGCTGCTGTAGCAGCTGGAGTGTTAGAGGCGCTGAAGATGTAAGTACGGCAGTTGTGACGGAGGAAGTTGATTGTATCCTTGTCTGATGCGATGAAACCGCCGATAGAAGCCAGACTCTTAGAGAAAGTACCCATGATGAGGTCTACCTCGTCGGTCAGACCGAAGTGGTCGCATACACCACGACCCTGCTTGCCGAATACGCCAAGACCATGAGCCTCGTCTACCATGATAGAGCAGTTGTACTTATGCTTGAGTTTAACGATTTCAGGCAAGTTAGCCAGGTCGCCCTCCATAGAGAACACACCATCAACAACGATGAGCTTGATAGCCTCCTGAGGGAGCTTAGAGAGCACGCGCTCCAAATCTTCCATATCGTTGTGCTTGTAGTGAAGCTGGGTAGCGAATGAGAGGCGGCGGCCATCTACGATACTTGCGTGGTCGCGGTCATCGCAGATAATATAGTCGTTACGACCTACTACGCAAGCCAAGACACCCTGGTTTACAGAGAATCCTGTAGAGAAACACAAAGTTTCATCCTTGCCCATAAACTCAGCAAGCTCCTTTTCGAGCTGCACGTGCAAATCGAGCGTACCATTGAGGAAACGGCTTCCTGCACAACCAGAACCATACTTGTCGAGCGCAGCCTTTGCTGCATCAATAACACGCTGGTCGTTAGTCAAACCCTGATAAGCATTAGAACCGAACATCAGGATTTTATGACCATCGATGTCGGTTACCTCTGTCATCTGCTTACTTGTGATCTCGCGGAAATATGGATACACACCGGCAGCCATATACTTCTGAGGTTCACGATAATTCTTGTATCTTTCTTGTAATTGTCCCATTATTAATAGGTGTACTTTATTTTCTTTTTTTATACTTTTCTAACTTTCAGGGTGCAAAGATACAAAAAAGAACTCAATAAACGGCTTTTTTTATAAGAAAGTTTACTTTTATAGTTTTTTTAATCGATATTTCTTGTTATTTTGGGTATTTTTATTACTTTTGTAGCCTAAATTTTACAAACTCTTGACTATATAATGAAGAAAAAGATACTTTTCATCATGAATCCGATTTCAGGAACAGCCAGCAAGGCGGCAGTTCCCAGTCTGATAGATTCTGTTTTGGACAAAGAGCTTTTTGAGTACGAGATAAGAATGACTGAAAGAGCTGGGCACGCTTCGGAAATTGCTACCGAAGCGAAGAACAACCATGTAGATGTGGTTGTGGCGGTTGGTGGTGACGGAACCGTCAACGAGGTGGCCCGCTCACTGGTTCACTCCGATACAGCCCTCGGCATTCTGCCTTGCGGTTCGGGCAACGGATTGGCAAGACATCTGCTGCTCCCGATGAACCTGAAGAAATGCATCGAGGTCATCAACCAATGCCAGATTAGAGATCTGGATTATGGTGTCATCAACGACCACCCGTTCTTCTGCACCTGCGGCATGGGCTTTGACGCTTTCGTCAGCATGAAGTTTGCCGAGAGCGGCAAGCGTGGTCCTATCACTTATGCTGAAAATATCCTGCGCGAGGGATTGAAGTATAAGCCTGAGACTTACACGCTGGAGGACGAGACGGGCACCAAGCAGTATAAGGCGTTCCTCATTTCCTGTGCCAACGCATCTCAGTATGGCAACAATGCCTATATTGCCCCCCAAGCATCCATGAGCGACGGTTTGATGGATGTCGTCATCATGGAACCATTCGATGTTATCGAGGCGCCTCAGGTAAGTTTCGACATGTTCAACAAGACGTTGGACAAGAACTCGAAGATCAAGTCGTTCCGCTGCAAGAAGCTCCATATCACCCGCAGTCAGCCTGGCGTAATCCATTATGATGGCGACCCTGTGATGACGGGTGCAGAGATTGATATTCACCTGGAAGAAAAGGGAATCAAGATGGTGGTGAACCCATTTGCCAACAAGAATGACCGCAAGCCGAACATGATTCAGTCTGCCTTTGCTGATTTCTTCAACGACTTCAATGCCGTGCGCGATGATATTCATAAAGACATCCAGCGCCAGAGCAAAAGAGTAGAAGCTATCAGCAAACTGGTACAGAAGAAGCTGAACCTTTGAGGGAATGTTGAATGTTGAATGTTGAATGTTGAGTGTTGCCCCCAATCCATTCAACATTCAACATTCAACACTCCTAGAAAAGGTAAAATTCTTCCGTTATTTTCCTATACCATTCCGAGCGGTTTCCATGCGAATCCATCATCGTTTCAACATGCTCTTCATAAGGCGAAATGCGATGCTTGGCAAAACTCAGCATAAAGCGCTTTGGCTGCTTGCGCTCTACCGTCTTCACACCACACTTCCGTATAAGATAAAAACCTAATATACAAGACTCTGCAACAAACTGCTCCACTACTTCTACGGGAACAATTGCAGAGAAAATACCATCATCAGAAAGTAACCGTTTTACACCCGCAAACAAATCGCGGAACGGAAGACTGTCCGTATGTCTCGCCATCGTCCTCTTACTGTCCGGATTTTTCAAGCTATCAACAAAGAACGGAGGATTGCTCACTATCGCATCAAAAACACCGGCAGCCTTCAAACCTTCAGCAGTCTCCAAAGCCTCAGCAGCTTCCAAAGCTTCAGCAGTTTCCGAAGTTCCCCCGAAATCCTGCAGTCTGCAGCATTCTATTTCCACCCTGTCGCGAAACGGACTTGCCATCACATTCTCTCTCGCCTGTCCGCAGGCATCAGCATCCATATCAATCCCCACTATCTCAGCTTCAGGAAAACGCTGCGCCATCATGAGCGAAATCAGTCCCGTTCCGGAACCAATGTCCAGAATCCGCCTGCCACCTTGCGCCCATGCACCCAGCAAAACGCCGTCAGTTCCCACTTTCATGGCACAACGGTCTTGCTCTATCTCAAACTGTTTAAATCGAAAATTACCCATAAATTCTTCTGTCTCTTTACAGAAGAAAACGAATGCGCCGCCGATTTATTTTATCGCAAGCAGCAGAAATTGCCACTTCCACCTGCAAAAGCAGCTACTTACATCTATAAAAACGGGTACTAATATATAGAAAAAGCAATTTTATTATTAAATAATCTATCATCTTCCACGATATTTCACAAAAAATGAGTACCTTTGCACGGAAAATAGAAATCATAACAAAATGGATAATAGAAGAACAAGTACCCGAATACAAATGATTGCAGATTACGAGGGCGACCCGAAAACCCTGATCGAAGACCAGGAAGAAGGCTTGTACCCTACCCTCTGCATGCGAGATATTGTAGTTTTCCCTACCAACATGACCCCTATCGTTGTGGGCAGAAAGGAAAGTCTGAATCTCGTCCGGATGCTGGAAAAGAAACCAGACACCATATTCTGCGTATTCTGCCAGAAGAACAAAGATACAGAATCGCCCTACGAAGAAGACCTCTACCCTGTAGGCGTCTTCGCCAAACTCATCAAGGTGATCAAGATGCCTGGCACAGAGCAGATGAGCATCATCATCCAGGGTCTGGGCAGATGTCAGATGAAACATCTCGTTCAAAAAGAGCCTTACACAGTAATTGACGTAAAAAGTCTTCCGGAGAAATGGCCTGACGAGAACAACGATGAACTCTTCAGAATGCTCTACGAGAATTTCCATTACGAAGCGACAGACTATATCAAATCGAACGCCAACTATACTGATGAGGCCATCCAGGCCATCAACGAACTCTCGAGCATTCACATGCAGTGCAACTTCATGTGCTCCCTCCTCCCTTTCTCCATCGAGGATAAAATCAAGATGCTGAAAGAGGAAAATCTCAGCGAGCGCATCATGATTGCCATCAGATCTCTGAACAAGGTGCGCCATCTGCTACGCATCCAGACGGAGATTGAGAACAAAACCCACTACGACCTCGATGAACAGCAGAAGGAATACTTCCTCAAGCAGCAGATTAAGAACATCAAGGAAGAACTGGGAGAAGGCAACGCCAGTCCGGAGAAGAAGGAGATTCTGGAGAAGGCGAAACAGAAGAACTGGAGCGAAGAGACAGCCAAAATCTTCAAGAAAGAAATTGCCAAGCTCGACACCCTGAACCCGCAGAGTCCTGACTATTCGATACAGATAGGATTCCTGCAGACCATGGTAGATTTGCCTTGGAACTCCTACACCCAGGACGACCTCAGTCTGACCCGTGCCAAGCGCATCCTGAACCACGACCACTACGGCATGGAGAATGTGAAGGAGCGCATCCTGGAATTCCTCGCCGTAAGAGCACTGAACGGCGGCGGCAAGAGTCCTATCCTCTGCCTCTACGGTCCTCCGGGCGTAGGAAAGACCAGTCTGGGCAAGAGCATCGCAGCAGCCATGAAGCGCAAGTATGTACGCATGTCGCTGGGCGGTCTGCACGATGAAGCCGAAATCCGCGGTCACCGCCGCACCTATGTGGGAGCCATGCCGGGCCGCATCATCAAGAACATGCTGAAGGCAGGCAGCAGCAATCCGGTCTTCATCCTCGACGAGATTGACAAGGTGGCGCAGAGCAATTTCAACGGCGACCCAGCATCAGCCCTGCTCGAAGTGCTGGACCCGGAACAGAACAATGCCTTCCACGACAACTATCTCGATATGGATTACGACCTCTCCAAGGTGCTCTTCATCGCCACAGCCAATGACCTGAGCGTCATTCCGCGTCCGCTCCTCGACCGTATGGAGCTGATAGAAGTAGGCGGCTACATCACCGAAGAGAAGACAGAGATTGCCAAGCGCCATCTCGTACCGGAAGAGCTGGAAAGCACCGGACTCGACAAGGTTTCGCCAAAGGTAAGCTTCAACAAGAATGCCCTCGAGTTCATCATCGAGCACTATACCCGGGAGAGCGGCGTAAGACAGCTGAAGAAACAGATTGACAAGAGTCTGCGAAAGATGGCTTACAAACTTGCCTGCAACCAGGAGCTGAAGAACTACACCATCACCCCTGCCGAAGTAAAAGACCTGCTGGGCAATCCGCCGTTCAACCGCGACATCTACCAGGGCAACGACTATGCAGGAGTGGTAACCGGACTTGCCTGGACCTCAGTAGGCGGCGAAATCCTCTACATCGAAACCTCGCTCAGCAAGGGCAAGGCTGGCAAGCTCACCCTGACCGGAAACCTGGGCGACGTGATGAAGGAATCAGCCATCATCGCACTGGAATACGTCAAGTCGCACATCGACCTGCTGCAGGTAGACTACCGCATCTTCGAGCAGTGGAACATCCACATCCACGTGCCTGAGGGAGCTACCCCGAAAGACGGTCCTTCTGCCGGAATCACCATCGCCACCAGCATCGCCTCAGCCATCACCCAGCGCAAGGTGCGTGCCAACACAGCCATGACCGGCGAGATAACCCTCCGCGGCAAAGTGCTCCCGGTAGGCGGAATCAAGGAGAAGATTCTGGCAGCCAAGCGGGCAGGAATCAAGCACATCGTGATGTGCAGGGAGAACCAGAAGAACGTAGAGGAAATACCGGAGAAATATCTCAAGGGCGTAGACTTCCACTATGTAGAGAATGTGGCTGACGTCTGGCAGTTCGCGCTGACCGACGAGAAGGTGAAAAACCCTACAGACTTCAGCATTGAGGAAAATGATAAAAAAGAATAGAAATGAAATTTGAATTACAAATAACAGATAAAGCAAGCGATGCGCGTACAGGCATCATCACCACCGACCACGGACAGATCAAGACCCCAATCTTCATGCCCGTGGGAACCGTAGGAAGCGTGAAGGGCGTCCACTTCGAGGAACTCAAGAAGCAGGTCATGGCACAGATTATCCTCGGAAACACCTATCACCTCTACCTGCGCCCAGGTCTTGACGTCATCAGGGCAGCAGGCGGATTGCACAAGTTCAACGGCTGGGACCGTCCTATCCTCACCGACAGCGGCGGCTTCCAGGTCTTCTCGCTCACCGGCATCCGCAAACTCAAGGAAGAAGGCTGCGAGTTCCGCTCCCACATCGACGGCAGCAAGCACTTCTTCACACCGGAAAATGTGATGGACACCGAGCGCGTCATCGGAGCCGACATCATGATGGCCTTCGATGAATGTCCACCGGGAAAGAGCGATTACCAGTACGCCAAGAACAGCCTCATGCTCACCCAGCGCTGGCTAGACCGCTGCATCAAGCGATTCAATGAAACCGAGCCCCTCTACGGCTATCAGCAGAGTCTCTTCCCTATCGTTCAGGGCTGCACCTTCCCGGACCTGCGCCGCGAAGCAGCCAAATACATTGCCGACAAGGGAGCCGACGGAAATGCCATCGGCGGACTTGCCGTAGGAGAGCCTACCGAGGTGATGTATGAGATGATAGAAGTAGTGAACGAAATCCTGCCAAAAGACAAGCCGAGATATCTGATGGGCGTAGGAACCCCGCAGAACATCCTCGAAGCCATCGAGCGCGGCGTAGACATGTTCGACTGCGTAATGCCGACCCGCAACGGCCGCAACGCCATGCTCTTCACCTATCAGGGCACGATGAACATGCGCAACAAGAAGTGGGAGAAAGACTTCAGTCCGGTAGATCCAGACGGCTGCGACATCGACCTCGTAACCACGAAGGCCTACCTCCACCACCTCTTCAAGGCCCAGGAGCTGCTGGCGATGCAGATAGCCAGCATCCACAACCTCTCTTTCTATCTGCGCCTCGTGACCGATGCCCGCCATCATATCGAGCAGGGCGATTTCGTGGCATGGAAGAATTCCATCATCGACCAGCTTGGCCGAAGAATTTAAGTAAGCAAGCATCATGAAAGATTTTAAGAAAATAAGAAAACACCGCCGGCTCTACCGCACCGGCCGATGGGCTTCCCGCAAGTTCGGGTGGCTCATCAGGGCTGTGCGCTGGCTGGCTCACAAGCTCCGGTTCCTGCGCATATTCCGGTTTCTCAACCCGTTCAGGTACATCAAGAAGCTCGACTGGTACATTATCAAGAAGTTTCTGGGCTACTATTTCTTCTCCATCGCCCTGATCATCTCCATCGCCATCGTCTTCGACTTCAACGAGAACCTGTCAAAATTCACAGAGCACCATGCACCGGCGCGCGCAATCATCTTCGATTACTACGCCAACTTCGTGCCCTATTTTGCCAACCTCTTCAGTGCGCTGTTCGTGTTCGTGGCGGTCATTCTCTTCACCAGCAAGCTGGCAAGCAATTCCGAAATCATCGCCATCCTGGCGTCGGGAGTATCCTTCAAGCGTCTCCTCCGCCCATACATGATTACCTGCGTGCTGCTCTCAGCCCTCTCCTTCGGGCTCTCAGCCTACGTCATTCCCCACGGAACCGTCATCAGGCAGAACTTCGAGACGATGTACAAGAACAAGAAGAAGAATACCAGTGCCGAGAATGTACAGCTGCAGGTAGACAAGGGAGTGATTGCCTATATGCAGCATTACGACAACAGCATGAAACGCGGCTACGGATTCTGTCTCGACAAGTTCCAGGATAAGAAACTCGTAAGCCACCTTACTGCGATGGACATCCAGTACGACACCATTTCCGACAGCAAGTATCACTGGCAACTGAGCAACTGGAAAATCCGCAAGCTCCAGGGCATGAAGGAGCATATTACGAGCGGAGCCCAGAAGGACACCATCATCATGATGGAACCTACCGACCTGGTCTATTCCAAGGGTCAGCAGGAAACCTTCACCAGTCCTGAGCTCCGCGATTACATCTCCAAGCAGATCAACCGCGGTTCGGGCAACGTAGTGCAGTACGAGGTAGAATACCACAAGCGCATCGCCTCTTCCTTCGCCTCGTTCATCCTCACCATCATCGGTGTCTCCCTCTCAGCCCGCAAGCGCAAAGGCGGCATGGGAGCAGCATTGGGCGTTGGACTTGCGCTGAGTTTCGGCTACATCATGCTGCAGACGGTTTCTGCCACCTTCGCCATCCAGGCCAATTTCCCGCCTGTTCTGGCAGCGTGGCTTCCAAACTTTCTCTTCGCCATCGTAGCCTACTTCTGCTACCGCAAGGCACCGAGGTAAAAAGTCAACATTCAACATTCAACATTCAACATTAAAAAAAAATGTATTTCGACGAATTAGATTTAAACGACAACGTGCTCGACGCATTATACGACATGCGCTTCGACACATGCACTCCTGTACAGGAAAAGTGCATTCCAGAGATATTAGAAGGTCACGATGTCTTGGGTGTAGCCCAGACCGGAACCGGCAAAACCGCAGCCTATCTGCTGCCAGTATTGAGCAAGCTCGATGACGGCGGTTATCCGAAAGACGCCATCAACTGCGTCATCATGTCACCAACCCGCGAGCTCGCCCAGCAGATAGACCAGGCGATGCAAGGCTTCGGCTATTACCTGCAGGGCGTGAGCAGCGTAGCCGTATACGGCGGCAACGACGGCAACCGTTACGATCAGGAGTTGCGCAGCCTCCGCATGGGCGCCGATGTAGTCATCGCCACCCCAGGCCGTCTCATCTCCCATATCTCTCTGGGCAATGTAGACCTCAGCAAGGTAAGTTTCTTCATTCTCGACGAGGCCGACCGCATGCTCGATATGGGTTTCTCTGAAGACATCAAGACCATCGCGTCAAAACTGCCAAAGACCTGCCAGACCATCATGTTCTCGGCAACCATGCCTGAGAAGATAGAAGAACTGGCTAAGACCCTGCTCAAGAATCCGGTAGAAATCAAACTTGCCGTCAGCAAGCCAGCCGAGAAAATCAAGCAGGAAGCATACGTATGCTACGAAACCCAGAAGATGACCATCATCAAGGACATCTTCAAGGCGGGCGACCTGAAGCGTGTCATCGTCTTCAGCGGCAGCAAATTCAAGGTGAAGCAACTCGCAGCTTCCCTCCAGCAGATTGGAGTAAACTGCGGAGCCATGCACAGCGACCTGGAACAGGCTGAGCGCGACGATGTGATGTTCAAGTTCAAGAGCGGACAGTATGATGTTCTCGTAGCTACCGACATTGTGGCGCGCGGAATCGACATCGATGATATTGAGATGGTCATCAATTACGATGTTCCTCACGATACAGAAGATTACGTTCACCGCATCGGCCGTACAGCCCGTGCCAACCGCGATGGTAGAGCCATCACCTTCGTAAGCGAAGAAGACCAGTACTGGTTCCAGCAGATAGAGAAGTTCCTGGAGAAGGTGGTAGACAAGATGCCTCTCCCTGAGGGATGCGGCGAAGGTCCTGAATACATCAAGCTCAACAAGCCGAAGAAGAAAGGCGCAAACGGAAGAAACAACAGACGCGGTAACGGCGGAAACGGCGAGGCCGGAAAGAACAGCGCCAAGAACCGCCGACAGAAAGACCGCGACCAGACTTCTCACAAGCGCAAGCCAAACAAGCCAAACGAGCGTCAGGAAAAAGCGCCACGCAACAACGAACAGCAGCCTCAGCAGGGTAACAGGCAGCAGAACACAAAGCAGCAGCCACAGCAGGGCAACAGGCAGCAGAACGCAAAGCAGCAGCCACAGCAAGGCAACAGGCAGCAGAACGCAAAGCAGCAGAACAGAAAGCCAGCCCAGTCAGGCGAGCAGTCAAAGAACAGCAATAGCCAGAAGCGCCGCAATAACAGCAATAACAGCAACCAGCAGCGCCCAGGCACCGAGAACAATGTTCGCCCGGGCAGCAACGGCCGTGGCAGAGGCGTAGCCCAGAAAAAGGGCGACAAGCCGGCTGCACGCAAGCACACCCCTATAGTAAATCCACAGAAGCAAGAAAACGCTGTGAAGAAATTCATCAAGCGCATCTTCGGATTCAAGAAATAGGAAATAAATCATCTTTTAAAAGGAAAGAGGAATGATGAAAGAGCTACCCCTCACCCCGCTCATGACCATCAGCCTCACACTGACGATCGGAATCATCATAGCCAAATGGGGCTATGATGATTTCAACATGCGCTTCTGGCTCATCATCTCCATCATTTCATGCGCCCTTGGCAGCATCATCTTTTTCCTTACTGAGTTCTTAAGCAAAAAAGCTTACTTCAGCAGGAGCCACCAGTTTCTCATCTTCTCCCAATGCGTGATGCTTCATTTATGCATCCTGAGCCTTGGGGCTTTTCTTACCTGCAAGCAAATAGCTGATTCCCAAACCTCTACACAACTGAAAAACTGGCAGGAACTGTCTTACCTCACACGGGCAAAAATCAATACCGAACGCTATAAAAGCAATATTGAAAGCAAACTGGTTTCCCTTCACGTAAAACAGCAAGACTATGCAGTCATCGCAGCCATGGCGCTGGGCGACAAGAGCGCACTCGACTCGAACACCCGAAACAGTTACTCCATTTCCGGAGCCAGTCACATCCTGGCAGTAAGCGGACTTCATATAGGCATTATCTTCCAACTTTTCATCTTTCTGCTAGGCGGCAGAAAGTACTCAGTTTACACCATCATCCTGTCCCTCATCTCCATCTGGACCTACGTTTTCCTCATAGGATTACCGGCAAGTGCAGTCCGTGCAGCCATCATGCTTTCAGCCTACAGCTTAAGTTTAGCTTTTCATCGTACCGGTCTGCCGCTCAACACATTAGCCTCAGCTTATATATTTATGCTCTTCATCAGTCCGCTCTATCTTTTCGAGTTGAGTTTCCAGCTTTCGTTCCTGGCCGTAGCCTCCATTCTGCTGTTCTTCACACCCCTTTACACCCTCCTCCCCATCCGCAGCCGTTTCATCCGTTGGGCATGGGGACTCCTTTGCGTTTCACTGGCAGCCCAGATAGGAACCCTTCCGGTCATCGTCTACTCCTTCGGCAGAATATCGTGCTATTCACTTCTCACCAATTACATCGCCATTCCCGCAGCAACCCTCATCCTATATCTTGGAGCAGCATTAATCCTGTTCTCCCCACTCACGTTATGGGCGCCCATAGCATCGGTTGTCGCCCCACTCATCAGCCTTACATCAGGCGCCCTGACCAGCATCACCCAGTTTTTGAATACAGCCATAAAACTGATCAGCATGCTGCCTGGAGCAAGCATCGAAAACGTAAAAATCAGTCTGCCTCAGGTATTCGGTCTCTACGCTATCATCCTGCTCATTTATGCCCTATGGCGCAGGATAGATAAACAGAAGTCGTCAGAATGCAAGATTCCCTGAAACAGAGATAAAGGCTAAAACCCCGAAAAACGTCTCTTATATAATAAGGTGTGCGTACACAAAAGCGCTACAAATCGTGATTAAGAATGTTAAAAAATATCTTTTTTCTACTTTTTCTGCATTTTTTCTTTCTTTTTGTTGGTGTTTTCGAGAAAAACATGTATCTTTGCAAGCAGAAATAAAGAAGTAAGAATTTAAACACAATAAAAGATTAAAGATTATGAAAGCATCAGAAGTAATCGCGAATCTCCAAAGAAGATTCCCAAACGAGCCTGAGTACATTCAGGCAGTTAGTCAGGTTCTCGGTACTATCGAGGAAGAGTACAACAAGCACCCAGAGTTTGAGAAGGCAAACCTCATCGAGCGTCTCTGCATTCCAGACCGCATCATCCAGTTCCGCGTATCTTGGGTAGATGATAAGGGCAACGTACAGACTAACATGGGTTACCGCGTTCAGCACAACAACGCGATTGGCCCTTACAAGGGAGGTCTTCGCTACCACAAGTCAGTAAACTTGGGTATTTTGAAGTTCTTGGCTTTCGAGCAGACATTCAAGAACTCTCTTACTACTCTCCCAATGGGTGGTGCTAAGGGTGGTTCCGACTTCTCTCCACGTGGCAAGAGCAACAACGAGGTAATGCGTTTCTGCCAGGCTTTCATGACAGAGCTTTATCGTCACATGGGTCCAGACGAGGATGTTCCAGCTGGTGACATCGGTGTAGGTGGCCGTGAGGTAGGTTACCTCTTCGGAATGTACAAGAAGTTGACACACCAGTTCCAGGGCGTCTTGACCGGTAAGGGTCAGGAGTTCGGTGGTTCATTGATCCGTCCTGAGGCTACAGGTTACGGTAACGTATACTTCCTCTGCAACATGCTCGCTACCAAGGGTATTGACATCAAGGGCAAGACAGTTTTGGTTTCAGGTTCAGGTAATGTAGCCCAGTACACTATGGAGAAGTTGCTCCAGTTGGGTGCTAAGCCAGTTACATGTTCAGATTCAGACGGTTACATCTACGACCCAGACGGAATCGACCGCGAGAAGCTCGATTACATCATGGAGCTCAAGAATGTAGAGCGTGGCCGTATCAAGGAGTATGCAGAGAAGTATGGTGTAAAATATGTTGCAGGTGCTAAGCCTTGGTTTGAGAAGGCAGACATCGCTCTCCCATCAGCTACTCAGAACGAAATCAACGAAGAGGCAGCTAAGGCTCTCATCGCCAACGGTGTAATCGCAGTAAGCGAGGGTGCAAACATGCCTTCTACTCCAGAGGCTATCAAGGTATTCCAGGATGCTAAGATTCTCTACTCTCCAGGTAAGGCAGCCAACGCAGGTGGTGTTGCAGTATCAGGTCTTGAGATGAGCCAGAACTCAGAGCGTCTGAAGTGGTCTCGTGAGGAGGTTGATGCTAAGCTCCACGACATCATGAACGATATTCACGCTAACTGCGTGAAGTATGGTACTGAGCCAGACGGTTACGTAAATTACGTAAAGGGTGCAAACGTAGCCGGCTTCCTGAAGGTAGCTAAGGCTATGATGGCTCAGGGCATTGTATAAGACTAGAAAATTGTTAAACATAAAAATTTTATTTAATAAATTTAAATAGCGGGTCTGTGACAGATCCGCTATTTTTGTGTTTACTCCTTCCCCCACTCCTTCTTTACATCAAAGCAGGGGCAGGCTTTGTTGGCAAATTCATTATGACCATGAATCGTGGCTAATGGATATATCACAAGGTTGGTCAGGCTGGAAAGCTTTTGCCTTTTGAGAGCTTATAATGCCTAAAAAGTGTACTCAGTACTCAGTATTCAGTTTTTTTCGCGATAGTTACCTTTTCTATGGTTACAAATTATAAGTAATTATTTTATATTATATATTATATATCACTAGTGTCCCGTTAAAACGAGACGATTATTAAATAAGTTATTAATACTCAAAA
>OICG01000348.1_pt1 | contig 13317 bp, 9 predicted proteins | sample 1581241 | NCBI WGS metagenome assembly OICG01 (sample SAMEA3882534, study PRJEB24775) | human gut metagenome | biome: human-associated habitat; feature: intestine environment; material: feces | place: Netherlands | collected 2009/2010
AAATATTTTGATAAAGGAATCATGGTTGGATCTGTTAAGGGCTAACAGAAAGGATGAGTATGGATATGAAAAAAAGAAGCTTCAAAAAATTAATTACACTTTCGCTTACACTTGCAATGCTGACAGGTGTGGCAGGCTGTGGAAAGCAGCAGAGCTTAAATGCTGAGACAAATCCGGACACACCGGTATCAGATGTGCAGTTCCCTCTGAAGGAGAAGGCTGAGCTGTCATTTATCACAAGTGCACCGGCCACATCCACACAGGATCCTAATGAGAGGACTATCTTCAAGAGAATGGAGAAGCAGACCAACGTGCATATCGACTGGACATGCTTCGTTTCAGACCAGTTCTCTGACAAGAAGAATCTGGCATTGGCGCAGTTTGGTAATCTGCCGGATGGACTGTTTAATGCAGGTATGAGTGATTACGACCTGCTCAGATATGCAAAGCAGGGTATTATCATTCCGGTTGAGAATCTGATTGACAAATATATGCCTAATCTTCAGGCAGTTTTTGAGAAATATCCTGAATATAGGACAATGTGTACCGCACCTGACGGACATATCTATTCATTTCCATGGATAGAGCAGCTTGGTGCAGGAAAAGAGGCAATTCAGGCAATCGGAGATATACCTTATATCAACAAGAAATGGCTTGATTATCTGGGACTTGAGGTGCCGACCACTACAGATGAGCTCGAGCAGGTGCTTATTGCATTCAGAGATCATGCAGACGAGCTTGAGAAAGAGTTTGATATCGAGGGCGGGGTTATTCCTATGTCATTTATTATAAACAACGGTGACCAGGATCCAGCCATCCTCATGAACGGCTTTGGTGAGGGTTATGGTGATACAGGTGACCACTTTGCAGTAACAGATGAGGGAAAAGTCATCTATGCTCCGACACAGGAGGACTACAAGGAGGGTATCGAGTGGCTTCACAAGCTTGTCACAGAGGATTTGATTGACCCTGAGGCATTTACACAGGAGTGGTCAACCTACGTAGCAAAGGGTAAAAACCACAGATACGGGCTCTGCTTTACATGGGACATTGCAAACATTGACAATAACACAGATTACGTCATGCTTCCTGCTCTCACAGGACCTGACGGAGTCAGAAATATCACCAGACAGAACAACAGTGAGACGAGTGGTTTCGACAGAGGACGATGCGTACTGACATCAAGCTGCAGGGATACGGCTTTGGCAGCCGCGTGGATTGATCAGATGTATGCTCCAATCCAGTCTCCGCAGAATAACTGGGGAACATACGGTGAGAAAGATTCGTTCAATATATTTGAGATGAGTACAAACGCTGACGGCGGACAGATGTTAAAGCATATGGATCTGGGCGATCAGTCACCGGTTGAAGTGCGTGAGGCACAGTCAGTAAACGGACCGCTTGCTGTTTTAAACGAGTACTATGATGTTTATGTGACAGAGCCTGCAGATGCCAAGTGGCGTCTTGACAACATGCATGAGGCTTATCTGAAGGACATGAACAGTAAGTATGTCTATCCAAACGTGTTCATGAGCATAGATGACACCAACAAGGTGTCACAGTACGACACAGACATCAAGAAATATGCTGAGCAGAAAAAGGCCGACTGGATATTAAACGGCGGCATTGATAAGGAATGGGATTCATACCTTAAGAAACTTGATAAATATGGTTTACAGGATTATCTGAAGATAAAGCAGAAATATTTTGACAGCTATCAGAAATCCCTTGAGAGTACGTCAGAGGGCAAATAGGTTACTGTTCATAATTCTGTATTACCGGCAAAGCAAACAGAATTGGAGGATTTGAATGAGCGAATTATTGGAAAAAGCAAGAAGCTACGAGGCAAAAAAAATAGCTGCTACAGATAAAGAGAGTAAACCTTTGTTTCATATCAGTGCACCGGCAGGATGGATTAATGATCCGAATGGATTTTCTGTCTATAACGGAAAAATTCATCTGTTTTATCAGTACTATCCATATCTGCGTGAGTGGGGACCTATGCATTGGGGGCATAGTACGACAAGCGATATGATTAAATGGGAGCAGCTTCCGTGTGTTCTGGCACCTGACGAGGAATATGATAAAAAAGGATGTTTCTCAGGAAGTGCCATTGAGGCAGATGGTAAGCATGTGCTTGTATACACAGGTGTCACAAGGATTAAACTTCCTGACGGCAGTGAGCAGGAGAGACAGAACCAGTGCATCGCATTTGGAGACGGACTTAATTATGTGAAGCATGAGAATAATCCTGTTGTGACAGGCGATATGCTTCCTGAAAACTGCAGCAGAATCGATTTCCGTGACCCTAAAATATGGAAAGAGGATGACACATATTATCTTATAGTTGGAAGCAAGGACTTAAACAATGTGGGACAGGTAGTGCTCTGCTCTTCAAAAAACCTGACCGATTGGCAGTTTGAGACAATCCTTGCGGCAAACAGCACAGGCAAAATAGGTACCATGTGGGAGTGCCCGGACTTCTTTGGGCTGGAGGATAAGCATGTGCTCATCTGTTCACCGCAGAGTATGAAGGCAGACAAATATGAGTTTCATAACGGACACAACTCTGTATATTTTCTGGGGGATTATGATAAAGAAAATCATGTATTTATCAAGGAAGAGCCGCACACACTTGACTATGGCATGGACTTTTATGCACCGCAGACTACACTGCTTCCGGACGGACGCCGCGTGATGATTGCCTGGATGAAGTCGTGGGATGCATGTGTCGTTCCTGATTCGCAGGATTGGCAGGGCATGATGACACTGCCTCGTGAGCTTGAAATAAAGGACGGCCGCATCTGGCAGAAGCCGGTTAAGGAAATAGAAAATTATCGTGCAAACAAGTGTCATTATACAGATAAAAAAATAGACTGCTACACGACCTTTGATGGCATAAAGGGCCGCACTCTCGACATGACAGTGGAGCTTTCAGGCGAGGAGTACCATGACTTCACTGTTGAAATGGCATGCGATGATGAGTATAGTACAGCGTTTACCTACAACAGAGTCGCAGGCGTGCTCGAGATTGATCGTACCTGCTGTGGCGTCACAAAGGATGTCGTCTGTGTCAGAAAAATTAAAATCGCAGATACAGACAGAAAGCTAAAGCTTCGTTTCATCATGGACAGACAGTCTATAGAGCTCTTTATCAATGACGGACAGCAGGTCGCAACCACAGCTATCTGTACACCTCTTCAGGCAGACGGAATCAGCTTTAATTGTGACGGAAGTGCTGTTGTGGATATTGAAAAATATGATATAATATGATATAATTTTATAATATGAAAGCATATCAGTAGAGCATACAAATAATAACCGGACAAATTATTGGTCCGGTTATTTGTAGAATAATATACAGGATATTTTGACAGGAAAGAAAGAGGTACAATATGGATGTAGTTGCATTAGGTGAATTACTTATAGATTTTACAGAAAACGGTACAAGTGCGCAGGACAATAAGCTTTTTGAGGCTAATCCGGGTGGAGCTCCATGTAACGTGCTTGCCATGCTTCAAAAGCTCGGTCATCAGACTGCTTTCATCGGAAAAGTGGGACAGGATGCGTTCGGAAGGCTGCTTGTTGATGCCGTAAAGGAGCAGGGCATCGACACAACAGGCGTGCGCTATGATGATAATGTCCATACCACTCTTGCATTTGTCCAGACCGCAGCAGACGGAGACAGAGATTTCTCATTTTACAGAAATCCGGGAGCAGATATGATGCTGACAGCGGATGAGGTGGATTTATCCCTTGTGAGAAACGCAAAAATTTTCCACTTCGGAAGTCTTTCAATGACAGATAAGATCTGTGAGAATGCGACAAAGCATGCAATAGCTGCCGCAAAAGAGGCAGGCGTACTGATTTCCTTTGACCCTAATCTGCGCAAACCGCTCTGGAAGAGCATGGACGATGCAAAAGAGAAGATAAGCTGGGGCCTGAGTCAGTGTGACATCTTAAAAATATCTGATGATGAGATTGAATTCATGACAGGCGAAAAGGACATAAAGACAGGTGTGAAGAAGCTCATAGATGAGTATCACATTCCGTTTATCTGTGCCACCATGGGCAAAAACGGAAGTATGGCATTTTTTGACGGACATATCGTGGAGGCAGCTCCGTTCCTGCGAGATGACACTGTCGAGACTACAGGTGCAGGAGATACCTTCTGTGCGTGCCTGCTTCACGATGTGCTGGAGCATGGTATCAATGACCGGAAGGATGACGATGTGAAAAAGATGCTCACATTCGCAAATGCAGCAGCTTCGCTTATTACCACGAGAAAGGGCGCACTTCGCGTGATGCCTGAGAAGGGTGAGGTTGAGGCTGTAATTAAGTAGTTATAATTTAATACGACAAAAGAGATTATACTCTTCTTAATCTATGTTTAAAAACGTGATTAAGAAGAGTATATTTGTTTCTTGCAGTGCATAATTGTATTGGCTATAATATCATATATAAAACAATGATTTGAGACTATACAGGGAGTCAGATATGGTAAAAACGATTGGTATTGGGAAACAGGATTTTGCTTCTGTTATAGAAGATAATTGCTTTTTTGTGGACAAAACGAGCTTTATAAAGGAATGGTGGGATTCAAAGGATGATGTGACTCTCATCACGCGTCCGAGGCGTTTTGGAAAAACACTTAATATGAGCATGCTTAACTGCTTTTTTTCAAATCAGTATAAGGACAGGAGCGATTTGTTTGATTCATTGTCTATATGGGAGGATGAGGACTATCGAAAAATTCAGGGTACTTATCCTGTGATTTTTATGAGCTTTGCTTCGGTTAAGGCCGACAATCTGGGAGATGCAAAAATCCAGATAAAAGCACAGATAGAGGCTGTTTACAAAAGGCACAGATATCTGCTTGAGGGGGATACTCTGACAGCAGACGAAATAGCTGATTTTGAAGGAACAAATACCAGGATGGGTGATGCTGAGAGTGGATTAAAATTAAATATTTTGTGTGAGTATTTTCATCGTTACTGGGGAAAGAAGACGATAATTATCCTTGATGAGTATGATACTCCTATACAGGAGGCATATCTTCATGGATATTGGAATGAGTTTACTGCATATATAAGAAGCCTGTTTAATGCAACGTTCAAGACAAATCCGTATATGGAGCGTGCTATTATGACAGGAATCACGCGTGTATCAAAGGAATCAATTTTTTCAGACCTCAATAATCTGAATGTAATAACCACGACCTCAAGCAGTTATGCAACGAGCTTTGGATTTACAGAGAATGAAGTTTTTGATGCAATGGAAGAGTATGGTCTGTCCGGTGAAAAAGATACTGTAAAAAAATGGTATGACGGTTTTAAATTTGGAAATCACAGTGATATTTATAATCCATGGTCTATAACGAATTTTCTAAAGGAAAAACAGATAAGTCCATACTGGGCATCTACCAGCTCAAACGGTCTGGTAAATCGTTTGATCAGAACAGCATCTGCAGAAATAAAATCTATGATGGAAACACTTCTGGAAGGCGATTCTGTGGAGGTTAGCATTGACGAACAACTGGTGTTTGAACAGCTCGATAACGATGAAAATGCCATTTGGAGTCTTTTGCTTGCCAGCGGTTATTTAAAGGTTGATTCCTTAGAAAAAAGAGGTCTTACGCTTGAACCGTGGTATCATCTGAGCATTACAAATCTTGAAACCGTAAGTATGTTTTCAAATATGTTCAGAGGATGGTTTAATGCCTCTGTTTCGAATTATAATGGATTCATAAGGGCATTGCTTAGAGGCAATGTAAAGGAAATGAACATATACATGAATGAGGTCGCTTTATCTACCTTCAGCAGCTTTGACAGCGGAAAGCATCCTTCGGGAAAATCTGAACCGGAGAGATTTTATCATGGTTTTGTCTTAGGCCTGCTGGTCGAGCTTAGAGATAAATATGAAGTGCAGTCAAACCGTGAAAGTGGCTATGGCAGATATGATGTGATGATCATTCCACGTGATAAAAATTCGCAGGCTGTAATAATAGAATTTAAGGTTATTGATTCGCAAGAGGAGACATCACTGGATATGACTGCGGATAGTGCTTTGAAGCAGATTGAAGAGAAAAATTATGATGCAAAGCTTTTGGAACGAGGATATAAAAGAGAAGCAATTCAACATTATGGTTTCGCATTTGAAGGAAAGAAAGTATTGATAAAGAAGGCACAAATCTAAATGAAACAAAAATTATCAGTTGCACCAACACTCAAAAACTACGACAAGAAAAATTTCCCAAAGGACATTCTTGCGGGAATCATCATCATGGCGGTTTCGATTCCTATATCGATGGGCTATGCGCAGATATCCGGGCTACCGGCGGTATATGGCTTGTATGGCTCGGTATTCCCAATCATATTGTTTGCTCTGTTTTCCACATCACCGCAGTTTATATTCGGTGTGGATGCTGCTCCGGCGGCGCTTGTCGGAGCAGCAGTGCTTGGCATGGGAATAGAGGCAGGAAGCAAAGAGGCCATGACGGTTGTACCGGTGTTTACATTTTTTGTGGCACTGTGGCTTTTGGCATTTTACTTCATGAATGCCGGAAAGCTGGTGAACTACATATCTGCGCCGGTTATGGGCGGATTTATCACAGGCATATGTACTACAATCATACTGATGCAGGTGCCAAAGCTCATGGGCTCTGCGGCAGGAACCGGAGAGCTTTTTGAACTGTCTGAGCATATATGGGAGGTCTTACACCACATAAATGCAGCCGCACTTGTCATGGGGATTGTAGCGCTTGCCATTTTGGTTGTGAGTAAGAGGCTTGTTCCAAAGTTTCCTATGGCGGTTGTGCTCATGGTAACAGGCGCGCTTTTTACATATTTTGGACCGGTAAAGGAGTGGGGAGTGCCGACTCTTTCAGCAGTTGAGCCCGGCATGCCGCGGTGGTATATACCGGATTTCGAGGCAGTTTTTTCAGTTCAAAAGGCCTCAGAGGTAATAGTTTTAAGTCTTTCGGTTGCTGTTGTCATCATGGCAGAGACACTTCTGGCAGAAAACAATTTCGCACAGAAAAACGGATACAGAATAGATGATAACACGGAGCTTTTGGCATTTTCCATAGGAAATATGGCTGCGGCTTTTACGGGCTGCTGTCCGATAAACGGTTCAGTGTCACGAACTGCGATGAGCGAGCAGTACGAGGGTAAGACACAGCTCACAGGGCTTGTTGCAGGCGTTTCCATGATAGCAGTGCTTCTTTTTTGCACAGGCTTTATAGGATATCTGCCGGTTCCGGTGCTCACGGCGATTGTCATATCAGCGCTCATGGGTGCCACGGAGTTTCATCTGGCAAAGAGACTGTGGAAGGTCAGCAGGACAGAATTTTTCATATTTGTTGGTGCTTTTTTCGGAGTACTTATTCTGGGTACGATAAACGGAGTTTTGATAGGAATCATTTTGTCTTTTGCCGAGATGATAATCAGAAGCGCAAAGCCGGCCACCTGCTTTCTCGGTGTGCAGCCGGGACACAGTCATTTCCGCGATATCAGGGAGAGCACAAACATCCACGAGATTGACGGTGTGATTATTTACAGATTTTCGAGCGGCCTGTTTTTTGCAAATGCAAAGGTACTTGTGCGCGATATTGAGGACCACCTAAAGCATGATACAAAAGCTGTCATAATCGATGCCGGAGCTATCGGAAGTATTGATATCACAGGAGCTGACAGCATAGAGTCACTTTACCGCTCACTGAAACAAAAAGGTGTAAAGCTATACATAACAGAGCACATTGCAGAGCTCAACGAGCAACTCAGGAAGCTGGGCTTAGGCTATTTAATTGAGCAGGGCTGTGTCAGAAGGACAATACATATTGCGCTAAAGGATATGGGAATAAACAGACCTTATCCGCTTGAGGGTGGCGTAGATAACGAGGAGCGCAGTGCCTCAAGAAAGCGTGCTGACAACAGAGTGCAGGAGTTTGTCTGGGCGTTTGGCGCCGAGAGTGAGGAGCAGATTGAAAAGCAGATAAAGCTTCAGATAGAACAGCTCAAAAAGACAAAGGATATAGAGGAAATCATGCATGGCCGCTGGGCGCATATGGATGAGTTTGACCAGGATGAGTGGCTGGAGCATCTGGAGGAGCATCTGAAAGAAATCGTCAACATATCAGGAAAGGATGTGCACACGCTTGCGGCAGATATCGAGATGCACCGTCGCGAGGTGCATGAGCGTATAGCAAGAGAGCATCCGGAGCTTGCAGAGCGGTTTGCACAGAGGAGGCACCTGCTTGATAAGCATCTGAAGGAGAGAAGGCCTGAGGTCTACAGGATTATCGTGCAGCTAAGGGAGGACAACAAGCATAAATGAACATAAACCAGACACTCAAACAATACTTTGGCTACGACAGTCTTAGAACAGGGCAGGAGGAGCTCATAAACGGCATACTTGCAGGGCACGATGTGCTCGGTATCATGCCGACAGGCGCAGGAAAATCGCTGTGCTACCAGCTTCCGGCGCTTATGCTTAAAGGAATTACGCTTGTCATTTCGCCACTTATCTCGCTCATGTCAGACCAGGTCAAGGCTTTAAACCAGGCTGGAGTGCATGCCGCCTATATCAACAGCTCACTGACCGAAAACCAGATAAGGATAGCACTTTCGTATGCCTCACAGGGGCGCTACAAGATAATCTATGTCGCTCCGGAGCGCCTCAACACGCCACGTTTTCTGGATTTTGCCTGCAACGCGGACATATCAATGCTGACAGTTGATGAGGCACACTGTATATCGCAGTGGGGGCAGGATTTTAGGCCGAGCTATCTGGAAATTGCCGGATTTTTAACGAGACTTCCAAGACGACCGATAGTCAGTGCGTTTACAGCGACCGCCACGGAGCGCGTGAAAAATGATATAGTGGCTTCGCTTGGACTTAACAATCCGGTTACTATGGTGACAGGGTTTGACAGACCTAACCTGTTTTTCAGGGTTGTTACAAGAAGGGGAGGCAGTCAGAAGGACAACAGTATCATCAACTATGTGAAAAAGCATGAGGACGAAAGTGGAATAATATACTGCGCAACGAAAAAGAATGTGGATAAGCTGTATACTCTTTTAAATGAGCAGGGCATTTCGGCGGGCCGTTACCACGCAGGGCTTTCAAATGATGAACGTAAGCAGAATCAGGAGGATTTTACATACGACAGAATCCGTGTGATGGTTGCCACAAACGCATTTGGAATGGGAATCGACAAGTCAAATGTGAGATATGTGCTGCATTACAACATGCCACAGAGCCTCGAGTATTACTATCAGGAGGCAGGAAGAGCGGGACGAGACGGTGAGGAAGCGGAATGTGTGCTGTTTTTCTCAAAGCAGGATATCATGATAAACAAGTTCCTTCTGCAGAATAAGGCTTCAGCTGGCGATGTGGCATCCGACATGCAAAAGACAGCCAATGACCAAAGAAAGCTGCAGCAGATGATAAATTACTGTGAGACGGACAAATGCCTGAGGGAGTTTATACTTTCATATTTCGGAGACACAACCCCCTGCATCTGCAACAAATGCAGCAACTGTGTGGTTGTGGAGGATGAAGAGGAGGAGACATACGTTGAAACCGGCAAAAAGCGCAAAAAGGCAGCACAGCTTGCAGGGCTTAACGAGCTTGGTGTTGCGCTGTTTGAAAAGCTGCGCAGCGTGCGTACAGAGCTGGCTGCAGAAAAGTCGGTGCCACCGTATATCATCTGCTCCGACAAGACCTTAAAGGATATGTGCGCGAAGCTGCCGCGGGATAAGGAACAGCTTGCCGATGTGTACGGCATGGGTGAGCAGAAGATACAAAATTATGGTGAAGCGTTTGTGACGGCGGTAAATTCATTTGTTGCAGATAGCCCAAATCCATCAGGCAGCACGACCGGCGAAAGACCACAGACTGTTTTAAGCGATGAGGAGGCTGCTGAAACCGGTAGCACGAGAAAAAAGAAGCTTCCGTTTTACATCGAGCCACAGAGGCTTGATGAGGTAGAACTCACCGACAAATGCAGGCTTACAGAGCTTACAAACAAAATAAATGAGCTGTGCCCCGCTGATAAGGAGCACAAAAAGCTTGTAGCCTCGTTTATAAACGAGCTTCTCATTGTAGAGGGATATCTGGAGGAAGTTACAGAAGGCGAGAACAAGATAAAGCGTGTCACCGAAAAGGGACGAAGCGTAGGGATAGATGAGGAAGAGCGCAAGGCAAAATTTGGTGGAAGCTATTACGCTATCACCCATTCGAAGCAGAGCCAGCAGGTGATAATAGAAATGCTGAAAAAACACTATGGCAGCATTAAACCACAGGAGTAAATGGACTTTAGATAAACTGGATATATAAATTTATATAAAATTGGATATATACTTGATGCCACATAAGAGTATTATATAGTTTAATTGTAATATTTAGGAGGCATTTTATGAGAAACGAAAAAGTTCAAAAACTCACACTTACAGCACTTATGGCAGCTTTATCATATGTCATATTCACATTTTTACAGATTAAGGTCACATTACCGGGTGGCAGCGCCACATCCTTTCACCTTGGCAACGCAGTCGTAGTACTTGCAGCTTTGCTCTTAGGCGGAGTATACGGAGGAATCGGTGGAGCAATCGGAATGACAATCGGTGATTTACTTGACCCGATATATATCACCGGAGCACCAAAGACATTTTTCCTCAAGCTTATGATTGGTGTTATCACCGGTCTTGTAGCACACAAGCTTGGAAAGATTACATATTCAACCGACAAGAAGCATGTATTTAAATGGACAGTCCTTGCAGCATGTGCAGGAATGCTCTTCAACTTTATTTTTGACCCGATAATAAGCTATTTCTACGATATGCTTATCCTCGGAAAGCCGATGGCACAGCTCAAAATCGCATGGAGCGTGACCACAACAGGAGTCAATGCAGTGATATCGGTGATTGCTGCAACAATCGTGTATGTGGCACTGAGACCGGTGCTCATCAAGGCAAATCTGTTTTTCAAGATTGGCAAAGAAAAATAATAGTTACATAATTTCATAAAAAAATCCACATACATCATGTTGAAAGAGATGTATGTGGATTTTTTTATGATTTTATTGCCGCAACAAAATCATGTATCTTTTCCGGATTCTTACCCGCTCCGTTATCATTTTCCACACCTGAGGATACATCGACTCCGTCAGGATGTACGGCTTCAATTGCCATGCGCACATTGTCGGGATTTAAGCCTCCTGCAAGCAGCAGCAGCTTTTCATCGCGGGGGATATTGTCAACCAGCTTCCAGTCAAAGGTTTTTCCACTGCCGGGTTCGATGGCATCAAACACATAGCCTGCGATGCGTGAATCGTTGTGATACTTTTCATAGCTGCCCATATCAGAGACATTGAAGGCTTTGAGAATCGGGATAGCTATCGCTGCATCCGCCTCTGTCTCCGGGATTTCCCCATGTATCTGGATATAGTCAAAGCCTGCAGCCTCAATCTGTCTGACCTGCTCTATGGATGGCGAAACTACAACGGCGACTCTTTTGATGGAAGCATCAAGGGCTGCCATAATCTCCTTTGCCTGTTCGATGGATATATTTCTCTTGCTCTTTGGAAAAAATAACACCATACCCGCAAAATCAACGTGATTTTCGTTGAGATACCGGGCTTCAGCAGGTGAAGTCAGACCGCAGATTTTTACTTTGGTGTTGGAATTTGTATTTAAATTTATATTTTTATTTTTATCTTTATCTTTATCTCTATCTCTATTGCTATTATATATATTCAGTGTATTCATATCCTAAGAATAGCATTGTTGCAGGTTAATCGCAAGTGGATTGACCATAAATTGTTGGCTTGCGAATAGAGTACTACAAATAACGGTTAATACGGATTGCATGCGCAAATATGAGATGTTATAATGCAGTTAATAAACAGTAATAAAGCAGGAGATAACAATTATGTCAACAGAAGAGATTAAAGAATATATCGGAACACAACTCAAAGCACTCACATCAATAGCAAGCCCTACAGGTTTCACAAAAAATGCTACAGACTATCTGATGAAGCAGCTTGAGGCTATGGGATATGCGCCACAGCTTTCAAATAAAGGAAATGTCAGCGTGGAAATCGGTGGAGAGGGAGCACCTTTGGTATTGGCAGCGCATGTGGACACACTTGGAGCCATGGTACGTTCAATAAAGGATAACGGACGTTTGCGCCCGACAACTATAGGCGGTCATCAGTGGAGCACAGCAGATGGAGAAAACTGCATGGTTTTTACGCGTGATGGCAGAATGTACACAGGCGTGGTGCTAAATACAGAGCCATCGGCACATGTGGCAGACGAAAAGGTCGAGATAAAGGAAGAAAACATGGAAATCCTGCTCGATGAAAATGTGAATGACAAGCAGGGCGTAGCGGCACTTGGCATTCAGACAGGCGACATTATAGCTATGGATCCGCGCACAGTCATCACAGAGAGCGGCTATATCAAGAGCCGTTTCCTTGATGATAAGCTGTCAGCTGCCATCTTACTCGGGGTGGCTCATTCCGTAAAGGAGGAGGGCTGGAAGCTAAACCGCAAGGTCACACTGCTCTTTACGGTTTATGAGGAGGTAGGCCATGGCGGAAGCTTTGTACCGGCTGATACGGAGGAGATGATTTCCGTAGACATGGGCTGCGTTGGAGCCGACCTCGGTTGTACGGAGCATATGGTTTCAATCTGTGCGAAGGACTCAGGCGGACCTTACAACTATGAGCTTGTCACAGAGCTTTCAAATCTGGCAAAGAGCGAGGGGCTTGACTATGCAATCGATGTTTATCCGCACTACGGCTCTGATGTTGAGGCAACACTGCACAGCGGCTATGATATCCGTCATGGGCTTATCGGTGCAGGAGTTTATGCATCGCATAACTATGAGCGCTCACATATGGATGGCGTGGAGAATACATATAAGCTTTTGAGAAAATATATTACAAAATAGTATCATTGTGATACATTATTTCATGTATTCAAACAAAGTAGCAGAGAGGTAAATACACCATGAATTTAAAAAAAGTTCATCATATTGCCATTATTGGGAGCAACTATGAGAAATCAAAGCACTTTTATGTGGATCTGTTAGGTTTTTCTATTATTCGAGAAAATTACAGACCGGAACGTGATGATTATAAAATTGATCTTCAACTCGATGAGATAGAATTAGAACTTTTTATCATTAAAAATTGTCCGAAGCGTCCAAGTTATCCGGAGGCTTACGGTCTCAGGCATCTTGCCTTTGCTGTAGACTCGGTCGATGATACTGTAAGAGAATTGAATAAAAGGGGCATCATAACTGAGCCGA
>OICG01000379.1_pt1 | contig 12556 bp, 9 predicted proteins | sample 1581241 | NCBI WGS metagenome assembly OICG01 (sample SAMEA3882534, study PRJEB24775) | human gut metagenome | biome: human-associated habitat; feature: intestine environment; material: feces | place: Netherlands | collected 2009/2010
CTATTCGATTTTTAATGTGTGCGATCCCAGCGGTGTCCATGCTTGTAGCCTATGTAGTTTATAAAAAAGCATATCATCTGGATGACAGTTTTATGAAGAAAGTTATTCAGACGATCGAAGAAAGGAGAGCAAACCGCAATGCCGAACAGTATTAAAAAATTAGAAGAAGCTTTTAAAGAAGGAAAATATGATCAGTTATTAAAAGATATCTATGTAGATGAAAGTGTTCTTGCATATCAGCAGGAACGTTATATCAAAGCATTAGAATCCTTTGAAAAGATTTATGGAGAAAAAGAAGTAGAAATCTATAGTGCTCCAGGAAGAAGTGAAGTTGGAGGAAACCATACAGACCATCAGAACGGACATGTACTTGCTACATCGATCAACCTTGATGCCATAGCAATTGTGGCACCTAGAGAGGACGGCGTGATCGAGCTTGTGTCAGACGATATGCCAAAGGAAGTTATCAATGTAAATGATATCGAGCAGGATCCTGCACTTGAGGGAACAACAACAGCGCTTATCAAGGGCGTTGTTGCAGGAATCAGAGACTACGGATTCAAGGTAGGCGGTTTCACAGCATTTGTGACAAGCGATGTGCTCATGGGAGCTGGAATGTCATCATCAGCAGCATTTGAGAGCCTTATAGGAACTATCCTTTCAGGCCTCTACAATGACATGAAGGTTTCATCAGTTGATGTTGCAAAGATAGGACAGTACGCAGAGAACGTATACTTCGGCAAGCCATGCGGACTTATGGATCAGATGGCATGTGCAGTCGGAGGACTTATATATATCGACTTCTTCGACAAGGCTAATCCTGTCATCAAGCAGGTCCCAGTTGACTTTGAGGCTCACCAGTACAGCCTGTGTATCGTTGACACAAAGGGTTCACATGCAGACCTCACAGACGACTACGCAGCAATCCCTGCAGAAATGAAGCAGGTTGCAAATTACTTCGGCGAGGAACTCCTCAGCAGAGTTTCAGAGGAGGATTTCATCAGCAAGGTTGGTGAGATGAGAGCCAGCGGCAAGGTGAATGACAGAGCAGTCCTTCGTGCGCTTCACTTCTACACAGAGCAGGACAGAGTTGCAGAGGGTGTTGCAGCACTTGAGAATCAGGAATTTGACCATTTCCTCGATGTTATAAAGAGAAGCGGAGATTCATCATTCAAGCTTCTTCAGAATATATACAGCGCAAAGGATCCACTCACACAGAACGTATCAATAGCACTTGGATTCTCAGAGAAGTTCATCGGCGAGGATGGTGTGTGCAGAGTACACGGCGGCGGATTTGCCGGAACCATCCAGGCATTTGTCAAGAATGCGGCTGTTGCTGAGTACAAGAAGAACATAGAGTCGATCTTCGGAGAGGGCGCATGCCACGTCCTCAAGGTAAGACCTTACGGCGGAATCAAAGTAGTTGAGTAAATGTGATAATTTTTCGTAGAAAAATTATTATGTAGCACCAGCCTTCGCTGGAAGCGAACTTTAATGGCTGGTGTTCCCGTCTCGTTGCGGAGAAGAGAGTGTAGAAATAGATATAAGGAAAGAAGGGTTACAATCATGATAGATACAAACATCAAGCAGCTCGTTGAGTACGGAATTGCAAATGAGCTGATAGAGGAAGAGGATAGAATATATACGACCAACACCATCCTCGAGATGCTGAAGAAGGACAGCTACGAGGAGCCGGGTGAGGTGCCAGCTATAGATACACCGGAAAAACTTGAGGAGTGTCTCAAGGGTATCCTGGAATACGCAGTTGAGAACGGACTTATCGCAGAGGATTCAGTTGTTCTCAGAGACCTGTTCGATACGAAGATCATGAACGCACTGGTTCCAAAGCCAAGCCAGATCATAAAGACATTCAGAGAGAAGTATGCAAAGTCCCCAGAGGAGGCGACAGACTTCTATTATAAGCTCAGCAGAGCAACAGATTATATAAGAACATACAGAGTTGCAAGGGACATCAAGTGGGTAAAGCCTACAGAGTATGGTGATATCGACATCACCATCAACCTTTCAAAGCCTGAGAAGGATCCGAAGATGATTGCCCTTGCTAAGACCATGTCACAGTCATCATATCCAAAGTGCCAGCTGTGTATGGAGAACGAGGGATATGCGGGAAGGATCAACCATCCAGCAAGAGAGAATCACAGGATCATTCCTATAGAGGTAAATGGCAGCAAGTGGGGATTCCAGTATTCTCCATATGTATACTACAATGAGCACTGTATCGTGTTCAACGGACAGCACATCCCTATGAAGATAGAAAAGGCTACATTCCAGAAACTCTTTTCATTTGTTGGACAGTTCCCACATTACTTCCTGGGATCAAATGCAGACCTTCCTATAGTAGGTGGATCTATCCTCACACACGATCACTTCCAGGGCGGACGTTATACATTTGCCATGACAAAGGCACCTGTTGAGACAAAGATTACATTTGCAGGATATGAGGATGTTGAGGCAGGAATCGTGAAGTGGCCTATGTCAGTCATCAGACTTGACGGAGAGGATCCAGACAAGATCATAGAGCTTGCCGACAAGATTCTCGGCGCATGGAGAGGCTACACAGATGAGGATGCGTACATATTCGCGGAGACAGACGGAGAGCCTCACAACACGATCACTCCGATCGCAAGAATGAGAGATGGCAAGTACGAGATGGACTTAGTCCTTCGTAACAACATCACCACAGAGGAGCATCCACTTGGTCTCTATCATCCATGGGAGCAGTACCACAACATCAAGAAGGAGAACATCGGACTCATCGAGGTAATGGGACTTGCGGTACTTCCTGCAAGACTCAAGGGCGAGATGGAAGAGCTGGCAGAGGTTCTTGTGGCAGGTGGAGACATCAAGGCTCATGAGAATATCGCAAAGCATTACGACTGGGTACAGACTTTCATTGGAAAGTACGACATAAATGCAGACAACGTACACAAGATCCTTCAGGATGAGATCGGCGATGTATTCGCAAAGATCCTTGAGTGTGCAGGCGTTTACAAGAGAGATGAGGCCGGAAAGGCTGCATTCCTCAAGTTCGTAGATTATGTGAATGCACAGTAATATAGTGTGCACTAAAAATGCAATAATATATGTGTATCTGTGACAGACGTATTCCATAACTAATATTTATTAATGCCACATTTTATTGTGCATAACAGGATGTAGTGGTATAGTGTTGGAGAAAACGTCATTGCAAAATAAAAAAGTTTATAAACTGGTGATCGACATTTGCGCAAGACATGAACAGTGCCCCCAAAAAGCACAGGTGTCCGGCAGATGGTTATGAATCACAGTATCATAAAGGAGGAAAAACATTATGAAGATTTTAGTAACAGGCGGAGCAGGTTATATAGGAAGTCATACATGTGTTGAATTGCTTAATGCAGGCTATGAGGTAGTCATTCTCGACAACCTTTACAATGCCAGCGAGAAGGCAGTCGACAGAATCAAGGAGATAACAGGAAAGGATCTCACATTCTACAAGGCAGATATCCTTGACAAGGAAGCTATGGACAAGATATTTGCAGATGAGAAGCCTGACTGTGTAATACATTTTGCAGGACTCAAGGCAGTTGGCGAGTCAGTTGTAAAGCCACTTGAGTATTATCAGAACAATATCACAGGAACCCTCAACCTGTGCGAGGTTATGAGAAAGAACGGATGCAAGAACATCATCTTCTCATCATCAGCTACAGTATACGGCAATCCTGCATTTATCCCTATCACGGAGGAGTGCCCAAAGGGAACACCTACGAACCCATATGGCTGGACAAAGTGGATGATCGAGCAGATCCTCACAGACCTCCACACAGCAGATCCAGAGTGGAATGTAATTCTTCTCCGTTACTTCAACCCAATCGGAGCTCATAAGAGCGGACTTATCGGAGAGGATCCAAAGGGTATTCCTAACAACCTTCTTCCATATGTTGCACAGGTTGCAATCGGAAAGCTTCAGAGCGTTGGAGTATTTGGCAATGATTACGACACACCGGATGGAACAGGTGTGAGAGATTACATCCATGTAGTAGACCTTGCAGTTGGACATGTAAAGGCTATCAACAAGATCAAGGAGAATCCTGGAGTTAAGGTATACAACCTTGGAACAGGAAATGGTTACAGTGTCCTTGATGTTATCAAGGCGTTCAGCAAGGCCTGTGGACATGACGTTCCATATGTGATCAAGGAGAGACGTCCTGGAGATATTGCAACATGCTACTCAGACGCTTCACTTGCCAAGAAGGAGCTTGGCTGGGAGGCTCAGTACGGAATCGACGAGATGTGTGCTGATTCATGGAAGTGGCAGTCGATGAATCCAAATGGATATAATGACTAATTCCAAAATATAAATAACATAAAGCGGCAGAGCACCGACAAATACTATATATAATCAGATGTAGATTTGCCGGTGCTCTTTTCTATGTATTGACTTTTTAAAAGAGACGTTGTATAAGTAAGTAAACTACGCTTTCTGCGGTCTTTGTTAATTATGCCCTTTTTTAGGGCTTTATCAGATAGAAATGGGTGTTTGACATATGAGACTAGAAATACTGCTTTCGTGTATGAACCTTCAGGATGAGGATATCATAACGAAATCCCATATAGAGTCCGACACGATCATAGTCAACCAGTGTGGATATGATGGGTACAATGAATATGACAGGAACGGACATAAGACAAGAATTTTTTCGGTGAATGACAAGGGTCTTACCAAGAGCAGGAACTATGCTATAAAGCATTCCGAGGCGGATGTGTGTCTGCTGTGTGATGACGATGAGGTGTTCAGCAGGAATTACGAAGAAGGGATACTGACTGCGTACAGAGATCTGCCAGAGGCGGATGTCATCATATTCAACATAGGCAACAGACCTGCCCATTGGGGCGACATGCCTAAGAAGCTTGGATATCTGGATCTCATGCATGTGGCATCCTGGCAGATATCATTCAAGAGAGAGAGCATAGTCAATAATAATGTATATTTTGATGAGCACATGGGTGCGGGCTCGGGCAACGGAGCTGAAGAGGAATTCAGATTCCTCACGGATTGCAGGAAGAACGGACTTGCAATATATTATGTACCATTTGTCATAGCGGATGTTGCGCAGACAAAGTCAACATGGTTTAAGGGGTATAACGAAGAATTTTTCATAAACAGAGGTAATACGACAAGATACATCATGGGTTATGTACCGGCGGTATTGTACGCAGCGTATTACAGCATAAGGAAGAGACATCAGTTTGACAGTGATATATCATGGTTTAAGGCCTTCAGACTTATTATGAAGGGAATACATGAGAACAGGTTAGGGAAGAAGAAATGAGTGAAAAAATATTAAGTGTGATAATTCCGTCTTACAACAGCAAGCCATATCTTGACAAATGTCTTGGATCACTTGTTGTTCCGGAGCTTATGGACAAAATAGACGTGATAGTGGTAAACGATGGCTCGACAGACGGCAGTGAGAGTATATGTGAGGAGTACATTGAGAAGTATCCTGACAGCTATTCACTTATTAATAAGGAGAACGGAGGACATGGCTCAGCGATAAATGCCGGAGCTGAGAAGGCCAGGGGCAGATACATGAAGGTGCTTGACGCCGACGACTGGTTTCTCACAGAGAGTATTCCTGAGTTTATAGGAAAGCTCGAGAATGCCAGTGCGGATGTTGTTCTGACATGTCACCACACCATCAATATAACAACAGGGGAGATAAAGAACTGGAGATGTTTCCCTGATGAATTCGACAGAGAATATACTATGGAAGAGGTCATGTCAGACTGGAAAAAATTTGACAGAAGCCTCACATTCCATGGAATAACATATAGAACACAGTTTTACCGTGAGAATGGAGTCAGACTTGCAGAAAAAGTATTCTACGAGGATCACGAATATGCGACATATCCATGCTGCTTGGCAAAAACCATACTGCCACTCGATATGTTCGTGTACGAGTACAGGATCGGGGATGTGTCCCAGAGCGTATCCGCGCAGAATCAGTTCAAGAGAATCGACCATACCAAGATGGTCATAGTAAAGATGCTCAAGAACAGAGAGGACATCTCGGAGCAGTGGGCTCTTGAATACTGCGACAAGAAGATACATCTTCTTCTGCTGAGCTTCATGGTAACTTCCATGCTATGCGATTCCGACAGAAAGAGAGGTGTTGCACGGGTAGATCAGCTTATGAGTTATATAGTCAAGAGAGACAGACACGTCGTTGATATGACATTGAAGCATTATAAGATACTTAAGCTTCTGAATGCTGCGCATGTGGGTCTGGAAGGCTACAACAAAATGCTTAATTCAAAGCTTTACAACAAGGTAAGGCACAATAAGAGTTTTGAATAGATTTACTATGGAGGATTAACGAAAAATGAAAGTAAAAAGCGGAAGCTTTTTAGAAGTTTTTAATTATAAAGATCTTTTAAATCAGCTTGTTTCAAGAGATATAAAGTTAAAGTATAGAAGAAGTTTTCTTGGATATGTGTGGAGTATCCTGAACCCATTGCTCATCATGATCGTAATGGTTATCGTATTCTCCAAGATGTTCAACAGATCGATACCACACTTCCCTGTGTACCTTTTTGCAGGACGTATACTGTACGAATTTGTAATAGGTGCATGTGGTAAGGCACTTGGAAGTATAACAGATAATTCGTCACTGCTTAAGAAAACGTATGTGTCAAAGTTTATGTTCCCGCTGGCAAAGATCACAAGCTCACTTGTTGACTGCCTGTTTTCACTGGGAGCGTTTCTTATCGTTATCATATTCACACGTTCACCATTTTACTGGACGATGCTGTTGTTCCCATTCATATTCCTTCAGGCCTATATATTTGCCTGCGGATTGGGCTTTTTTCTTGCACAGCTCCATGTATTCTTCAGAGATACAAGATATATATGGAATGCGGTCACCACAGCGTGGATGTACTGTTCAGCGATATTCTATCCTATAGATATGCTGCCAGACTGGTTGAAGTTACTTGTGAATTACTTCAACCCACTGTATGTATATATCAAGCAGTTTAGATGCATAGCGCATCAGGGAGTGATGCCTGATCTCACTACTATCGGTCTCGGATTCCTCTATGCATTCTTTTTCTTTGGACTGGGAGTGCTGTGTTTCAAGAAGAATCAGGACAAGTTCATTCTGTATATTTAGGAGGTGTGGCAGTTGGCTAACGTAGAAGAGAAAAAGAACGAACTTGATGATAAGAAGATTTTCACCTCAAATGCACAGCGTACAACAACTGTGGCAAAGGGTGAGACCATTATAGAGCTCAAGGATGTGACCATAAGATTCAACAAGAACAATCTGAAGGTGGACAATCTGAAAGAGTATTTTATAAGACTTGTGACAAAACAGTTGATGTTCCAGGAGTTCATAGCGTTAAAGGACATCAATCTTGATATAAAGAAGGGCGAGGCGTGGGGCTTCCTTGGAACCAATGGTGCCGGAAAATCCACCCTGCTCAAGGTAGTCAGCAGAATATTGAAGCCTGCCAGCGGTACTGTTAAGGTATCGGGAACTGTGGCAGCCCTCATAGAGCTTGGAGCCGGAATCGATCCACAGCTCACGGCCCGTGAGAATATATTTCTCAACGGAACTCTGCTGGGATATTCAAAGGCATTTATAGAGTCAAAGTTTGACGATATAGTTGAGTTTTCAGAGTTGCAGGATTTCCTTGACTCTCCGGTCAAGAACTTTTCTTCAGGTATGAAGACCAGACTTGCATTTTCCATAGCGACGGCGGTTGAGCCGGATATTCTCATTGCGGATGAGATACTTGCTGTAGGTGATATGCGATTCAAGAAGAAGTGTGCGGCCAAGATGACTGCCATGCTGGAGGATGGAACGACCCTGCTGTATGTATCCCACAACATAGCTGCTGTCAAGAAGCAGTGTAACAAGGCTATGTGGCTGGATCATGGAAATGTAGTTATGGTGGGAGATGCCGATACGGTATGCGATGCATTCAAGGCCGAGATGGATGCACCTGCACCGGCAAAGACCCAGAGCAAGGACAAGAAATAACAAGAAATCAGGCAAGATGTTTGATATACAACACAGGAGGATTGGATAATGTTACAGAATGTGAAGTTGCAGAATGTGATGCTGCAGATGAATCTGGATGTGAACTTGATAGAGTATCCTGAATTCAGCGCCATTGGAAAGGGAGAGGAATCACCATTTATATACGACTCAGAGAAGAAATGTCATGTTGTTGAGAAGCTCACAAAGGTTAATTTCATGAGCTATTACAACTGCATTCAGGTAAAACGCTGGTCAGAGTATACAGGGGTAAAGAACTTCAAGCTCCACCTCACAATGAAGGGAAAAGCTACAATATCCGTATATGCAATATATTCAGCATCCGTTGCGGTTACCTACAATCCACTTGTATCACAGGTAGTTGAGAGTGATGAGGTTTCAGAGGTGGTTGTGAACATACCAGAGACAGATAAGGCTCTTGTAGGTTTTTATATGGATACCCTGGAAGATACAGAGATATACAGCGGATACTATTCTGCTGACATCGAGGAGGACAGAATAAGAGATGTAAATATCTCTCTTGTCACAACAACATTCAAGAAGCAGGAATATATCAAGCGTAATATAGACCTCATCAAGTCAAATGTACTCTATGATGGAAGCGACCTCAAGGGACACATGTTCGTACATGTCATTGACAATGACAGAGAACTCGATCCATCAGAGCTCGACAGTGAGGATCTCAAGGTTTATATGAATAACAACGTAGGTGGAGCCGGCGGTTTCACCCGTGGAATGATAGAGGCACTGGAGCTTCCAAAGAAGCCTACACATGTACTCCTCATGGATGATGACGTTATGGTCATGCCAGAGAGTTTGTTCAGAACATATTATCTGCTCAGACTCCTCAAAGACGAGTACAAGAAGTGCTTCCTGAGTGGAGCCATGTTCGATTACGACATACGCCAGAAGCAGTATGAGGACGTGGGATTTGTCCACAAGGCAGACGGATCATACGGTCCGGTCAAGTCAGCTATGGATATGAGGCTTCTCAAGAACATAGTTGCAAATGAGAACTACAGTTTCAATGTCGATGATGCATATGCAGGCTGGTGGTACTGCTGTATACCTGTGGAGCACATTGAGGACAGAGGCTTACCACTTCCGGTATTTGTCAGAGGTGACGATGTAGAGTTCTCACTGAGAAATAAGCCGGGATTTATAGCACTTAATGGTATCTGTATATGGCATGTGGGATTTGCAGGCAAATTCAACGCCGCCATGGAGCTTTATCAGGTTCACAGAAACAGTTTTGTTATCCAGGCGGCAAGCGGAATATGCCAGGATGTGGATTTCCTTGCGAGAGTAAAGGGAATGTTCTGGAAGGATATAACCAGATTTGCATACAACAATGCTGAGCTGCTCATAGATTCCATTGAGGATTACCTCAAGGGACCAGAGTATATCATGCATCTTGACGGAGAGCAGAGCCTCAAGGAGCACAATGCTAAGAACGAGAAGCTTGTGCCGCTGGCAGAGCTTGGCTATGCAGGGGATCTTCCTACAGATCCATACAAGTATGAGAGTCTTAATCTGTTCCGCAAGGTAATGTATGTGCTCACGATAAACGGACATCTTCTTCCAAACTTCATGCTCAGAAGAACACCGTATATCATCGCGTACGACTGGTTCTTTGTTCCGGGAAAGAATTACATGAAGAAGACTCTCGTTGCCGTGAACAAGAACGGTGGAACAGGAGTCAGAAGAACAATCAACAGAAAGCGTTGTTTTGCGCTTATAAAGAGATATAGAAAAGTATTGGCTAAATACAAGAAGACACATGTGGAAGTTGAGCAGGCTTACAGAAATGCATTTGACGAGATGAAGACAACTAAGTTCTGGAAGGAATATCTGCATATATAAAGTGATATGGAAGGAGTATCTTTAGGGTATGGCTACTATTAAAGGTATAAAAAACCGTTTGGCGGCTGCGGGAAGAGCACTGGGGGGAGATTACACCTCAGAGAAGAACGGTTCGAAGCCAAAGGATAAGCTCAAGGCGTCCCAGCGAGTAAATGCGGCGCAGAGGGCGATGAGCGGTGATTACGCTCTCAGAGACGGCAAAAAGCCTGTTGTAAAGGTCGAGCCTGCTGAGATCAGGATGAATAAGGTATTCACCACGAAGGAAAAAGCAGAGCCTGAGATCAAAGTGTTTGAGAAGCAGGAGAGTGCCAGACAGAGAGAAGAAGAGCGAGTAGAGTGGAGAAAGAAAGCGGTGAAACGCGACAGCGACAAGACAGTCGGATGCATACATCCTGATTACTGCTGTGGCTGCGGCGCGTGCTACAGTGTATGTCCGGTAAATGCTATAAGCATGAAGTATGATTCAGAGGGATTTCTTGCTCCTGTAGTGGATCGCAGCAAATGTACAAACTGCGGTCTGTGCAGAAAGATCTGTCCATCTATAAATCTTGAGTATAAGAACACTGTCGAGCCTGCATGTTATGCGGCATATGCAGACGATGAGATAAGGGCAAAGAGTTCGTCAGGTGGAATATTCACACTGCTGGCTGAGTATGCATTTGAGCAGGGTGGAGCTGTATGCGGAGCAGGATACACAGACGATTTCAAGGTTGAACACTTTATCATAGAGAGCCCGGATGATCTGGACAAGCTCAGAAAATCCAAGTATGTTCAGGCTGATGCATCGAAGGTGTATGCGGACGTTAAGAAGATACTCAAGGAAGGCAGAGTGGTAGTATTCTGCGGATGCGGATGTCAGGTCGCAGGACTTTACGCAACACTCAAGAATGTGGATATATCAAATCTCTACACAATAGATCTGATGTGCCACGGCGGACCATCGCCAAAGCTGTTCGATGATTATCTGAACAAATACCACGGCAAGGATCAGGGCAAGGTTGCTGATGTTGGATTCAGAGACAAGGACTATTTCGGCTGGTCTACAGAGATGACTGTAAAGTACACTGATGGAACAGTTTATCACAGAACAAGGACACAGGATCCATATTACAGAGCATTCCTTCCTTGTATATCGACGAGAAAGTTCTGTGGACACTGTGCATATGCGAAGCTTCCGAGAACAGGTGATATAACACTTGCAGATTTCTGGGGAATCCAGAAGTACAACAGAGATTACACTGACGGCAAGGGAACATCCATTGTGTCAGTCAACAGTCCACAGGGTGAGAAGATATATGCTGCCATAGCAGACAAGCTGCTCCTGAACAAGGAGATACCTTGTGATGATGTACTCAAGACAGGACAGCCATTTGACCACTGCTTCAAGAATCATCCTGCCAGACAGAGATATTTTGAGCAGATAAAGAATGGCTCATCCATGGAGAAGGCATACGATTATGCCATCAAGGACAAGTACGATGTAGGTATATATGGCGTGTGGTTCGGTGCGAACTACGGAAGTGTTGCTACCTATTACGCACTTCACGAGATCATCAGATCATTTGGTCTGTCAGTGCTCATGATAGACATGCCTGCAGCCAAGACCGGAGCCGGCAAGCCTGACACCCATGCGAGAAGATTTGCAAAGGCACATTACCATGAGAGCAAGAGATACACACTGAAGGATATGAGGGAGCTCAATTCCAAGGTCGATACATTCATCATGGGATCAGATCAGGTGTGGAACAGAGGTATAAGCAGAGGCTTCGGCTTCTCATTCTATTTCGATTTTGTTGAGCCGGATAAGAAGAAGATCGCATTCTCTGCATCATTTGGACATGACAGGGATTTCTGTAATGTACAGGACAGGGAGACGATATCTGAATACATGAGACAGTTTGATGGAATATCCATCAGAGAGACCAGTGGAGTTGAGATCTGTAAGGATGTGTATGGAATAGATGCGGTGAGAGTTCTCGATCCTGTATTTGTTGCAGACAGAAAGGTATTCGATTCACTGGCAGACAAGGCAAAGAAGAAGCACGATGGCAAATATATGCTTGCATATATACTTGATCCAACTCCGGAGAAGAGAGCCGCAGTGGTTGAGGTTTCAGAGAAGCTCGGCCTTGAGGTAGTTGTTCTTCTGGACGGACGTCCAAAGGACCCGGTGAAGAACCGTCAGATCATGGATATGGACGACAAGATCGTCGACGACATAACAGTCGAGGACTGGCTGAACTATTTCAGAAATGCAGATTTCGTTCTCACTGATTCATGCCACGGAATAAGCTTCTCACTTGTATTTGAGACAAACTTTATCGGACTTGCAAACAGTGCAAGAGGAATGACAAGATTTGAATCCCTCGTGGATGTATTCCAGGTGAGAGATCATTACGTTCAGGATGCGGCAGACATTCTTGGAAATGATGAGCTGTTGAAGCCTGTGGATTACGACAATGTTAATAAGATACTTATGTCAGAGAGGGAGAGATCCCTTGCATGGCTTAAGGAAGTATTGTTCAGACCTAAGGAGTTTGAGGGTTATAGAGCATATCCAATTATAGATAAGAGATTGGCGGAAGATAAGGAGGATTAAGTAACATGGCAAAGTATGATTACCTCAT
>OICG01000385.1_pt1 | contig 12436 bp, 8 predicted proteins | sample 1581241 | NCBI WGS metagenome assembly OICG01 (sample SAMEA3882534, study PRJEB24775) | human gut metagenome | biome: human-associated habitat; feature: intestine environment; material: feces | place: Netherlands | collected 2009/2010
TTCCCAAGATAATAAGAGGGTCTTTCAATTTTTTCTTCTGAAAGTTCTCTTGCTATCTGATAAGGTCCTTTTCCCTCAATAGTCATACGATAAATTCTGCGGACTACTTCAGCAGCTTCTTCATCAATAATCCAATGGTCGGGGTTTTCGGGGTCTTTCAAATAGCCGTATGGTGGGATATTACTTGTATGAGCGTTGCCGGAAGAACCTCTGGATTTCAGTACAGCTTTAATTTTCTTACTTGTGTCCCTGACAAACCACTCATTCATGATATTCAGAAAAGGGGCAAACTCACTGGTTTCTTGACGGTCACTGTCAATACCATTATTGATTGCTATAAATCGAACTTCCTTTTCTCTAAACAGAATGTCAGTGAAAAAACCTACTTGCAGATGATCTCTGCCGATTCTGGACATATCTTTGCAGATACAGGCAGTGATTTCTCCGTTTTTAACACCTTCAACAAGTCTGTTCCATGAAGGTCTGTCAAAGGTCGCTCCACTCCAACCATCATCGGTAAAATGAACAAGATTCGTAAAACCATGTTTCATAGCATAATCTTCAAGCATTTGCTTTTGATGAACTATACTGTTACTCTCTCCAGCATTATCATCATCACGAGACAGTCTTTCATACAAAGCAGTAATGCCATTGCTTCTATCTTTTTTTCTTCTCATGCTGAACTCCTTTCTTCAATTCCTATCCACTCCTTACGCTCACAAAATATCACATCAGTATAATGCTTCGGTGGCTGTGTGAAATGCTCGGAAACCTTTGTCTGCTCCACTGCAATCATCATGCCCTCACGAAGCTCCGGCAGCTTCTTTTCTTCCTCTGCATCCGATTTATCCTCTGCGGTTTTATAGGAATTTTTGAAGAAATCCTCAAATTCCTTCCATCCATTTTTCCACACTTCCTTGCCGGATACCTTAAATACAGTATTGTTGCAGGTAATCACTGCCTTTGTGGAATTATAAATGTGCTTCTCCCCGGTCGCACACAGCAGACGGTTTGCACAAAGGGAAAGTATCTTCATTTCGCTCTCCGGGATTGCCTTTAAGTCCTGCTTGATGATCTCCATGGTAGGAATGATTGCGTGGTGGTCCGTCACTTTCTTGCTGTTCAAAATTCTTTTAATATCTGGATTGAACATGATATTCTGCTCAAATAACAGAGAATTGAAAATCGCTTCGATCACATTTTTTGCAGTACCTTCCATGTCATCGGAAAGATACTGGCTGTCTGTTCTTGGATAAGTTACTAACTTTTTCTCATAAAGGCTCTGCGTATATTCCAATGTCTGCTTGGCAGTAAAACCAAACAGACGGTTTGCATCCCTCTGGAGTGTTGTAAGGTCATAGAGCTTCGGCGGTGCTACCCACTTTTCTTCCTTTACCACGGAAGTGACAAGAGCCTGTCCGTTTTCACAGGCTCCTGCAATCCTCTCTGCTTCCGTTTTATCACTGATATGCTCTGATACCGCATCCAGACCATTTCCCATGATGTGAGCCATATAATAGGCTTCTTTCTTGAAATTCATGATTTTACTTTCACGATCCACCAGCATGGCAAGTGTCGGTGTCTGCACTCTGCCAACCTTCAATGCCTTACCGCCATATAATACCGTAAAAAGTCTTGTCCCATTGATACCCACAAGCCAGTCTGCTTCCTGCCTGCATAATGCTGAATGATACAAGTTATCATAGTCGCTGCCTGGGCGAAGATTATGGAAGCCGTCACGGATAGCACTTTCCTCCATGGAAGAAATCCATAACCGCTTCATCGGTTTTCTGCACCCTGCCATGTTGTAGGTCAGGCGGAAAATCAATTCTCCCTCCCTTCCAGCATCGGTAGCACATACAACGGCATCTACCCTGTCATCATGCATGAGCTTTTTCAAAATCTGATACTGTGCTTTTGTATCACTTTTCACTTCATGCTGCCATTCCTGCGGAATGATCGGAAGGCTCTCATAGCTCCATTTCTTCCATGCTTCCTCATAGCTTTCCGGCTGTGCCAGTTCTACCAGATGTCCCACACACCATGATACCAGATACTCATTGCCTTCCAAATATCCGTCCTTACGCTGTGTGGCACCAAGAACTGCCGCAATGCTCTGTGCCACGCTCGGCTTCTCTGCAATTACAAGCTCCATCTCTATTCCTCCCCATCTTCTTCGTCATTCTCGTTGTTGTTATCTTCATTGTCATTCTCGTCTGTGTCTACTGATTCTGTATCATCACCACCATTTATGAATGCTTCGTCGGAATCCTGCTCGGTTTCTTCCTCGTCATCATAATCGTAGTCCTCGTCAAGCTCGTCCTCATCTTCATCCTCATCAATGAAGTTTTCCTTTTTCTTCTTGGATTTCACAACATATACCACTCCGATCACAGCTACCGCAGCAATGCCCATTAAAATATATGTAAAGCCGGAACCATCTGCCTTTGCGGTATCCTCTTTCGGCTCACTTGTATCTTCCGTGCTATCTTCGGTGCTGTCCTCAACACTTTCTGCTCCCTGTGTTTTCTCTCCTGTGGTATCAGCATTATTGTTTGATAATGCGCTGTCTTTGGTAGGGATTGCAGATTCCAATGCCGCTGAATTTTTCGGAAGTGTCTCGCTGTTATCCGTTGTGGTATTCAGCAGGTCGTTTTCACTGACTTCTGTAAGGAAATACACCTTTTCATCTTCCCCATCACGATCAATCACAAGATAAAATACCTTTTCTGATGCAGTCTGGATTGTGTAAAATTCCTTGCCTTTTTCAGAAGTCTGACTGTCACTGCTCTGGTCTGCATCCTTAGAAGTATCTCCCGTACTTGGAGATTGCTTTGCTGTTGCGGAACTGCTTGAATTTGTTCCACTGCCTGTCTGGGAAACTGTATTTCCATTCACATCCGTTTTTGTATGTTCTGTGACCTGTGCGGTTGCAGAGCTAGGTTTGGTTGCCGACGCATCCACTGGGAGCTGCTGTGCCGGATCTTTTTCATTGCTGTCCTTATTCTCCGGATCGGTGTAATACGGATTGGCTGTTTTATAGATTTCAGAGGTATTTCCTGCATTATCCATGGCAGAAATCGTGAAATACTGATACCCTGCATCGAACTGTTGCAGACGGATATTCAAGGCTCCATTCGTATGCTCTGTAAACTCATAGCCATTGACATAGATTGCCTTGATACCGGAATCCGTATCATGTGCCTGAATGCTCAAAAGACCGTCGCTGACTGCCGCATTTAAGGTAGGCTTGGTAAAATCAAAACACTTGATATAACGGTTTTTCTCGTAGGTCTTGCCCTTCTGGTCTGTGACCTGCACATAAATGGTGCTGTTCTCGGAAATCTCTATGTACATATCCTCGGTAATGTCTGTCCAGCTTCCATTCTGTCCGACTTTCGCCTTTACTGTCTGAATAGTAAAATTGCCGGATACAATAGTATCCTCCACCTTGACTGTTACTTTCGTGGTATCGTTATGCCACCCAGAAGGTGTATTGATTGTGATTTTTACGCTCGGATTGATATAAGCACATTCCTTATAATCCTTTGCACACACCTCACAATCCTCATCCACCGCATACTGACTGCATTTTTCCTTGCAGGTGCATTTTGCGGCAGGCTGTGTCTCCTCAGTTGTGCCTTCTGTGGAATTTTCCGTTGTATTCTCTGTGGACTGCTCTGTGTGATTTTCTCCACTACCGGAACTGTCCTTGTTATCATTACCGGACGCTGTGCTTTCTGCACTGCTTTCCTCTGCCGCACTTTCTGTTTTCTGCTCTGCTGTATCCTCCGCATGAACCTCCACAGTATTTGCCCTGTTTGCAAAAAATGCCCCAATCGGCATACAAAAAAGTATTGCCGACAGTATCAGGGACATTAGTGCCTTAACGGATAACTTCTTCATTTTCATTGGTTGAAACCTCCTTTTCCTGTTCCCGTTTCTGTAATAAATTTCTGACTTCATCCTCACTGAGCTTGTTTAACATCTGCAAACGCTCCGATGAGATTTTATATTTTCGTATAATCTTCATGGCTTCGGCATCCTCCGCCATCTGTTTCTGTTCTGCAAGGTCTTTTTCCTTTGCCTGTAGCTGTGCTATCTGCTCTCTGACCTTTTTAAGCTGTGAATTGATTCGTTCTACTGACAAAAATAATTCCTCCCTTCGCTAATTCAATCTTCCAAAACCATAGAAATGGCTCTGCCAGTAAGAAGTATTGATTGATGTGTACTGAATTGGATCACCGCAATGCACCATCGTACCGTTTCCACAGTAGATACCAACGTGTGTAACCGGACGTCCTGCATTATAGGTTCCTGTAAAAAATATAATGTCCCCTGCCTTTGCATCTGCCGCTGATACCGGAGTACACTGGTCATAAATGCCCTGTGCTGTGGTTCTTGGCAGGTTATGTACGCCGCTGTTTGTAAATACCCAACATACAAAGCCAGAACAATCAAAACTTGCCGGAGCTGTTCCTCCAAAGGTGTATGGCATTCCCAGATACCTGTTTGCTTCCCGCATAAGCGTCTGTACGGTTGCATCATCATAAGATTCCGGTGGTATCACATTGCCGGTTCCTCCTCCGGTGCCGCCCGGTGTTTCTCCATAAATGGTCTGTTCTCCTGCTTCAAAATAAAATAACGGGTTATAATATTCCCCGTTATACAGACATTCGATATGAAGGTGGCTTCCGGTACTGCTTCCTGTATTTCCGCTTTTACCTATATTGTCACCTTTTTTTACACTCTGCCCTGCGGACACATTTAAGCTGTCCATGTGGGCATATTTTGTGGTATATCCCTTACTGTCCGTAATCACCACATAATTTCCATAATAGGAATCGTAAGTTGCTTCTGTTACCGTTCCATCATGTGCCGCATATACAAACGTTCCTGTCGGCACCGCTATATCCACACCCCTGTGAATCTCCTCGTCTCCTGTGTTTGGATTTTTCCGGTAGCCATAATAACTGCTGATATAGTAGTACCAGTAGTAATCCACGGGTGTTCCAAATACCTGTAACCCGCCTTTTGTCTCCGTGTAGGCGGCAAAGATTTCTGCCTGTTCCGTATCCATACGTCCGGCAACAATGCTCTCAAGAGGTGTGACCGTTAAAGTGACTCGAAGGATTGTTACGATATATTCTTCTTCCTCCTCATACTCGTATTCCTCGGTACTGATGCTTCCATCTGCATTTGTAACTGTTCTGGTTCCGGTCTTTGTGACTGTCCTTGTCCGTGTCTCCTCCACTTCCTCAGTAGTAAGGGAATACATGGCATCAAATAATTCCTGAATTTCACTCTCCATTTCTGCGGCAGTAAATTCCGTATGGACTGCGGAAAGATAACTGATCAGTGTATATGGATCATGCCCGATTGCACCAAGGTTATAATCGTATTCATCATATCCCGGATAATCAGTTTCAATCCGGTCAATCTTGTTTTGCAGCTCCATTTCCTTTTCTGTAAAAGATAAATCTGCTGCATCAATCTCTGCCGGAAGGCTAAGATATGTGCTTGCCATCGTTGTTGTCACAGTTCCGGTAAACATGGAACCGCAGCTTGATAATGCCGACATGATCATAATAAGCAGAAGAGCAAAAATACCCACTGTGATAATCAGTGTTTTATTTTTTGTGGCAATCTCCTGTAACTTCTTTGCAATGCCGGTTGCAGCATTGGCTGTCTTTGTAAATGTTTCCTTTGCAGTCTTGGCTTCTGCTCCTGCCCGCCTTGCCTTGGCATACTCACGCTTGATACGCTGTTTCTGTAGCTGCCTTTGCAACTGCTTCTTTGGACTGTTGCCCTTTAGATGTGGATTTTCACTGATGAATTTCTCATACTCCAGCTTCATATCCGCTGTGACCTGTTTTTTCTGCAATCGCTCTAATCGGTCACGCTTTCTCTGTGCCTTGCTCTTGCGGTGATATTTCATGTAATGGTAAACATCTTCTGCACGCTGTTCTGTCTTATGTGCACCCTCCACAGCAGAATTATCCTTTTCTGTCTCTGCAATCTTGCGATGCACAAAATACATATTTTCGGTCTGGAGTTTGTGAACCGCAGCTTTTCCAAGTCCGTCAGGCTTGAATGGCTTCTCCACTTCCACCGGAACCACCACATACTTTGCTTTTCCGGTCTGTTCATCAAAGACACGTTTCATCTCATACTGCCGCTTTTTCGGCATCTTGTCCTTTGCTTTCTGTAACTTCTGACGACTCTTTTCCGACTTATCAAAAGCCTTCTGTACTTTTTTGTCGGTAAATTCTTCCGCCTGTCCCTGCGAAAATGTGGCATCCTTTGTCTGGAAATCTCCATAATCGGACTGCTTTGTATTTTCTGACTTCGCACGCTCTCTGTGTGCGTGTTCTCTCTGCACACGCCCTTTGTGATATTTTCCTTTTTCCTCAGACCGTTGGTAGGTGTCCCTGACATGAACCTCATTTTCCATCGTGCTGTCAGAATCCCCCGGCTGTTCCTCCTGCATGAAACTGTTTTCCTTTAAGAATGCCTTTTCCGCTTCGGCTTCCGACTTCTGGACGCTGTGACCAGAAGTTGCATTTCTTCTATGACTGCCATGGTTCGCATCTCTTGGCAGATTGCTCACAGGCTTCATATTGGCATGAAACTGATTTTCCACAGAAAAGGTGTTGTCCTGCCTGTGTTCTGTATGCTTTGCTCCAGTCACTTCCTTATCTTTGGAAAATATCTCTTCTTCAAATGCCTTTGCCGCCTGCTTTTTCTGTCTCTTTTCTGCCATTTATACTGCGTCCTCCTTCTGCACCGATTCCTCCGGCTTGGTATTCATAATTCTGTAAGTCTTGGTGTCTGTCGGATATTTGTCTACAAATGGAATTACCACATTGTCAAACAGTATCAGACCACTTCCCGGCTCGGAGTTGGTGACATAGGAAAGCTGCTTATCAGATAGTCCCAGTTTATCAGCGAGAATTGCCTGATCTTTGGCATTCTGATTTAACAGATACACAAAATCGCTGTTACCCAAAATACCTTCAATCTCCTCAGAACGAAGAAAATCGCCCACGTTCTGCGTCAAACCTGTCGGAATACCGCCCCATTTTCTGAAACGCTTCCAGATTTCCACGGAATAAATAGCTGTCTGCTTCTCCTTCAGAAGAAGGTGGAACTCATCACAGTAATAACGGGTAGCAATCTTGCGCTCCCTGTTCTGCGATACCCTGTTCCAAACCGCATCCTGCACGATTAACATACCCAGCTCTTTCAACTGATTTCCCAAGTCTCTGATGTCAAAGCACATGATACGGTTGCCGCTGTCCACATTGGTATGGTGGTTGAAGTAATTCTGGGAACCATGCACATACAGCACAAGGCTGTTTGCGATACGCTCTGCCTTTGGATTTTTGTGTGCTAACAGGGCATCATATAAATCCTCCAACAGCGGCATATTTTCCGGCACCGGATTTTCAAAATATTTATCGTAAATATGACGGATGCATTCGTCGATGATACCTTTCTCATCATTCTCCAGACCGTCCTTGCCACCTGCAATCAGATCACACAATGTAATGATAAAATCGGATTTCAGCTTTAACGCTTCCTTATCCCCCTTATGGGATAACTGTATATCCATAGGGTTCAGATAGTCTTTGGAATTGGTGGCAAGTTTTACCACCTGTCCATGTAGTGCTGCCACAAGAGCAAAATACTCTCCCTCCGGATCGCAGATGATAATATCGTCCTTTGTGATAAGAAAACAGCTTAAAATCTCACGCTTTGCACTAAAACTCTTACCACTTCCGGGAGTACCTAAGATAACTCCGTTTGGTGTACGGAGCCTTTTGCGGTCTGCCATGATCATGTTGTTGCTGAGTGCATTTAATCCGTAATAGATTGCCGGTGCAGGCATAAATAATTCCTGTGTGCAGAATGGTACTAAGATTGCGGTACTCTTTGTGGAAAGGGTACGCTCAATTCCGGTTTCATTGCACCCAATCGGTGCAGATGCCATAAGGCCCTGCTCCTGTAAATACTGTAAACATCTGAGGTCACAGTTTGCCTGCTGAATGATACCGGACACCCTCTGCATTAAGCTCTCCAGTTCCCGCTTGGTTCTGCCATAACAGGTAATAAGGAATGTCATATTGATCATCTTCTGATTGCTCGTATTCAAATCATCCAGAAATTCCAGCGTATCCTTTTCATAGGTCACAATATCCGTTGGAAGAATATCCATATCGTAGCCGCTCCGGACTGCCTTTTTCTGCTCCTCAATCTTCATCTTCTGGATATTGGAAATGACCGCTTTTAACTTCTTGATTGCCTTTACCGGATCTTCCGTCTGCATGTGCATGGAAATCGTAAGATTAGCATCAATATCCAGAAGATGCTTGATCAGCTCGTCCGTAAACTTCGGTGCGATAATATCCAGATAGGACACACAGCCATACATATTTCCCGACTTAAAGCGGTTCGGATAGCGGAAATCAAATCCCGGCGGTGCAATATAGTCCTTGACCGACTTACCGGATTCTGCCAAATCCTTAAATGAAAAACGGAAAGGCTCCATGGTATCCTGATTAAAATATTCATGCAGGATGCGCAGTCTTTCCTTTCCGTCCAGTCCCCTCGCAAGGGTTCCTATGTTGTTTAAGTTCCGTATGACATCTTTTTCAATGTTGTTAAGGCGGCTCTTGGCTTCCTTGTAGCCGTTGCTTTCTACACCAAAAATCAGATATTTTGATTTGATGATACCGTTGTTGCCCTTTGCCGCCTGCTTCTTTAACATCTCCGTGTATTCCTCACGGATGTCGTTAAAATCATCCTCCTGCCACGGAATGTCAAACTGTTCTGTAAGCATCTGCTCGTTGACCTGCCTGTTGAAAAGCACCAGTTCAAACTTCACAGACGGATCAAAATAATTGATGAGCTTGCTGTACTGTGCCAGTATGTCCGCCTGGTCATCCACTTCCAGAAGCTCATAGTTTATATCAAAAAATTCCACCATCTTTGTATAATAACGGTGGCTGACCTGACAGATACCATCACGGAACATCTTTTCAAAAGTGATCGTCCTTTGTGCGGTAGTCGGCTTTTCTTTCTCAATGCTCTTTCCCGATAAAATATGCTTTAACTGTATAAGACGCTTCTTTTCTGAAAAGGTAAGACCGCCACTTTTACTGTTGTTCCTGCTATTGCCTTTATAACTGCTTTTTCTGCGGCTTTCCGGTTCTGCCTTTTGCTTTTTCTTCAAGATAACGAACCTCCCTTCGTATTTTTTCTTTCTCTTCCAACTGCTTGTATAAGTTCTCTGTCCGGTATGGTCTTATGCCCGGTGTGAGTATCTTCTGCCGGAGCATAAAATACAAAATCTTCTCCGCCGGAAACCCGTTTTTCTCATACATCGCAAAAAAGAAGAACGGAAGCATTGCTCCCATCATAAGAAGTGATGCGGCTGATGTTCCGATCAGTCCCTTGGTTAAAAAATACAAGGGTATCCCGGCTACTGCCGCACCGCTGAAACAGATGATCTGTCTCTTTGTTAAATTCAGTGCCACTTTTGTCTTGATACCGGACAAATCCTTTGGCACCTGCACAGATATTGCCATGTCGTTCCTCCATTAGTGCGCATTCCAGATAGATTTTGACAGCGAACCTGTCTTAAACAGGGAAAAACATAAAATCACGGTATATGCCGCCACTGACCAGAGTGCCGTATGTAGGTTGTCAGATACTGCCACACCCGCTACAAGTACCGCATAAATAGCGACGCACACCATCATAAAGAATCCCTGAAATGCAAGGGCGCAAAGTCCCTTAAAATAATTGGTTCCTATCGTTCCCCATTCCCGGTTGGTTACGGTTGCACAGGGAACCGGTGCTACTGATACATAAAGATATATTTCAATCATTCGCCCATAAAGAATGACGGTGATCAGGACTGACATGATTTTCATACATAAACTGACGATCATGGTCTCCATCCCCAGTCCTAACAGCTCGCCTATGCTCATCTCCGAAAACTGCTCATTGAACATCGTTTGCAGCGTACTTGAAACATCAATACTGGTTTCCCCGCTGATTGCTGCCGCTGCGGAATTGACGATGTGGCTTCCCACATCAAATACCGCCATTACAATGTCAAAAGTCTTGCTTAACAGCATGACTGCAATACACGCTTTCATAAAAAAACGGATAAAAATTGCCGTATTGAAGTCATGCAGGTTATTCTTGTCAATAACCATGGAAATAAGCTCGTAGACGAGTACAAAACTGATGATCATTCCCGCTATGGGAATCATCACGTTATCGGACAGGGTTTTTATCATGTCAAAAATACCGGAGTTCCAAGTGCTGGGAGTTTTGCTGACCTCCCCTGCAATCGTGCCTACCTTGTTATTGACATCGGTAAACATGGTTTCAAAGTTGGTCAGAACCCACCCCTGCAACAGTTCCTTTATGAATTCAGTAATCTTATCAATGATCCCACCCATGAATTATGAAAACAGAGTGGTAAGCTGTGGAATTACCGTCTGTGCCACAATGATGATGCCACCGCCACTCATAAGCTGTTTGATGCCCTGTGATTTTGCACCGGGATTATCGTTTCCATATCCTTCGAGAAGATTGATAACTCCCCACACGCCTACACCTGCTCCGATTGCAGTTACTACTGTTTTAAGTCCTGTTACTGATGTTGTAAAAAAGCCCATTTGTTTGTCTCCTTTTTCCAAAAATAAAAGGGAGCCTTGTGTAAGTTCTTTCTACATCAAAGCTCCCTGTGTACTGGTTTCCTATTCAGTTGTTCCACTTCTGGACATTGTGACCAAAAGTTACTCAGCAATTTCTCCGACATCGCATACCTCATCCACCACATCATTCCTCTTAAAACGAAGTCTGTTGCGGTTCTTCACGTATTTTTCAATGTCAAATTCATTCTTTTTGTCATAATCGGATAACAGCGGGTACTGCTTATGCTTCGTTATATCAAATTTATCTGAGAAAAATGGTCTCACACCTCTAAGCTGCATGATACACTTGCTGCCATCCATGACTGCAATCTCGTCCTGGCTCATCAGTTCTTTTCCGGTCTTTTGGTAATTCAGACCGTAAGACTGACTCGTACCCCTTGTATCCGAGGTATTGTAAAGATCAATCGTTTCTTTCCCAAGGATTTCTGCCAGATCTTTCAGAGTATCTTTCTCTTTTCCTCCCAGAAACAGGGTTGTGTCGCAGTTTCCTTCAATCGTGGAAGCGTTGTCCCGGTACAGAGCCTTAAGCTGTGACTTTGACTGCAAAATAATAGAAGCTGATATTTCCCTGCTACGAATGGTAGCAATCAGCTTCTCAAACTGTGGAATCTGCCCGATGTTCGCAAACTCGTCCAGTAAGCACCGGACGTGGATCGGCAGTCTCCCGTTATATACATCATCTGCCTTGTCGCAGAGCAGATTGAATAACTGCGAATACATGATACTTACAATAAAATTGAATGTGGCATCGGTATCGGAGATAATGACAAACAGTGCTGTCTTTTTCTCCCCCAATGTATCAAGCTCCAGTTCATCATAAGCAGTCAGGTCACGCAGCTCCTTGATGTCAAATGGTGCCAACCTCGCACCACAGCTAATCAAAATAGATTTTGCTGTCTTTCCTGCGGCAAGTTTATATTTCTTATACTGCCTTACCGCAAAATGGTTTGGGTTCTTCTGCTCCAGCTCCTCAAACAGCAGGTCAACCGCATTTTTGAAATTCTCATCATCTTCCCTTGCTTCACTGGCATCCACCAGATCAATCAGCATGGAAAAATTCTGTTCTTCCTCCGGTGCTTCGTACCAGATATATGCGATCAGTGCCGTGTAATAGAGCTTTTCGGCTTTTACCCAGAAATCCTCAGAGGCTTGCTGTCCTTCCCCTTTGGTATTTACAATGATTGTGTTTACGAGTTTCAGAATGTCCTTTTCGCTCCGGATGTAAGCGAAAGGGTTGTAATGCATTGATTTTGCAAAGTTAATGGTATTAAGCACCTTAATCCGGTAATCATTCTTAGACAGCATCCTGCCGCATTCGACCAGCACAGTACCCTTTGGATCAGTGACCACATAGGAGCTGTGCATCTGCATAAGGTTCGGCTTCACAAAAAAGCGTGTCTTACCGGAACCGGAACCACCGATCACAAGAATGTTTTTATTCCTTGCATACTTCGGCTGCTTTGGTCTGCCGGACATCATAAGACGCTCCGTTGCCGTTAAAAGCACGTTGTTTTCAAATACCGGATCGACATAAGGCTCTATGTCTTTGGCAGTTCCCCACCTTGCCGAACCGTACTCCACTCCCTGCCGGAATTTCTTTGCATTTTTCGCTTTATAATAAACTACCATACGAAATCCTATCCCGCATCCCACGCCAACCAGTAAATCCCTCGGCATAAAACTGGGAAACGGGTTTACAAACG
>OICG01000393.1_pt1 | contig 12318 bp, 9 predicted proteins | sample 1581241 | NCBI WGS metagenome assembly OICG01 (sample SAMEA3882534, study PRJEB24775) | human gut metagenome | biome: human-associated habitat; feature: intestine environment; material: feces | place: Netherlands | collected 2009/2010
ATCCTTATAACGGTATCCCTTGTCCCTGACAAGCTCTCGTATTCTTCCCGCTATATACTCAGCCTCGTCTGCCGCCCTGTCCACAGCGACCACATGTATGTCTCCGTCATCGCCTGTGACTCTGCCATGGGGGTATCTGAACAGATTGGCCTCAAGTCCTGCAAGCTCCTTGCTTTTCTCGAATCTGTACGGTCTGCGATCCTGACACATAACGACATTATCCAGTATGTCCACCTGCTCATCACCCGCCATTCTCACAAGAGCCTGCACAGTCTCCTTGGTGAGTCTGAACAGCTCGTACTCCTTCGGCTTTGTGAAGCCTATCTGCGACGCATCTATCGTAAATACAAATATCATGCTCTCAACGCGTGTCATGAGCTTCCTGATAAGATCCATCTGTACCGGTGTAAATCCTGTGAATCCGTCAAGATACAGATGGCTGTGTGCCAGCATATCCGACCTGTCCACGCATTCAGCCAGCAATTCAATGAGCTGCTCCGCAACTATATAGCTGCCATCCCTGTTGTACTCCTCAAATCTCTTATATATAAGCCTGATGTCATGCATTTTTCTGTATACCAGACTGTCCTTATCCAGCTTGTCCATGACTGCGTCGATCGAATCCCTGTCAACCGCATACTGGAACAGCTCAGACATCATGGATTTCATCTCATCTATAAAACCCATCTTGTTGATATAGCTTCCATAAACAAGAAGCTCGTCCTGTGACTCCATAAGTATCTTCTTGATGAGCATGCTCTTTCCAAAGTCCTCCAGAACCCTTCCCGGATTCACTGACAGCTCATCGAATACCCGGTACGCAAGCCTGTTGAAGCCTATGGCATCTATGTTCATTGTTCCATGCCTAGGATGCATGGTCACTATATCTCTCTGCGCCTCCATGGAGAACTGCTCTGGAACCACGTACAAATAATTCAGGTCTCCGTGAGCCATCGACTCCTCTATCAGCTTCTTTATCACATATTCTGTTTTTCCTGAACCGGCGGGTCCCAGTACAAACTGTATTGCCATCTGTATTCTCCTTACACCTCAATATACTGTTATCTATGCTGTTTTTTCATCTGCTAATAATTTTCTCATAAAATCGCTCTCTTGTGAATAAAATATATAAAAAACAGGGAGAGCAAATAATGTCATCAACTAAACTTATCGTATTAAAATCAAAAGAACTCATATACACCGCCATACTGCTGGCACTTGTGATCGTATTTGTCATTATACTTATCACCATGTTCCGCGGCAAAGATTCAGATGACACCAGTGGTTCAGCCAGGAGCATCGCAACCTCAGCCCAGACTGATCCGTCTCCTAAGCTCGACGAGATACATTACACACCGGGGACATACTCATCTTCCCTTGTTCTGGGAGAAAACACTCTGTCCGTCATGGTCACTGTGGATGAGGACTACATCACAGATGTGTCATTCAAACAGGTGGATGAGACTGTGACCACCATGTACCCACTTCTTGAAACGGCACTCGAGGATATCAATACTCAGCTTCACTACATATCTTCCGTGGACGATATAACACCTTCCGGAGACAGCACATACACTACCAGACTTATCATAGATTCCATACGAAATGCCCTGAAGGATGCCGTGATCAACTAGCTGTCACGGTGCTTTCTGCCAAAACAAAAGGACATATGACCGTATATATCTTGTATTATATACGGTCATATGTCCTTTATTTATCCCACCGTTTATACGGTCGTTACTGCTTTGCAACTATGTTATCCTTATCCTTGAAAATACTGCCTCCCGGCACATATCCCCTGACTCTTGATACAGGATAGATGTTGCTTAATCTTCCTATTACGGTTCCAGGATTGAGGACGCTGTTGCAGCCAACCTCAACATTATCTCCGAGCATTGCACCAAACTTCTTAAGTCCTGTTGCAATGTCAAAGCTCTGTCCGTCCACATTTCCCTTAACGTGAACCAGAGTCTTGTCAGACTTCACATTGGACGTGATGCTTCCGGCACCCATATGTGACTTGAAGCCGAGGACTGAATCTCCCACATAGTTGTAATGAGGAACCTGAACGTTGTTGAATATGATGACATTCTTGAGCTCTGTTGAATTACCTATCACACAATTCTCTCCGACCAGTACGCTTCCTCTGATGAACGCACCCGGGCGAACCTCTGTGCCTGCACCTATGATTGTCGGTCCAAGGATGGTTGCTGTTCCATACACCTTACAGCTCTTGTGGATCCACACATGCTCATCCACCTCATTGTACTCATCCTTGTCCAGACTCTTTCCAAGCTCAAGCACGAAATCCTTGATAAGTGGAAGCGCCTCCCATGGATAGGTAAGCTTCTCAAGAAGAGGCTTTGCCATGGTCTGATCCAGGCTGTAGAGCTCCTTTATTGTTACAACTGACTGTATATCTTCCATAATAATAGTCTCCTTTTCTATCACATATAACTGATACATACTATGTTATACACCTTTGAATCAGTATGTGCAATCACTGTGTATCCGCATTCTTCTCCGCCTTTGCGCCTGTTCTGGCTGTGGCTCTTGTCTCCTTCTTCTGGGCACCTCCGCCCTTGGCGTAGAACACCTTCGTTTTGTCGAATACCCCTGTTATTCCATTCTGGTTCTGTATCTGCTTCACAAGGTTTGTGTATTTGGTGACAAATGTAGTCATCTTATCCGTGTATTCCTGCTTGGATATCTGACCTTCAGCGACACCCTCAAGCCCCTTTTCCCAGCTCGCCGTCAGGTCCGCTCTCAGCAGACCGTTGATGGAATAATATACTATATCGTATATTATCTCCCCAAGGAATGTCGGGGTCACTATCTGTGTCTTCTTGTTCAGCGATATATATTTGTTCTTCTCCAGCTTGGTGATGATTCCGTCTCTTGTGGCACTTGTTCCGATTCCAGCTCCCTTGATCTGCTCTCTGAGCGCCTCATCCTCTATGAACTGTCCTGCATTCTCCATGGTCAGGATCAGTGATCCTGAGTTGTATCTCTTAGGCGGGGATGTCTCGCCCTCCTTTATGTCGATTCCCTGGACGCTCAGCTTGTCACCTTTCTTTATCTTCGCAAGCCTTGATATGAATTCAGGGCTGTACTTCACATCATCCTTCTTCTTGGAAAAGCTGTTGGCAGCCACCTTGAGGTAACCATCGTTTATCAAATATTTGAAGTTGGCAAATAGCTTCTCTCCATTCTTGGAGAGTGTCATTGCAACCTTCTGGTATTCCGCAGCAGGGTAAAATATGCTGAGGAATCTCCTGCATATGATCTCATATACCTTGAGAGCTGTAGGTGCCAGACTTCTAAGTGCTCCAAAGCCCTGTCCGGTAGGTATGATGGCGTAGTGGTCGGTAATCTGCTTATCGTTCACATATTTCGTCTTTGCGATTCCCTTATATGTGCCGCTCTCCATGGCCCCCTGTGCAAATTCTGCCACAGGCTGGAAATTCTTAAGTCCCGATATGTTCCGTCCTATCTCCTTTGCCACGGCCGTTGACAGCACTCTGGCATCTGTTCTCGGATAGGTTACCAGCTTCTTCTCGTAGAGCTCCTGGACTATCTTGAGGGTATCGGACGGACTGATCTTGAAAAGTGATGAACAGTCATTCTGAAGCTCCGCCAGATTATACAGCATCGGAGGCTGTTTCTTCTCTTTCTTGCGCTCCACAGCCTGGGCCACAGCCTCGGGCTCCCCTGCCTTCAGCTCCGCCAGAAGCTGCTCCGCTGCGGGTCTCTCTTTAAATCCATTCTCCTTATACAGAAGAGGCGACTCGAAATACTTTGTGCCCTTCACTGCCTTCCATTCTGCATCAAATGTCTGTCCTTCCTCGCCCACATTTGCAACGAGTCTGTAGAACGGAGTCTTTACAAACTCCCTGATCTCACGCTCTCTCTTCACTATTATACCGAGGACACAGGTCATGACACGGCCCACGGCTATGACACATCTGTCCATGCCGAGATACCTCTGGACTACATTTGAAAACTTCAGCGACAGCGCCCTTGAAAAGTTGATACCCATAAGGTAGTCCTCCTGGGCCCTAAGGTACGCTGCGTCGCTGAGACTGTCGTACTCTGAGAGCGGCTTCGCCTCACGGATTCCCCTGAGAATCTCCTCCTCGGTCTGTGAATCGATCCACACACGGCGTTTCTCCTTGCCGGTTACGTGAGCCATTGAATCCACAAGCCTGTATATGTATTCTCCCTCTCGTCCTGAATCCGTTGCCACATAGATACAGCCTATGTCATCGCGGGTAAGCAATCCCGCAACGATATTGAACTGTTTCTTTGTGTCAGGAAGAACTTCATATTTGTATTCAGTTGGAATAAATGGAATAGTTGAAAGGCTCCACTTCTTAAGATTCGGATCGTAGACCTCCGGGTAGCTCATGGTGACCAGATGTCCGACACACCATGTGACAACCGCTGTATCCGACTCCAGGTAACCATTTCCCGCATTGCCCTTCACCCCCAGCACGTCGGCAAACTGCCTCGCCACGCTGGGCTTCTCTGCTATATATAAATTCTTCAAATTATGCTCCTATTCTTTCAGCATCCGCCACACACATGATCCTGTTTATGCCGTGGCCGGTGCAAAAATACATCACAACACATCTGTATATAATAGCAGAATTTGTGGAGGGGGGCAAGTGGGGACGGAGGTGCCTGCTCCTCCGCTTCGCACTTCTCTCGCGCTTTGCGCGTTAATACCAAATTGCTCCGCACTTCGTGCTCCCGCAATTCTGCGCGGCATTCACACTCCGGCCTGTCGGCCTTCGTGTTCATGTCGCGTCATCCCGTCAAATGCGCTACATGCCGCGAGCAAGCTCTCGCATGTGCGCGCTTGACGGGATTATAACGCGCAAAAAGCACCCCGCCTGCGATACCGCAGACAGGATGCCTCTAAGCTATTTTATATAGAATTTAGTAGGATTAGCAAACTCAATCTATGTTTTACTGCTCGAATAACAGCTGCTCGTATGTTGGGAATGGCCAAGCTGTCTTTGGAAGTTCCTTCTCAAGTTCATCAGCAGGCTTTCTCACTGTGTCAAATGCTGCAAATACTGTGTTGTGGAAATACTTAGCCCAGGCCTCTGTATCTCCCTCGTAATCTGCTGCCTTTGCAACCAGCTCCTCAAGGGCTACTGTAGCGCTCTTGAGCTCTGTAAGCTTCTCTGAGATGGTGTTCAGAAGTGATACCTGAACTGTAGGATCAATTCCGAGAGCCTTGATCTCAGCTGCGCCCTTTGCAAGCTCTGCCTGATATTCCATAACTGCAGGAATGATCTCCTCATTAGACATCTCTATCATAGTGAGTGCCTCGATGTTGATCTTCTTTGCATAGTTCTCAAGCATTACATCAGCTCTCGCCTCAAGCTCTGCCTTATCCATAACTCCAAGGTTCTCGAAGATCTTAACGCTCTTATCTGCTGCAAGATAAGGAACAGCATCAACCATGCACTTGATATTTGGAAGGCCACGCTTTGCTGCCTCCTCAACCCACTCATCTGAGTAACCATTGCCATTGAAGATGATTCTCTGATGTGCTGTGAGTTCTCTTCTGATGAGTGCCTTGCAGGCTGTCTCGAAATCGTCAGCACCCTCAAGTTCATCTGTCATCTTCTTGATCTGATCTGCAACTATTGTATTAAGTACCATCATTGGGAATGCGATGGACTGTGTTGAACCAACCATTCTGAACTCGAACTTGTTGCCTGTAAATGCAAATGGTGATGTTCTGTTACGGTCTGTTGCATCTTTTGCAAGATCCGGAAGTGTGTCAACTCCTGTCTGAAGTTTTCCACCTTTCAGACTGTCTGTAGCCTCACCCTTCTCGATGATCTGCTCAACGATCGACTGGAGCTGCTCTCCAAGGAATGCTGAGATGATTGCTGGAGGTGCCTCGTTAGCTCCAAGTCTGTGATCATTTCCTGCTGATGATGCTGAAAGTCTCAGGAGCTCAGCGTTGTTGTCTACTGCTGCCAGAACTGCTGCCAGGAAGAACTGGAACTGGAGATTTGTCTCAGGATGCTTGCCTGGATCGATGAGGTTCTCGCCCTCGTCTGTTGAGATCGACCAGTTGTTGTGCTTACCTGAACCATTTACACCGGCAAATGGCTTCTCATGGAGTACGCACTCAAGGTCATGCTTTGCAGCGATCTTCTTCATGGTTGCCATAACCAGATGGTTCTGATCTGTGGCGATGTTGGTTGTTGAGAAGATTGGTGCAAGCTCATGCTGTGCAGGTGCAACCTCATTGTGCTGTGTCTTTGCAAGGATGCCGTATTTCCACAGCTCCTCGTTCAACTCTGTCATGTATGATGCGATCTTATCCTTGATCGCTGCGAAATACTGATCATCAAGCTCCTGTCCCTTTGGAGGCATTGCTCCGAAAAGTGTACGTCCGCAGAGCTTAAGATCTGTTCTCTTTGCAAATTTCTTCTTATCTATCAGGAAGTACTCCTGCTCAGGACCAACTGATGAAGTAACCTTCTTGGCTGTTGTATTGCCGAACATTGCAAGAGCCTTAAGGGCTTCCTTGCTGATGGCATCCATTGAACGGAGAAGAGGTGTCTTGTAGTCAAGTGACTCTCCTGTGTATGATGTGAATGCTGCCGGGATACAGAGGATACATGTTCCCTCATCTGTTGTCTTTACAAATGCAGGTGATGTACAATCCCATGCTGTATATCCTCTTGCTGCGCATGTCTCACGAAGACCGCCTGAAGGGAATGATGAAGCATCCGGCTCTGACTTAATGAGCTCCTTTCCTGTGAACTGGAGGATAACACCGCCATCACCGACTGTGCTTACGAATGAGTCGTGCTTCTCTGCTGTTGTCTCTGTAAGTGGCTGGAACCAATGTGTATAATGTGTTGCACCAAGCTCCATTGCCCATTCCTTCATGGCTGCTGCAACTGAATCTGCGATTGATGTATCGAGAGGCTCGCCCTTGTCAATAGTCGCCTTGAGTGACTTGTAAACTGCTTTTGGAAGTCTCTCTCTCATGACCTGATCTGAGAATACGTGTGAGCCAAATACGGCCGAAATTTTGTTCATCATAATTACTACTCCTTTTCTTGATTAAAAATGAATCCTTAACGTATCCTCAAAAAAAGAGAAAGGTGTCCTCCTTCTTGAGAACACCTTTGTCCATTTCGTATCATTTAATTGTTGAATATAAAATACTCTATATTCTTTTAAAAATCAACCCCTAATTTAAAAAAAATCTCATATATAAAAAATACTGTCATCGTCCACGCAATAGCACGCCAGCTTTCCGCCCCTGTTTCTCTCTCCATTTCCGCAGTCGAGATCCGTATAGTATGATGTCACATAAGCGTTATATGAATGATCTTCATTGAGTCTGTTCGTCGTCACATGTCCGCAGAACACATACCTGTCAAATGCCTTCTTATCCGAAAACGGAACATTGTGGATATCCGGCGATATGAGAAACCTGTATTCATCTCTTCCCACGGCATTCGTAATAGACTCGGTAATGTTGATCGTCCTGTCAGCATTTCTGACATACGAGCCACAATGAATTCCCGGATGTGTGACAACACAATCTCTGTACTTTGGCGAATGTATCTCTGTGTAATGTGGCAGATGTGCCAGAAACCCATGCAGTTTCATCTGATCATCCACATTGAGCTTCTTGATATCTCTGACTGTTCCACCACCGCCAAATATGATCCATTGGCGCTCTGACATGCTGCCCTCTATATACATCTGGGCAAAGAACTCATGATTGCCTTTTATGAGCTGCATGGAACCATCCACAAGATAGTCAGACATAAAATCAAGAAGAGGGATTCCCTCATCGTTCCAGTCGAATATGTCCCCCATGACAATCATGTGATCCATGGTCGGATCATAACTTATCTTTTTCAACATTTTCCTGAATGATATGACATCTCCGTGGATGTCGGATATGAGATATAACATGTATTCTTCCTTTGACAATCTTTCTATCGCTCAGTTTTATATATTTGCATTGGCTTTTTCATTGCAGCTGGATTTTTCATTGTGGCTGCCATCTTCTATGAAAAACATTCTAAATCCCAATATCATAACCGGAACCACCTCGTTCATATGCAGCAAAAGTGTCACTGCCGGCTTGATAAATCCCAGTTCCGCCAATATAGCATATATGATCAGAAATGCTTCTATCATATATATTCCAAGCACAAACGTTCCACGTCTGGCGGACACTTTCATAAGCTTTGCTGCAGACAGAATGACAGCAATTGACAAAACAACAAGCAATATGAACCACAATATACACAAACCAATCCCAGCCTGATGTTCAATTATCGTAATATTATATCTTTCTCCAAAAATCCTGTCTGGCATAGTTCCAGCCTGATCCAGTTCATCCATGATCGACGAACCTGAAATCTTATTCTTACTGGTAAATACATCATCACATCCGGCGAATATAAGTATAGCTCCACAAAGCAGTGATAACAGACAAGTCACAATATTCAACCTGTGCTGAACAGCCATGTATACAATAAACATAATCGTTTCTGCACACACGATAGCAAATGTGAGATCATCTTTGGCCGTCACAAGTTTTACACTCACAACATTTACAAGTTCGATAAGAAACCAGAACAAAACTCCACTCCAACTTTTCTTTACAAGGTCAACGCCCTTTACCATAACCACAAAAGCTAGTATCGTTATCACCACAGCATATATTTCGTCACTTCCCGAGCCGAATAATCCCCAATGTCCTCCATCATCGAGTCCACTGTCGGTATGTATTGAAAACGTCACACTTGCCCAGCAGATAACGGCATACAGAAGCGTAAGCACAAACAATGCCGCCGCATCTCTAAATTTCTTTTTATCTGTAAAAAGCGATCCACAATAACGCACTGCGCCGTATGTCTTATCACATATCTTCTCAAGTGGTAAAACAAAAAATATCACCCCTACAAGAATACATATAAGAATATTCCTTATCTGGCTGACTGCACCTCCGCCGCCTATGTATCCAGCAAAAAATGTATTCTCCGTTCTCGTCATTATTCCCCACATGGCCGCATAACATATAGCTGATATCACAAATGCCGGTATTGCCGTTTTTAGAATTTTCTGATCGTATTTTTTCATCTTTCTCCGCCTCCATATATCAGTTTTTCTATTTGTAAATCATCCTTTTTTAAAAGGTACTATGGCACTGTATGATGCCGTTCCAGACCAGTAGCTCTGAAAATCACCCTCAAGCATTAGACTTACCACCGCATTTGGATTGTATACACCATCATTATAACCGCTATATTTGACAAATGAAACCTTCAAATAATTCAGTATTATACCAATCTTTTCACAAGCTCCTCATAAATCTCCTCCGCCACAGCAAGCTTGTACGCAAGCCTTGTCGGCTGAACCGGAATCTCCACATAATAAGCTTCCACATCGCCATCTATGTCTATGGCAAAGTATACCTGTCCCGGAACTGAAGCGTTAGGATTCGCCGGATCAACATTGCCCATTGTTCCAGTCACGCCGATCCCTATATTCGCATTATATGCCTTCCTGCACGCCTTCGCCATGGCACCTGCAGTTTCCTTTGAGTAGACTGTGTACTTGTCTATGATCTCCGCCGGAACCCCCTGCATGATCTTTGCCTCATTGCAGTAGGTGACAAATGCCCCCTTAAGCACAGCAGATGAACCTTCCGTGTCTGTGATGAGGGATGCAATCTGCCCCGAGGTGGCAGATTCCATGGTAGTTATGGTAAGTCCTTTGGAAATAAGTAACCTGGTAAGTTTTCTATAGTTCTCTCTTATATTGTTTTCTCTATACTGTTTGTAATTATTCACTTTATTATCAATCATAGATTAACACCACCTTATTAGTTGAATATTAGCAGTCTATCTAACATATCAGTGACACTCATCCCCGCCACCAGTCTTTAGGCCTTTTATCCCGCCAAAATAAGCACTTTCTTGCCCTCAAATGCAAATCCGTAATGTACAATATGGTCTTTGTTTATCCCCTCATCCACAAGCTCTGTATCACATTCTTTCTCATTTATCTGAGTCAAAGCTGCAAGTGCTGTATCCTGAAGTGTACGTTCATCTTCCTAGTTTTCATCCTCATCACAGTTTACGTCCTCATCCACTGTGGCTTCTCTATCCTCATCACTTTCATCCTCTGTATCATCAAAATCACCAAGGTCATCAAGGTCCACACATTCATCAGCATATTTCGCCTCCATAATCTTGTGGATCTGCTCATACTCCTCATTTCTGATCTTCATAAGTCTACTATAAAGTTCACTATAGTTTACCGGTTCTCCCTTTTCCTTTTTCTCATCCACAAGCTTATCAGCTTTTTCTACAAAATCAAAAAAGTCGTGACGTTCCTCTTCACCCTCATCTTTATCGTCAGGAATCACCAGTGCTTTGTGTGCCATGTCTACTTTTATATCTGTCAGCCTTGTCATTTTCACTAGAACATTAAGCTGTTCCTGAAGGCTGAGTATCTGAATCTCCAATACTTTTCTATCATACCCGCTATCGATTATCTCCTGATCAGTATTTATGAACCTGCACTTCAGATCCGGCTGTGGCTTAATGGGAATGATCAATAGTCTGACAGCTATAAACACTGCTATCATACTACCCATGTCAAACAATGAATGACTGCTGAAACTGTTGTCCACAATTCCTGCCTTTGCACATATTCCAAATATCAGAAGTCCCAAAACACTTACATCTTCGAAGCACATGCCAGCAGAACGATAATAAATGCCAGCAATGCAATCATCCATATAACAACTGGCGAATTCAACGGTTCGCCCACAAACGAATAATCACCTGATACATTTCTGCGCAATCCGTTCTCGAATCTATCCATTACAGGAAGTACAACATATCCATAAGCTATCCCCAGCATCACATTAATGATTATATAAATCAGCCATTCTCCTATCGACTCGCTATTATATAATGCATATATCATAAGCACTTCCACAGCTGCACTGAACAGCACAATTAGAACCCATATGGCATATCCAGTCATCTGCCAGGCAGAAGATAATGAAGTTTCAAATAACATATCTGCTTTTTCACAAATCCGGTTTGCATATATGTATGTAATAACGGCAAGATAAATTACCGATAAGATAAACCATACAATACCACTCTCAAAGAATTGCCTGCATATATAACATACTGCAAGACTCAACGCAATCACGCAAAATATGTACAAGCCTGCCCGGCTAATCTTCGTATAAGGGATATAACAAAAAATGGCAATCAGCGAGGCAATCACAAGTATGGTAACTAAAAACACTCTTGATTGCCTAAGATTCGGATTTCTCTCTTTACAAATATAAAGATAAAATTTATACATGAGTTCCCACGGGATCAAAATAAATACCATGCCGATGACTAGCATCTGCCATTGATCCCTAATCCACCACGGCAGGAACTGCGCAAGTCCGGTTGCTTCAGCGTTAAAACTGAATACTCTCTTGAATATAATAAAGTCTTTTACCACAAATGCAACCAAAAGCAGTACTATGATAACTGCTGCTTTTATCTTGTAACTTCTGGATGTTATTGGTTGCTTCTCCTTGTAAGCTTTTTCATCAAACTGGCAAACTCTGTCATCAGCATCTAACATCTCTTCTGATATATCATTCGTTTTTTCAGTTGAAGTTCTGCTTGAAGTCTCATTTGAAATCTCTGTTGAATCTTCGTTGGTTTTTTCCACTTGCTCTCTCCTTTTCCTCGTTTTTTGTAGTTAGTTTTTGTCTTATTAAGACAAGAATTTCACTATCGCTGCACTATATGTCTCTCCTCTTTTGTATTGTGGCTTATAGAATCAAGCGCCACTTTTTAATATATTAAATTATACACAGAACTTAATTACTTAACAATGTAAGATTGAAATCTGCTGCTCTGGTGGCTTCTTCCCGACTTCAAGCTCGGAAATCTTCAAATGTAATGTAACTATAAGCATTAAACTCTGCAGATTAGTCAATTAAAAACGCATCGCTAAGATGGAGTGCTAAAATAAAAAAATACTAATAATACAAAGGAGAATAGCCATGAAGATGAACAAAATCAAAAAAACATTAGGTATTTTACTTATGACTTGTGTATTGCTGTTTGCATCCATAACTCAAAGCGAGGCAGCTACCGCAACTATGACACAAGCTGAAAGGAAAGTATATACCAAGTGGTTGCTCAACGGAATCACCAAAACTCAATACGGAACATATTACAAAAGCAAAACCCAAGGAATAATGTATAATCCAGAATTCTATGTTTA
>OICG01000409.1_pt1 | contig 11920 bp, 10 predicted proteins | sample 1581241 | NCBI WGS metagenome assembly OICG01 (sample SAMEA3882534, study PRJEB24775) | human gut metagenome | biome: human-associated habitat; feature: intestine environment; material: feces | place: Netherlands | collected 2009/2010
TGTATTAATAGGTGAAGTAACTACTCATACTCATGATACTAGGTACTATACTAAGGATCAAACTGATGCTAACATAAAGGTAGTAGCAGATGATCTTGCTAACAATTACTATAATAAATCCCAAGTAGACAGTAAATTTACTTCTGTATATATTTTCAAAGGATCTGTAGATACGATTGAAGATTTACCTACTGAAGGTAATATTGTTGGTGATGTATGGAATGTTCGTAAAAATGATACCAACTACGCATGGACAAGTGAAGGTTGGGATGCTTTAGGTGGTACTACTGAATTAGCATCATTGACAGCTAATGGTTTGATGTCTAAAGAAGACTTTGCAAAGTTACAGGGTATTGAAGCAGGTGCACAAGTTAATAAGATTGAGACTATTACTAAAAGAGTAGAACTCAATGTTGTTAATAAGAATGTAACTATTCCAGAGGATATTAAGATCTCAGATACTGAACCTACTGAGGAAGAGATCATGTGGTTAGATCCCAGTGAAAACTATGACTTTACATTTGATGGTTATAGTCAAGCACAAGCAGATGCACGATTTGTACAGAAAGAAGAAGGTAAAGGTCTTTCAACAAATGATTATACGAATGCAGATAAAACTAAAGTAACAAACTTAACTGATTATGTTACTGGTGGTACTGGTGCTGTTACAGATGCTAATGCAGCTACTATTACTTTATCTAAAAAGAATCCAGTGAATGGTTCCGCAAGTACTGATACAGTAGTAATCAACAAAGCCACTACTACTACTGCGGGCGTAATGTCTGCTGCTGATAAGACTAAACTTGATGGGTTGAGTAATTACGATGATTCTACAATTACTCAGGATATTACTAATATAAAAGCAAATAAACTTGAGACAATTGAAGTAACCGGTACAGGTAATGTAATTACTGCTGCTACAAAGAATGGTACTAAAATTGCATTTGCTAAAGGTATTACTGCAATGACTCAAGATACTAGCGATGCTAGATATGTTAAGAAGTCCGGGGACGTTATGAATGGTAATTTAAAATTACAAGGAGCGCAGCTTGCACAGGTTCATAGTTTTTCTTCGGGTGGGTCGGCGTCGGCTTTGAGGTTTTATGATGTAAATGAGGAGGTTACATATTCATTTGGTTCTATGATTACAAATAATGGATCTGAATATACACGTACTCATGCATATATTGGTTGGGGAACTTCTCCTTGGGAAATTGCTAATAATTTAGCAGTAGGAGAAAATAGGTTTCTTTACAAAGGTAATAAAGTGTGGCATGCTGGTAATGATGGTTCAGGTAGCGGGTTAGATGCTGATTTGTTAGATGGATACCATGCCGGATATAAAAATGGTGATCTTGCATTATATATTAATTTTCCAAAAATAACTGATTTAATAAGTCAGGGTTTATTAAGATCAGATTATGAGACAGTTGGCTATCCGACAGAGGATTTTTTGATTGCATTATGTAAATGGGCAATAAACAATTATACGGATGAAACTTCCCATGTATTGCTACAAGGAGAGATTACTCCTGCTGTCTCGGGGTGGTGTGTTTTGAATCTTTATGCTAATGATGGAAAAGATAACACAACAGGATTACCAAAATATTGTTCAGGTCAAGTAAATTTAATTAATAAAAGCTCCATATTATTCGGTTCTTATAATGGAACCTGGTATTATAAAACATTAGTAGATACTTCTAATCTAGAAGATACTCTAGCATACTGGTATGAAAATGATGAAAACAATTCATCCACAACATGTGCAACAGGTGGTAATAGAAATGTAATTGAATCATTAAGAAGTAAGTTCAAGAGATGTATTGCTAAACCATATGGAGATGATGCTGCATTAATTAGTTATTGTAATGAAGAAAATAGTGCTAATTGGCCCGATGGTTCTGGTATTGATATTGTATTTGCTAGAAAAGAAAATAGAATGGTACATTTCCCAAAATACTATCACAAGACTGTTGAAAGATCACCTGGTATTTGGAGAACTTATATATCTGAACAACAAATTGATAGTGACTATATTGAAGAACCTGAAATGTTGTTAGGTACTTTTGAGGCTTATACTAATACTGATGGAACTTTATTGTCTGCATGGGGTGTAACGTCTACTGCTTCACAAACAATGGCTACATTTGTATCTCAAGCTAAGTCAAACGGCCCTTTATGGGGTATTGGAGATTATAGATCTCACGCTACTATAGCTAGAATGTTTTGTGCTTACTATAAGACCACTAACATTAGTACTTCTAATTCAGCAATACCTTGTTCTGGTGGAACCAAAAGATATAATTATGGAATTACTGGAGCAACTATTACATTGGGTAATAGAGATGGTAAAAAGGCTACTACAAGTGATACATCATACTATTCAACTAACTTCTTAGGACTTGAAGACTGCTATTACAGTAAGTGGGAGTTTGTACAAGGAATAAACCTTTTAAAAGGTAAATGCGTTGTATATGACGGAGGTTCATTCCCAGATAAGGATGTAGCAGAGCTTGAAGCAGCAGGTGCTACTAATATCAGAGTTGTAGGATATGAACCTAATCCAGCTGCAACAGAAGCATATAATGGATGGACTAAAGCCGTAGCTCAAGGTAAATATGGTGATGTAGTTCCTACAGCACATGGTGGATCTGAAACTACTTACTATTCCGATTATAGCTGGTTTAATCCAACAGGAAATAGAATCTTTCTACGGTCGGGTCATTCGGATTATGGTTCTCGTTGCGGGGTCTTCGTGGCTATTGCTAGTCATGCCTCCTCGAATTCTTGGGCGCATTTCGGTGCAAGATTAGCCTTTTATGGTAAGATCGTTGTAGTTGATTCAGATACATTTAAGAAAATGCAGGCATAGTCCTGAGTAATACAGATAATTAAATATTAATAACAAGGGCGGGATCTAAAAGAATTACTATGAGATGACTTTATAGTAAGACTGCTGTCACATTATTTCATACTTGAAAAAACAGTCAAGTAATTCAGATAATGGTTCTCAATGCAGAGTCTTCATAGCTAATGCTAATAATGCATCCTCGAATTCATAGACGAATATCAGTGAAATTTTGGAACTAACAGATACTTTCAGATAACTACAAAAATGTTTGTTGAACTTAGATCAGCCTTACCTCTAGGTAAAAGATAACAGGTGCTTTGAAGAGACCCTAGTAGTATTGTGCGAACGGGTCTTACCACCAAAATAGCTTATGAAAAGAATAGGCAATTTATTTAACAGGATAATATCATATGAAAATCTGGTCCGGGCTGAAAAGAAGGCTAGGCTAGGTAAAACTAAAAGATACGGCGTTAAGAAATTTGACAGGAATCCATATGAAAATCTGGTCCGGTTACAAAAGGCATTAATAGAAGATACTTATCGTACTTCGGAATACTGCGTATATACAATCATCGCCGATCGTGGTAACAAAGAAAGAGAAATATACAGGCTACCGTATTATCCAGACAGAATAGTCCATCATGCTATAATGAATGTTATAGAACCTTACCTTGTTAATAGATTTACTGCAGATACCTTCAACTGTTTAAAAGGAAGAGGTATTCATTATGGAGTAAAGAGATTGAAAAGAGATTTAAAAGCCGATAAAGAGGGCACAAAATATTGTTTAAAATTAGATATTAAAAAGTTCTTTCCTTCTGTAGATCAAGATGTGTTATACTCACAATTTGAAAAGGTATTTAAGGATAAGAAACTATTAAGATTATTACATCATGTAGTTTATTCTACACCAAAAGGTTTACCAATTGGAAATTACATATCTCAATTTGCAGCAAATTTGAATTTGACTTGGTTCGATAGGTGGATTAAACAAGTATTAAAAATAAAATATTATTACAGGTATTGTGATGATATTGTTATATTACACCCAGATAAAGATTACTTAAGATATTGCTTACAAGAGATTGAAAAATATCTAGCTGATAACTTGAAACTAAAAGTAAAACGTAATTGGCAGATATTTCCTGTAGAAGCAAGGGGTATAGATTTTATTGGTTATGTATTTTACCATGATCATACTTTACTCAGGAAAGATATCAAAAAGAAGTTTATTCATAAATTAAGTTATAAAAGTAAGAATAAGAGGTTAACATCACTAGCAGCTTATTGGGGATGGTGTAAATATGGAAACTGTCATAATTTATGGTATCGCTTTACGAGATCTTATAATTTTAAAGATTATAGACAAAAATTATTAAGTAGTTATGGAATTAAAGAAAGTACAAGGTGATCATATACCTGAAGTAATAGAATACCTAGGAATGAATGAATGGGCAGTTAGATGGGATATTGAAGAAATTAATTCTGAAGATATACATGGTTATGCTTATTATGAATTAAAATTCAATGAAGAACCAACTTATGATTCTTTCGTAAGTAAGGTTATCAGAACTAGATATAGTGCAGATGAGGAAGCAGCATTAAAATCTAATATGGTTGAACAATTGCTTAGTGGCAGTCAACCTATTACCAGATATGATGAATGGCAATCTTTTCAAACACTTAGAACAGAAGCTAAAACAATTGGCAAACAAATATTTAATATTTAATTATGGTAATTAAAGTAAAATATAATGGGGAATGGGTTAAAATACCATACTTAAGTAGTGATCATGGTCGGGAACTAGTAGAAAAAGCACCTAAAGATGGTAAGCAATATGCTAGGCAGAATGGAGTATGGTCTGTAGTAAATATACCAGAAGTTGATTTTACTGATGTATATAATGCTATTGATACTAAAGTTGATAAAGTAGAAGGTAAGGGGTTAAGTACTAATGACTATGTTACTGCAGATAAAACCAAAGTTACAAACATCAATGAGGTAGTTGAAGCTGCTACTAAGAATATTACAGCAACAGGTATCTCTATTACTCTGGATAAAAGGAACTTAGTAACCAATGTAGTAGAAAATATAGAATTGAATCTTCCTGCATCTACTACAGCTTTAGCTGGTTTGATGTTACCTTCAGATAAGACAAAGTTGAATGGCATTGCTGCTGGTGCCGAAGTAAATGTTAATGCTGATTGGAATGCTACAGAAGGAGATGCATTGATATTGAATAAACCAATATTGGCTACTGTAGCTACATCTGGTAGTTACAACGATCTTACTGGTAAACCTACCATACCTACCGTAGACGTTAACAAAAAATATGTAGATGATAAATTAGCTACTAAAGCTGATTTAGCGGATTGTACAGTGTTTGACATCTTCATGAAAGTGGCAAACGGCGATACTCCATCTATATCTCAAGAAGACTATAATACATTACTAGAGAAGGTTCCAAACGGTTTTGTTAATACACTCCCAATTAGAGATAATGGTGAGTATATATCAAGTCTTTTTGGCGGATATAACACCAATGGTGATAATTCTATTTGGTTTTATGCGCAACAAACTATGGGGGTTAATCATTGTTCTATACAAATGTGGATACGTCAGAATTTAGATGTGGAAACTCAGGTTAATAATGATTATTTAATTCCGGTAACTGATGGAATTTCTATACAGGCAAGTGTTACAGATAATTCTACTGATCCTAATGTTAAGGAAGTAATAATACATACTACAGGTGACGGATCAAAAGCTTTAATGAATGATGGCAAGTATCGTAAGCTTCCCGTGTACGGGAGGAACCTGTTGCTGGGATCGGGGAAGGAGGTGAGTAATTCCAAGTATGAGATGGCTGATTATTGGCTAACTGAACCGATATCTAAAGGAACACAAGTAACATTGACTATTTTTGGAGAATTGGGTGATGATAAGGAAATGTTCACTATATATAACTCTACTGGTGCAGTAGGTTCTATGGCTCAGTTCAGCAAGGCTGACTTTGTGAATGGGAAGGCCAGTAAGACTTTTAAATGGATTACTAATATCGGAGATGCAGTAGCTGATAATACACATATGATTGTATTTAGTTCTCCTAAAACTGGCACATCAACTTCCACTATCCATAAGATTAAACTTGAATATGGTGACATATCGACCGAGTGGTCTCCAGCTTGGGAAGATATACCAGATCTAGAAGAAAGATATGCATATGGTGTTGAGTGGGATACTGCATCATCTAATCCTGATGGGGTTAGAGTAGGTAATATGCAATTGCATAGAGAACTCCCTATCCAGAGTAAGATAAGGGGAGTAATACTGGATAATAAAGGTGGGATAAAAAGTTATCTAAATAATTCAAATTGGAGTAATATAAATACAGAATATTTAACAGAGTCTGTAATGACTGAAATACCTGAACATTGGTATAAATTATATCAATACGGAACTAAATTTAGAATGATGCTATCCGCTATTCCATTACCAGGATATAGCCATATAAATCAATTTTATATAAGTTCATTTGAGTCTGGAATAGATAGAAGCTCCTCTACTTTGATTTCTTCTTATGGTGTTGGAAGTACAAATGTAAATAAAAGAGGTGGTGATAACACCGCTGAATGGGATAGCACCTACCGTTCCTTGCTAGGTCGTCCCGTTACCAACCTTACCAGAGACCAATTCCGACAAGCTGCAAGAAAACGTGGAAGTGGTTGGGAGATGTACACCTATGGAGCACATAAAACCTTATTCTGGTTATTTGCAGTAGAATATGCTACATTAAATAGTCAAAAACCATTTAATGCTCAAAAAGATGCTAATGGATTCTCACAGGGTGGATTAGGAAACGGTCCAACACAAATGACAGATTGGACAAATTTCAATAATAATAATCCACTTATTCAATGTGGTTATACTAACGAATTTGGTAATGGATCTGGAGAGAAGGCATATGTGGTGAAAAATGCTTCCGATGGTACTCATGCTACATTGATGGCTAACAGGTATCGTGGTATAGAGAATCCGTTCGGTCATATCTGGAAACACACTGACGGGGCCAATATACAGGTTACCACAGGCGATTCAGGATTATCTATACTATGGACTACCAGTGACCCATCGAACTTCAGCGATACCTCTTACACGGGTTATGACAAGAAGGGTAATGTCTGTCGTATAAATGGTCACGTCAAAAAGATGTTGCTTGGGGAAGATGGCGATATAATAGCCACGGAGGTCGGCGGTAGCACCTCTACCTACTGGTGTGACAACTACTACACCAGCACATCAGTTAGCCGCATGCAATTGGTAGTAGTTGGTGGTCGCTCGGATGATGGGTTGAATGCTGGCCTAGTTGACGTGGGTACGACTAATTCGTCTGGTATTGCTAATAACATCGGGTCTCGCCTTTGCTTTTTCCCAAAATATAAATCAACTGAAATAACTACAGAATAATATGAATAGAACATATAGTGATAAAATACCCAGTACAATAGAAAAAGATAATTGTGGATATTATCTATATAGATGGGATATACAAGAAGAACAAAGAGATGAGTATATTGGTTATTCCTATTATGAAGTAACTGTATGGCCCACATTAACTGCTAATAAGATATTAGAAACATGTATTAATGAATTATGGGGTACAGATGTTGAAGCAAAGAAACTGAATGACTATAATGCTGCATTACTAGGGATATTAGATGAAAGTTATTCTTACAAAAGAGAAAAGAATTGAAGGAACAAGTAGATTCAGATTTCATTGCTTATGAACAAATGCAAAATGAATCAAATAGTGAACAAATAACCGCTATTACTTAGGATAGTGTCAATTTGTAAATAAAGAACTTTTAAACCTTATTGACGTTTACTAAATAAACTGTCAAAAGATATCAGAACGCTAGCTAATCTTGTATTGGTTAGCGTTTTGTTTTTCAATCATCCTCTTTCAAATTATTGTAATGTTACAAAAACTAAATAATATTATATTAACAGCTCAAAGTGTAGCTACAGTGAATTACTTTAAAGAATTAGTTAATGATGGACCGATTAAATTTGTTGCCTGTTTACTATCTGGTGCAATGGGTTGGTTATCTACATTCTTTGCTCCAATATGGACAGTAATAGTTGTAGTGTGTGTATTTATACTTACAGATGCAATTCTTGGCACCAAAGTATCAATTACTCATGGTGGTAAGTTTGAATCTAGAAGATTATGGTCTACTTTAAAGAAATTCGGAAACTGTGCAATGATAATTTCTTGTTGTCATCTTATGGACACAGAAATAGTAAAGTCAATTGACATGCATTTAGTAGAAGCATTTTCTGGTATTGTTTGTGGAGTTGAACTATGGTCGATGATCGAAAACCTTCAAGCAATTGATCCTACTGGACCGTGGAAAATCTTTAGTAAATTCATACGTAGCAAAGGAGAAAAGTATTTAGACATTACAATAGAAAAAGATGATTTACCAAAAATAAAGAAATTAGTAAAGAAAATAAAATGATATTTTCCAAAGTAAAATTAGCAATTGCTGTTATTTTTAGTTTACTATTGTTTAATAATGTCAGACTTGCTAAGAAAGTAAATGACTTAGATAAACAAGTAGGGATTGCAATGAATAATGCTCAAGTATGGGAAAATATTGCAAATCAAAATAAAAATGAAGCAAGGTTGTTGGAATTGACAGTAAATGATTTTAAAAATTCTAATGATAGTCTAATAAAGGTCGCCAGAGATCAACAAAAGAAGCTAAATATCAAAGATAAGCAACTACGTCAAGTAGCATCCACTGAGACCGTAATTAGAGACACCACAGTAAGAATAATCCCTTCAAAAGAAAAGGATTTCTGTGTAGAGCTAAAACCAAATCAATTGACAACTATCACAGTGGCTAGAAAAGATAGCGTGTTCACACATACTATGGAAATACTAAATCATCAAGATTTATTTGTATATGAAGATAAAGTCTATAGAAGACGTTATAAGAATTGGTTTCAAAGATTAATTCACTTCGATTTTAAAAAAGATAAAATAAGTAAATATCAAATTATAAACTCTAATGATTTAATTCAAGTATTAGATACTAGAGTAATACATATATCAGAATAATTGCAATACATTTCAATTTAGTGTTAATCAATAAATAAATTGAAACTATGCATTTGAACAAAATATTAGAACAAATTAAACGCCATCAATCTCCTACAGAAGCTATAGATAAGTTGGCAACAGCTTTAGAAAAACATGAAGGCAGTCTGTTGGAAAAAGGTTTCACTATTTTGAAGTCAGAATTGGCTGCAAATATGTATGAAGCTATAAATGGCCCTCATTTTGATGAGGAACATGCTCATTACGCAGTAGAGGGTATGGAAAATGAGGATGGTACAAAAGGACCTCACTGGACGGTTGAAGAGACAACGTCCGTTGCCAATCAAATGGGCATAAACTTAAAATCAGAGAAACATAACAAGTGGGACTGGTTTGTTGCTATGAATATGATATATTCAGACTTTTATAAAGCAGTAGTAGCAATGACTGGTAGCGCAAATACCAAATATTTCGCAGAATTAGCTAAAGCTTGGCTTTGTGACAAAGACATTTCAGAAGGCAAGATGTGGCACTACTATGTGTACATTATGTGTGACGACGAAGAAAACGATTATAAAGCATACGAACGTATGCACAGAGATCGTGAAGAAGAATATGGTCGTTATGCAAGACGTTCTGGTAGAATGGAATATGCAAATAAAGAAAGCGATTACCGATATCCTTACTCTAAATATTATGACGAGTATGAAAGACCTGGTCGTAATAGATATTATGAACTAGAGTATGAATATGGGGATCGTGAAAAAGAAATGCGTGACCGTGATAAAGAATCCAGAGATAGACGTAACACATCTGTTAGATATTTCTAATTATCAAATTATATATAAATCAATTAAATTATAAATCATTATGTTAGAAAACGAAAGAATTATTGTACAAGACCGTGGTGGTATTGATGCTGGTATCGCTGCGTTAATGCAGAATGCTAATAAAGGTTTTGACCCCGCTGCTTTAATGGCCATGATGAACAATGGTAATGGCATGTTCGGTGGTAACGGTGGTTGGTGGTGGATCTTCATCATCGTGCTCTTCTGGATGTGGGGCGGATGGGGTGGAAATGGCTTCGGTCGTGGAAACCAAGCAGAAACAAATTCGGATTTCGCTCGTTTAGCTGCTATGGGTAATCAAAACAACAATACAGACTTATTGATGCAAGCAATCAATGGTAATAAAGATGCAATCAATACATTATCTACTAATCTGAACTGCGACGTTAAGTCAATTGACAACGCTTTGTGTTCTATCCAGAATGCAATTGGTAAAGTTGGCGGTGAAGTAGGTTTCTCTGCAGAAAGAGTAATTAACGCAGTTAACGCAGGTGACTGCAATGTTATCAAAGCTATTAGTGACTGTTGTTGCACAACTCAACGTTCAATTGATTCAGTTAATTTGAATCTGACTCAGATGAATGCTGATAACAGATTGTCTATCTGTCAGCAAACTAATACTTTGCAGAACGCTATTACTTCAGGTTTCAATACCTTGTCTAGTGAAAATGCTACAAGATTCAACATTCTTGGTGCTAAGATAGATGCTCAGACTCAGATTATCAATGACAAGTTCTGTCAATTAGAGATGAGAGAAATGCAGAATAAGATCGACACGTTACGTGACGAGAAGAACGCATTGCAATCTTCTGCATTGCTACAACAACAGACTTCTAATATCGTTAGTCAAATTAGACCTTGTCCGGTTCCTGCTTACTTAACATGTAATCCTTATGGATGTAATGGTGGGTTAAATGGATACGGTTACGGTTATCCTTACGGATACGGCGATAGCTGTTGCGCTTAATAAGAAAGGAGGCAATTATGTATCCTTTCGTATTTAATCCATTTGGTAGAAACAACACCGTAAATATTTTAGATCTAGTAATACCTAAAGTAAAAACTATAGCACTAGGTGAGTCCACTGAAAATGTAGTATTAGGTATCTGTCCTAAAGTATGGTGTAGATTACCTAAAGAAGGTGTAATTGTTTTGGAGGTACGCCACACGGCAGAAGCATCGGGAGCTAGTCTACCTGTGTTTATTTCAGTTTCTGGTTCTGTAAGTACTGCTTCTAATACTCACAATATACCTTTAGTAAATGCTTCAAGTGCACCAATTACTGGTTCACAAGTTAGTGCTGGGAACAGATACATTGCATATTTTAACAAATGTGACAATGTAATACAGTTAATGAGTTATACTCCTGCTGCTCCTACACCAGCTGCTTAATATATTAATCAAGATATATGGGCAGCTATGAGAGTTGCCCATATTCTTTAAACTTATAAAGATATGACATTCTCTCAGTTAACGTCGGGTACCAGAATACACGTACTCGAGATAACAGGTACTTTTAAAAAGAACACAACGTACAGTTTAGGAACGGTAGTCAGTGTATCAAAACCCTATGACGAACCAGTGCCACCGACACAATTTCCGATGCCTATGCAAAATAGACGTAAGCTCGTGGATCTAGTGATTTCGTGTGATGGTGAACAAAGAAAACTGTCAGTATCTGAAGATAAAACAATGATGACCGATTCATCCATCGGTCTTACTATAGCCACAGAAAAATCACAAATTGTTAACATGGTTAGACAGTCTCTTGATGATTGTAGAATTAAGAAAGAGAGCCTGAGTAAGATTGATGAGGAGATGAGGAGATGTGAAGACATCTTAAAAATACTTAATGTAAATTCGGACATAACAACCAATGTGACAAAAGATTTCAAAGAACTTGATGACTTAAAAGCTGAAGTGAAAGAGCTTAAACAACTTTTACAAAACGTATCTGCTGTTCGTCCGGAAGTAATAAAAAATACTCCACCTAATTCTACTGAAGACAAAAAAGTAGAACCAGAAGGAGAAATAAAAAAAGAAATCTAAAACACAAAGGTTGGCTATTTAGTCAACCTTTTTTTATTTTAAACAATATGAGCACATTATACAAT
>OICG01000421.1_pt1 | contig 11671 bp, 8 predicted proteins | sample 1581241 | NCBI WGS metagenome assembly OICG01 (sample SAMEA3882534, study PRJEB24775) | human gut metagenome | biome: human-associated habitat; feature: intestine environment; material: feces | place: Netherlands | collected 2009/2010
GAAGAAATCTACAATCTAATTAATAATGAATAAAAATCGGAGGACAATACAAATGAGTATCAAAACAGACAAAGCAGCACAAAACCACCAGAAAGGCTACAACTGTGCCCAAGCAGTTGCTTGTGCATTTAGTGAAGAAATGGGGATTGATGAATCCACCATTTTTAAGATGATGGAAGGACACGGCTTAGGAATGGGCTGTATGGAAGGAACATGCGGTGCTATCACAGGAGCAGTCGCAGTCATCGGTGCCATAAAAAGCTGTGGAGACATCGAGAAACCAGTTTCTAAAGCAGCAACCTACAAACTTTCAGGAGAGCTTGTAAAACGCTTTCAAGAGAAGAATCAAGCAACAAAATGTAAGGACCTAAAAGGGATTGAAACGGGAAAAGTCTTAAGATCCTGTCCAGGCTGCATTGAAGATGCAACAGCCATTCTGGAAGAAATTTTAGCAGAATGATCTAATTGAAATAGAAAGAAACAAACAAGAAGCCATGTTACAAGCATAGACAAGATTTATCTATGCTGGAACATGGCTTCTTTTTATTAGCATTTGATTCTAAACAATAGAAAAATAACTATTTATTCAGATTCTTCTCAGCCGCAGAAAGCATCAGCTTAATACGGTTGATCTGGTTAACCTCACTAGCTCCTGGATCATAGTCGATCGCCACGATGTTCGCATCAGGAAATGCCTGACGGATTTCTTTGATAACACCCTTACCAACGACATGGTTCGGTAAGCATGCAAAAGGCTGTGCACAGATGATGTTTGTGACGCCCTCATTGATGAGCTCAAGCATCTCACCTGTCAAGAACCAGCCCTCACCGGTCTGATTACCGCAAGAAACGATAGGAGAAGCATACTCTGCGAGATCCTGCACGTGAGCGGTTGGCTCAAAATGCTTGCTCTTAGCCAGCTCATCCCTTGCATCCTTTCTGAGCCACTCGAAGAAGGCGATAAGTCGGTTGTTCATAAACTTGGCTTTCTTAGAAGCACCGAGATAGTCAGCCTTGAAATTCGTGTTGTAGCAGCAGTAGAGTAAGAAATCAGTCAGATCAGGCACTACAGCCTCGGCTCCTTCAGCTTCGAGCAGGTCAACAACATAGTTGTTTGCTGCAGGCAGGAATTTGACGAGAATCTCACCGACCACGCCGACACGCGGCTTAACCTCATCTGTCATAGGCAGATTGTCGAAATCCCTTATGATTTCGCGGCACATCTTTTTGTATTTTTTGTGAGAGAGCATCTTTGTGTTGCCGACAAAGTCGATGACTCTCTTTTTCCACTTCTCATGGAGTGCATTGGCACTTCCCGGTTCTTTCTCATAAGGACGTACCCTGTAGAGACAGCGCATAAAGATATCGCCAAACTCAAGTGCATACAGTCCGTGCTGGATAAGGCTTGGAGTAAACTTAAAGCCCGGGTTCTTCTCGAGACCGACCATGTTGATTGAGATAACAGGCACATCAGGATATCCGGCCTTTTCGAGGGCTCTTCGGATAAATCCGATGTAGTTTGTTGCACGGCATCCGCCACCTGTCTGTGAGATGAGGATGGCTGTGTGTGTCATATCATAGTTGCCTGATTTGACGGCTGCCATAATCTGTCCCACAACAATGAGTGAAGGGTAGCAGGCGTCGTTGTTTACGAACTTAAGTCCCACGTCCACACATTCCCTTGCAGGGATATCCGGTATGACCATATTGTAGCCGGCTGCCTTAAAGGCTGGCACGAGGAGGTCAAAGTGTATAGGTGACATCTGAGGGCAGATGATGGTGTAGTTGTCCTTTTTCATCTGCTCGGTGAATACAACACGCTCGTAGTTAGACGGTTTTAAGTCACGCTTTTCATGCTTGGTTTCCTTGACTCTTATGGCGGCAAGGAGCGAGCGGATACGGATTCTTGCTGCGCCCAGGTTGTTTACCTCGTCGATCTTCAGGCAGGTGTATATCTTGCCGGAGCCTGTCAGTATATCGTTTACGCAGTCGGTTGTGACAGCATCGAGACCGCAGCCAAACGAGTTGAGCTGGATTAAGTCAAGGTCATCACGGGTCTTTACAAAGTTGGCTGCTGAGTACAGTCTGGTGTGGTACATCCACTGATCCATGACGATGAGAGGTCTCTCAAGCTCGCCCAGATGGGATACGGAGTCCTCTGTCAGCACACAGATGCCATAGCTTGTGATGAGCTCAGGGATACCGTGGTTGATTTCCGGGTCCACATGGTACGGACGGCCTGCGAGCACGATTCCGCGACGTCCGGTGTCTTCCATGTAGTCGAGCACTTCCTCGCCCTTTCGCTGTATCTCAAGCCTTGTCATGGCAAGCTCCTTCCAGCCTGCGGCTACCGCATCACGAATCTGTGACTCAGGCAGGTTGAAATCACCCTTTGAGAAGGTGGCTACGAGCTGCTGTGAGATAGTTTCCTCACTCTCAAATGACATAAACGGATTTATGAATTTAACCTCGCCTGAGGTAATCTCGTCCACGTTGTTTTTGATATTCTCAGAGTATGATGTGACAATAGGGCAGTTGTAGTGATTGTTTGCATCAGGAAACTCCTTGCGCTCATATGGCACTGCCGGGTAGAAAATAAAATCTACATTTTGCTTTATGAGCCAGCTTATATGACCATGTGTGAGCTTTGCAGGGTAGCACTCTGACTCACTTGGGATGGAGTCGATACCCATCTCATAAATCTTTCTGGTAGACTGTGGTGACAGTACTACAGAAAAGCCGAGACGTTTGAAAAATGTAGCCCAGAACGGATAGTTCTCGTACATATTCAAGGCTCTTGGGATGCCGACTGTACCGTGTGGAGCATCCTTTGGGTCAAGTGGCTCATAGTCAAATATACGCTTGTTCTTGTATTCAAAAAGATTTGGTATGTTATCCTTGTTCTTCTCCTTGCCCAGACCCTTTTCACAGCGGTTTCCGGTGATGTACTGTCTGTTGTCGGAGAATTTGTTTATAGTTAAAAGACAGTGGTTTGTACAGCCCTGACAGCGTGCGAGCTTTGTGGTGTAGGTGAGCTCGTTTATCTGGTCGATTGTGAGCATTGTTGTCTTGTAATCAGCCTTGTGGCGCTCACGTGCGATGAGTGCGGCACCAAAGGCGCCCATGATACCTGCGATGTCAGGCCTTGTGGCATGTACACCTGCTATTTTTTCAAAGCTTCTAAGAACGGCATCATTGTAGAAGGTACCGCCCTGGACTACGATATTTTCACCGAGGTCGCTTGCATCAGAAAGCTTGATAACCTTGAAAAGAGCATTTTTTATTACTGAGTAGGCAAGTCCTGCTGAGATATCTGCGACAGATGCGCCCTCCTTCTGGGCCTGCTTTACCTTTGAGTTCATGAAAACCGTACATCTGGTTCCGAGGTCGATAGGATTCTTTGCAAAAAGGGCTTCCTTTGCAAAATCCTGAACAGAATAGTTTAAGGACTTTGCGAAGGTCTCAATAAATGAGCCGCAGCCTGAAGAGCAGGCCTCGTTGAGCTGTACTGAGTCGACTGTCTGGTTCTTTATCTTGATGCACTTCATGTCCTGTCCACCGATATCGAGGATACAGTCTACCTTTGGGTCGAAGAATGCTGCTGCGTAGTAGTGGGCTACAGTCTCAACTTCGCCGTCGTCCAATTTTAAAGCAGCCTTTAATAAAGCTTCTCCGTAGCCTGTAGAGCAGGAGTGTACGATGTGTGCATCCTCAGGAAGCTTTGCGTAAATCTCCTGGATAGAACGGATGGCTGTCGCGAGAGGGCTTCCGTTGTTGTTGCTGTAGAATGAGTATAAAAGGTCTCCGTCCTCGCTTACGAGAGCGATTTTAGTGGTGGTTGAGCCTGCATCTATTCCGAGATAGCAGTTGCCCTTGTATGTAGAAAGGTCACCGGTCTTTACGTGATTGTTGCCGTGACGCGTTGTAAATTCATCGTAATCAGCCTGATCCTTAAAAAGAGGCTCCATACGTGCCACCTCAAATTCCATCTTTATGCCGTTTGAGAGGCGGTCGATTAAGGATGAGAGTGTGGTGACAGAGTTGTCTTTATAGTTTAATGCAGAGCCTATTGCTGCAAACAGATGAGAGTTCTCAGGAACGATAGTGTGCTCGTCATCGAGATTTAAGGTTCTGATAAATGCTGATTTAAGTTCTGACAAAAAGTGCAGAGGACCGCCAAGGAAAGCAACATGTCCCTTGATTGGCTTACCGCAGGCGAGACCACTGATGGTCTGGTTTACCACGGCCTGAAAGATTGAAGCGGATAAATCCTCGCGTGTGGCTCCCTCATTGATGAGAGGCTGGATATCTGTTTTGGCAAATACTCCACAGCGGGCTGCGATAGGGTAGATGGCCTTGTAGCTTTTTGCGTATTCATTTAGTCCTGTAGCGTCTGTCTGGATGAGAGAAGCCATCTGGTCGATAAATGAGCCTGTACCGCCGGCACATATGCCGTTCATACGCTGTTCCACGTTGCCGCCCTCGAAGTATATGATTTTGGCATCCTCACCACCTAGCTCTATTGCCACATCGGTCTGTGGAGCATAGTGTGTGAGTGCGGTAGATACAGCTATAACCTCCTGTACGAATGGCACCTCAAGGTGCTTTGCAAGAGTGAGTCCGCCGGAGCCTGTTATCATAGGACAAACTGAAAGGTCACCTGTCTTGTCGTAGGCCTTTCTGATAAGGGACTCAAGTGTCTCCTGGATATTTGCAAAATGACGCTCATAATCGGAAAAGAGGATATTGTCATCGGCATCAAGAAGTGCAATCTTGACGGTTGTTGAGCCGATATCAATACCCAACTTATGTAAGCTGTTATTTTCCATAGTGGTTCCTCCATAATGTATTACTTATATGTTTTTATATATCTTTCTTCTTATTAAAATATATAATAGTTCTATTTTCAAAACAGAGATTATTATACGACAGATATCGACAAATTACAATGACTATAATTATAAAGAATTTGTGAATAATTCGCTGTCTCGTTGACAAAGTATGATTTAACTATCATAATAAATTTTGTAATAATCGCTGCCCTTTGTACTATAGTATAAAAGGCAGCAATAATATGACAGGAGGATGCAGACGCGTGGTTTTTTATTGCATCAAAACCATGTCTGCTAAAATGTATGAACTGGCTTAACAAACTAGAACAAAAATATGGAAGTAAAGCGATTCCGAATATCACTAGAATATTTATCGCTGCGAATCTGATAGGCAGTGTGCTGCTTTTGACAAAGGGAGATGTTGTCCTTTATTATCTGCAGTTTTCAGCCTCTGCTATTTTGCACGGACAGGTATGGCGTCTTATAAGCTGGATTTTTGTGCCGAGCGGCAGCATATCATTTTTACAGCTTTTATTTATATTCTGTCTGTGGACGCTTGGAGACAGCATGGAGTCATATCTTGGCTCTTTTAGGATGAATGTGTACTTTTTCGGAGGCTTTTTGCTGTATGATATAGTTGGAATGCTTGCATTTGCAGTGACACATGTATCCATCAATCTGACTATGTACTATATACTTATAGCTATGTATCTGATGCTTGGTCTTTTGATGCCGGAGGCAGAGGTTAGGCTTTACTTTGTGCTTCCTATAAAGATGAAGTGGATGGTGCTTGTTTACTTTGTGATGTTTGCATATGATGTGTATACCTATATGAGCTTTGGATGGCAGATTGGATTGGCATACGGCTCAGAAATCGTTCTTGCACTTATAAATCTGTTGGTATTCATCTATGGCTGTAAGCACAGGCTCTCATTCAGGCAGAATATGCACCAGAAGAGGAGAAAGGCACAGTTTAAAGCCAAGTTTTCCGAACCTCGCCCGGGCAGTGGCATCTCACGCCATAAGTGCTATATATGCGGCAGAACAGAATTGTCAAATCCTGAATTAACATTCAGATACTGCTCGAAGTGCACCGGCAACAAGGAATACTGTCAGGATCATCTGTTTACACATACGCACGTATAATATACATGTACTACTTTTTCTAATTCATTGACAAAGTAAACTGATGAATTTATAATGGACACAGTATTATTTTCGGAGGAACATTTATGGAGAACGAGGCAACAGTTTCGAAAAATTTTATTGAACAGATTATTGAGAAGGACTTGGCAGAGGGGCATTGCAAGACAGTAAAGACCAGATTCCCACCGGAGCCAAACGGTTATTTACATATCGGCCATGCGAAGTCTATTCTTTTAAACTATGGACTGGCAAAGAAGTATGACGGACAGTTCAATCTCAGGTTTGATGATACAAACCCTACCAAGGAGCGTCTGGAGTTTGTAGAGTCTATTGAGGCCGATGTTAAGTGGCTTGGCGCTGACTGGGCTGACAGGAAGTTTTTTGCATCCAATTATTTCGACAAGATGTATGAGTGTGCAGTAGGACTGATAAAGAAGGGAAAGGCATATGTATCTGACCTGACACCGGATGAGATAAGAGAGTATAGAGGTACACTCACAGAGGTCGGCAAGGAGGATCCATACTCAAAGAGAAGTGTTGAGGAAAACTTAGACCTTTTTGAGCGCATGAAAAACGGTGAGTTCGAGGATGGCACAAAGGTGCTTCGTGCGAGAATTGACATGAGCTCTTCAAACATCAATATGAGAGATCCGATCCTTTACCGTGTGGCTCATATGACACATCACAATACAGGTGATAAATGGTGTGTATATCCTATGTATGATTTTGCTCATCCTATAGAGGATGCTATCGAGGGTATCACACATTCTATATGTACTCTTGAGTTTGAAGACCACAGACCGCTGTATGACTGGGTGGTTATTGAATGTGGATTTAAGAATTCTCCTGAGGAGTCGCCAAAGCAGATTGAGTTTGCAAAGCTCTATCTGACTAATGTTGTAACAGGAAAGAGATATATCAAGCGTCTTGTGGAGGATGGCATCGTTGATGGCTGGGATGACCCGAGGCTTGTTTCTATAGCAGCGCTCAGACGCAGGGGCTTCACACCGGAGTCTATCCAGAATTTTGTTGATCTGTGTGGTATATCAAAGGCTAACAGCTCTGTTGACTATGCTATGCTTGAGTACTGTATCCGAGAGGATTTAAAGGCTAAGCGCCCTCGTATGATGGCTGTGCTTGATCCGGTCAAGGTGATTATCGACAATTACCCTGAGGGACAGGTTGAGTATCTTGAAGTGGACAATAACGTGGAGAATCCTGAGCTTGGAAAGAGAAAGGTTCCTTTCACCAGAGAGCTTTATGTGGAGAGAGAGGACTTCATGGAGGAGCCTCCTAAGAAGTATTTCAGACTGTTCCCTGGCAACGAGGTTCGTCTTAAGAATGCATATTTCGTAAAGTGCGTGGGATTTGAGAAGGACGAGGACGGCAATGTCACAACAGTACATTGTACATATGACCCAGAGACAAGAAGCGGTTCAGGCTTTGAGGGACGCAAGGTCAAGGGAACCATTCACTGGGTATCGGCAGAGAGCGCAATAGATGCAGAGGTTCGTCTGTATGAGAATATCATCGATGAGGAGAAGGGGAAGCTCAACGACGATGGTACATTGAATCTCAATCCAAACTCACTTGTTATCAAACAGGGATGTAAGCTTGAGAAGGCATTTGAGGAGGCTCAGCCGGGAGAGGCATTCCAGTTCCTGAGAAATGGTTTCTTCTGTGTTGACTCAAAGGATTCTACAGCGGAGCATCCTGTATACAACAGGATCGTGTCACTCAAGAGTTCTTACAAGCCGGGCAAGTAATTACCGGGGATGCGTTTATAATTTATGATGTGGGGATTGGCGCATATCCTGTGGGGGGATATGCGTACATCAAAATAGGTGATTGGAAACAAAAATATGAAAGATGACAGTAAGAAGGTATACATACTTTTGTCAAAGACAAAAACAGTTCCTTCAAATCTCATAAAGCTTATGACCAGAGAGCCGTATTGTCACACATCTCTGGCACTGGACATAAGTCTTGATGAGATGTACAGTTTTGCAAGGAAAGGTGTATACAATCCATTTAACAGTGGATTTATCAGTGAGAACATAGAAAAGGGAATATTTGGAAAGCACAAGGGAACCAGATGCGCTGTGTATGAGCTGAAGGTCACGAGTAAGCAGTATGACAGGATACAGCAGGAGCTCGCCAGATTCAAGAAGCATCCGGACAGATACGGATATAACTTCATGGGTGTATTCAGCGTATTTTTCCATCTTGCGTATGAGAGGGAATACAGTTTCTTCTGTTCACAGTTCGTGGCATCGGTGTTGAAAAATGCTGGTGTGGATATATTCCACAAGAAACCGGGACTTGTCAAGCCGGGGGATTTCAGAAGGTGCCCTGAGCTCAGACCGATATTTACCGGGCTTCTCACAGAATACAGAGCATATCTCCATGAGAGAATGAAACAGGCTCATGGCATAGAGAACACAGGCAGAAGGCCTGGCATGATAAAGCCGGCGCTTCCGGATGGTCTCATTGCATGGAGAGTCAGTTAAAATAAGCCGCTTTACAGATATGTAAGGCGGCTTTTATTTATTGTCATGTGTTTATTATTCTACAAATGTATGGCCAATCTTGATGATCCCTCTCGGGAGGGCGTCCTTGGAATTCTTCCATGGCTCGTTCTTGTATCTGTAGTCAAACTTGTCTATGAACCAGCTCAGGTCACCATTGACACGTTCCATATTGTCAAAGTATACCTTGTTGAGGATTTCGATGAACTGCGCATACTGTTCCTTGCTCAGTTTGTTCTGGCCTGTCTTGTACAGTATTCCGTAGTGGTATGTACAGAAGCCTTTGCTCGTAGCAAATTTGTCCCTGAACTCGGAATCTCTTTTCCACATATGGAAGATAGTGTCTACATAGCGTACGAACATGTCATCCATACGTCCACAAATGAAGCAGCTTTTCTCCATATTCTCTATATAATCGACAACAGGTGCATTTGGTGTGTTCTTGCCGAACAGACCGGCTTTGGCGGCGGGACCTTTGGCAGCCAGCGCCCTCATATCTTGTATAGTCTTATTCATATGGGTGTTCATCATGAGTGCCAGACCCAGACGATTCTTTTCCTGATAGAGCATTCTCAGATGATGACTGCAAAAACCAAGCTTGTCAGTCATGGCACGGTTGTCGTCCTCCATGTAGCTTGGCCCCATCGTATATTCAATTGCATTTCGTTCAAGATCCTTCTGCATCTGGCACATAGGGCATTCGCAGCCGCTGTCAAATGCATCGTTTACTGGTATAGTGTATATCTGTTCAGCCATAGATCCTCCTGTTTGTGATAGTGTCAGTTTTTGCCACACTGCTTATGTGACATTGAAAATAATATACAGGTATTATACAATAGCCTGGAGAAATTTATAAGACAAAAAGCACAATTATACAAATATGAAATGGCAGGTGTACGGAAGATGAATGTAAGTTGTGATGGCAATATAGTTACGGTAGACGGAGTGAAGGATTTCAGACTTTCTCAGATACTTGAGTGTGGTCAGTGCTTTCATTTTGACAAGCTTGATGATGAAGTGTATGAGGTCATAGCATTTGGCAGGGCTGTGAAGATGGAACAGTCAGGCGGCGTGCTCAGGATATATGGTTCATCCATGGAAGACTATGAAGGAATATGGCGCCCTTATCTGGATATGGACAACGATTACGGGCTCATCAAGGAGAGTGTCATAAAGGCGGACAGCGCACTTCAGACGGCTGTGAATGAGAAGGATGGAATACGTATACTTAATCAGGACTTCTTTGAGACGCTTATATCATTTATCATATCCCAGAACAAGAATATCCCTCAGATAAAACAGTGTGTGAAAAATATATCGCATAGATTTGGTGATGAGGTCATAGGATATAATGGCGAGGCATTTTATGTGTTCCCTGATGTAGACAGACTTCATGAGGTCACAGAGGATGAGCTCAGGGAGTGCAAGGTCGGATTCCGTGCTCCATACATAATGAATGCGACGGAGGCGGTGTACTCGGGAAATGTCACAAAGGAGAAGCTTGACGCACTTGACATAGAACAGGCAAGGGAACTTCTCATGACTATAAAGGGAGTAGGAGAGAAGGTTGCCAACTGTGTCCTGCTCTTTGGACTTGGAAGACGTGAGGCTTTCCCTGTGGATGTGTGGATGAAGAGGATCATGGAGAGCATGTACTTTGATGGCAAGGACACAAAAAAGCTGGAGATAGAGGCATTTGCCGTGAAAAAGTTCGGAAATCTCGGGGGATATGCGCAGCAGTATCTGTTTGACTATGCAAGAACGACTCTTTTTAAGTGATATGTATTACTGTAGATGACAGACATATTTTTATATATTTTTTAGAAAATAAGGGTTGATTTTTTTATAGAAATGGATAGAATATAAAACAGTGTTAGCACTCACATAAATTGAGTGCTAAGAACGAAGATGAGAAAATAAAAGAAAAAATAAATCAGGAGGTATATATCATGAAGTTAAGACCACTTGGAGACAGAGTAGTATTAAAGCAGTCAGTAGCAGAGGAGACAACAAAGTCAGGAATCGTATTACCAGGCCAGGCAAAGGAGAAGCCACAGTATGCAGAGGTTATAGAGGTTGGCCCTGGAGCAGTTGTTGATGGCAAGCTGGTTCCTATGGACGTTAAGGTTGGAGATACAGTTATATATCAGAAGTTCGCTGGTTCAGAGGTTAAGCTTGACGACGAAGAGTACATAGTTATCAAGCAGGACAGCATCCTTGCAATCGTTGAGAAGTAAAAGCATATATCCAGACAGCGTGAGCTGTGGGAGACATATGCGGATGATATATATGTAATATAACATGGAGGTAGATAGAAATGGCAAAGGAAATTAAGTACGGTGCTGAGGCTAGAAAGGCACTTGAGGCAGGAGTTAATCAGTTAGCAGATACAGTAAGAGTTACACTTGGACCTAAAGGAAGAAACGTTGTACTTGCAAAGTCATACGGTTCACCACTCATCACAAATGATGGTGTTACAATAGCAAAGGACATCGAGCTTGAGGATGCATTTGAGAACATGGGTGCTCAGATCGTCAAGGAAGTTGCAACAAAGACAAACGATGTTGCAGGTGATGGTACTACAACAGCTACAGTTCTTGCACAGGCTATGATCAATGAAGGAATGAAGAATCTGGCAGCAGGTGCTAATCCTATCGTTCTCAGAAAGGGAATGAAGAAGGCTTGCGACAAGGCAGTTGAGGCTATTCTTGATATGAGTGAGACTATCAGCGGAAAGGATCAGATCGCAAGAGTTGCATCTATCTCAGCTGGTGACGATGAGGTTGGACAGATGGTTGCCGACGCTATGGAGAAAGTGTCAAAGGATGGAGTCATCACAATCGAAGAGTCAAAGTCAATGAAGACAGAGCTCGACCTTGTAGAAGGTATGCAGTTCGACAGAGGTTATATTTCAGCTTACATGGCAACAGATATGGAGAAGATGGTTGCAGAGCTTGATAACCCATATATACTTATTACAGATAAGAAGATCTCAAATATCCAGGAGATCCTTCCACTTCTTGAGCAGATCGTTCAGAGCGGATCAAAGCTACTGATCATCGCTGAGGATATCGAGGGCGAGGCTCTCACAACACTTATCGTCAACAAGCTGCGTGGTACATTCCAGGTAGTAGCTGTAAAGGCTCCTGGTTATGGCGACAGAAG
>OICG01000422.1_pt1 | contig 11655 bp, 10 predicted proteins | sample 1581241 | NCBI WGS metagenome assembly OICG01 (sample SAMEA3882534, study PRJEB24775) | human gut metagenome | biome: human-associated habitat; feature: intestine environment; material: feces | place: Netherlands | collected 2009/2010
TGTGTATCTAGGGCAGAGGTCAGGATCATTTACCTCTACTGATATATAGTCATTGACGTCCTCGTCATTTCCTGTCTTTGTTACCACTGGTGGGTAAAATGACTTGTCAAATGTAGCTGCTGCCTCTCTTGCCATACCGATCATTGAGAAACAATCAACTCTGTTGGATGTGATCTCGTATTCGACAACAACATCGTCAAGTCCAAGTGCCTTCACAGCGTCATCGCCCGGCTTCACACCTGACTCCACCGGGAATACATACACGCCATCCTCCGGTGCTTCCGGATAGAAGTCTCTTGATGAACCAAGCTCCTCTATACCGCACATCATACCATTTGACTCAACGCCTCTGAGCTTGCCCTTCTTGATCTTGATTCCGTCAGGGTACTCATTGTTGTCGCCGTGTGCTGCCGCAACCTTACCACCGTCAAGTACAAGTGGGATGAGATCATTGACCTTTACATTCTTTGCTCCGGTCACGATCTGAAGAGGCTCCGCCTGTCCAACATCTACCTGACATACTACAAGCTTGTCCGCATCCGGATGCTTCTCCATAGTGAGAATCTTGCCGACAACAATCTTGTCAAGATTCTTATCCTTCTGTTCGTAACCCTCTACATGTGATCCTGAGAGAGTCATGGCGTCTACAAACTCCTGAGCTGTCACGTCCAGATCAGGAACATATGCCTTTATCCATGAAATTGGTGTATTCATCTATTTGTCCTCCTAATTTATCATTGAACTCCAGCCATGCAAAATTTGCCTTCGGCAAATGGCTGGAGCTGCATGTCAAGTTTTCACAGAAAACTTGACACATACTTAAAACTGGTCTAAGAATCTCATGTCGTTCTCGTAAAGAAGTCTCATGTCATCTATCTCATACTTGAGAAGCGTTACTCTCTCAAGTCCGATTCCAAATGCAAATCCTGAATATACCTCAGGATCTATTCCACAGTCGCGGAGAACCTTTGGATGAACCATACCACAGCCAAGGATCTCTATCCAGCCGCTACCCTTACATACTCGGCATCCCTTGCCGCCGCACTTGAAGCATGTGATATCACACTCTGCTGAAGGCTCTGTGAATGGGAAGTGGTGAGGTCTGAACTTGACCTTTGTGTTCTCACCGAAGAACTCCTTTGCCCACTGCGCCAGTGTTCCCTTGAGGTCAGCCATGGTGATTCCCTTATCTATTACAAGTCCCTCTACCTGATGGAACGATGGTGAATGTGTTGCATCTACCTCATCAGCTCTGAATACTCGTCCAGGTGAGAGGATTCTGATCGGAAGATTGCCCTTCTCCATGATTCTTGCCTGAACAGGTGATGTCTGTGTACGAAGGAGGATATCCTTTGTAACATAGAATGTATCCTGCTCATCCTTTGCAGGGTGATTTGCAGGAATGTTCAGCAGCTCAAAGTTGTACTTGTCATACTCTACCTCTGGTCCCTCAACTATCTCGTAACCCATACCGATGAATACTCTCTCCAGATCTTCAAGTGCTATCTGGTTTGGATGTCTGTGTCCTGTAAGCTTCTTCACTCCTGGAAGAGTTACATCTATGGTCTCTCTCTTCATCTTCTCTGCACGGAGTGCCCTGTTGATGGACTTTGTCTTCTCATCACGGGCTGTCTCGATGGCCGCGCCTCATTTACCATCTGGCCTACCTTTGGTCTATCCTCCGGTGCTACATCCTTCATGCTTTTGAGAACCTGTGTGAGTTCTCCCTTCTTACCGAGTATCGCCACCTTCACATCGTTAAGTGTCGATACAACCTCTGCGCTCTCGATCTTGGCAAGAGCCTCTGCCTTTATGGCTTCCAACTTGTCTCTCATCGTGTTTCTCCTTTTTCTATTTATAGGGATTTCAATGTGGATCCTATATTAATTACTTCCATATATAAGTCACGGAATTGCTCGCCTACGGCTTCCGCAATTCCTACAGTAATTCGCGCTCCGCCCTATCGGGCTATGCGCTCATTCCTCTTTTTGGCGTTTACCGGGATTGCTCCGCGCTGCGCGCTCTCTCAATCCCTGCACAGCATTCACACTCCGCCCTCCCGGGCTCCGTGTTTCATGTCGCGCGCGGGTGACAAATGTCTGCTGATGCATGCGAGCAAGCTCGCGCATCGCAGCCGCTTGTCACCCTGTAAACGCAAAAGTCCCTAGCATGTTATACATACTAGGGACGAATTATATCCGCGTTACCACCCTGATTTCAGACACTCTATGTACCTTGTCCATGTCTGACTCTCATTAGACGTTTGTCGCACGTCACACGCCACACCCTACACAGACCAACATCTGTCATCTGATAAAACAGATATCTTCAATCCTTCAGCCGTGGTGGCTCTGATGTGAAATTAAATACGCACTCTTACCTGACCTGGCTTTCAGCCGCTGACCCGGTCTCTCTGATGGTGACATACGTATCTTTTGCATCGTCACTGCCTGTAGAGATAATATACCTACATGTGGGTGTTAGTCAACATCTTTTTTGTCATACTGTCATGATCAACAACAATTCAATTTTCAGAAAAATTATATAACTTGATTGTGAAAATAAACCTTACGAGTACCATACTCCTATTTAATCATCTTCCCGTTTCTTTTTCTTTATTTGTAAAGCAATTGATGCCAAAAGTAATATCCAGCCTATCAATAAGATTATATAAAACATCACCTTACCCAAATCTCCTTTTAAGATAAAATCGATTGCAAACAAACATGCACTAAGTACTAACAGAAGTATAGCTTTTTTTTCTCTCATATATTTTCTCCTTTTTATATCAAAATCGCTTTATATCTTTCACTCTTTATTTTCTTTGTATCTGCAAGTCTTCCTTTACTATTATACGTAAGTAAATAAATATCAAATCCATCTTTACTGCTATTTGTTACATATTTAAATCTATACCCCCAGTTTTCAATACCAGCAGACCTAATATCAGTACTTCCATAGTTACTTATTATATCTGAAAGAAGCGTAGACAATGTATACCCTGTTGCTAGACTTGCTGTGACTGCCCCCTTAGTTACCAAAATATCAATTGCCACTCCACCAGAATAGGAGGCTTTTATTTCATTTATCTACTTCTACATCAACTTCTTCGTCCATCTTTAAATGTCGATTTTTTCGCATCCGCCTCTTCTCCGCACGCTTTTTCTTCCTCTCAAGTCGTCTCTTCTTACGCCCGGCCTTGTGCGCACGCCTTCTTATTCCCCGGATTCCATTATCCATGAATTTGTTGATCTCCGCGCCTATCAGCATGACGTACATACACATGTAAAGCCACAGCGCAAGCAATATCACACTTGCAAGGCTTCCATACATATATGTGTTGATTCCCACTATATTGATATAGCTTGATACGCCAAATGACAAAAGCATCCAGAGTATGGTCGTAAATGCAGCTCCCGGCACAGCGGTCTTGATCCTCACCCGCTCAACCGGCAATGCCCAGTATGCCACGATCATAACCCCAAACAAAACCGTAGGGGCAAATGCTATCTTGACGATCGACAGGATATTCGCAACGGTATCTACCAGTTGGAATCTCTCCACCGAATCCAGCCGCACCAGCATTTTTGACACAACTACATCGCCGAGGATATATATGACCATAACCGCCACCAGCATCACACAGAATATCAATGTATACAGAGTGTGTATCGCTCTTCTGAGGAAATAATTGACGCTGTCCTCCTTGCCTGCCATGAAAGTGAGTCCGCGGCCTATAGCCATTGTTCCCTTTGACGCCGACCACACTGTGAGCAATATGGTTGCTGTGGTGGCAAGCAGTGAGCTCTTGCTGTCGAAAATCTCTGCAAACATGAATTCAAAATTGGAATTGATCTCCTCCGGGAACAGTTCCTTTATTATCTCCAACACCTGGGTCTCTGTGAATGGCAGATATTTGACAAATGTAAGCAGCGTCATCGCCAGTGGAAACAGTGACAGCAGCAGGAAAAAAGCAGACTGTGCCGCAAATGCCGCCACCTGATCCTTATTCATCTCTGCCATAAACAATCTGACTTTATGGTATATGAGCACTATGCGCTTCTTTAACTTCATAATTAGTGATTCTCTCCGTTACTTTTCAACCGAACTGAGAACTGCTCCGTTGTAATAATGGCTTATTATCTGCGCTGCAGTATATCCCAGCTTTGCCAGTTCATTTGCACCATTCTGACTCATTCCGACTCCATGTCCGTATCCGCCGCCCTTAAGTGTGTAGAGTCCTGTGTCATTATCCTTCTTTACATAGTAGAAATTACTTGGAACGCCTGTCCAGCCCGTGAGCTCTGATCCATCCTGCTCTGTTATAGCCTTGCCATCCGTGGCGAACAGAACTCGGATATTGCTCTGGCCGCTGACTACCACGCTTCCCTTGTCGCCTGTTATCGTAACTTCCTTCACAAGTCCACTGTCATCTCTTCCCGTCACCATTATTGACTTGATCTTGCCAACCGATGTCGCAGACACATCCGAGCATCTTGAAAGGCCGGTCTCAACCGCATTTCTCATCTCATCTTCTGTGTATGTAACCGTCCACCTGTACATAGGAAGATTTCTCTCAACCACATCTGTGTCCGTCTTGCCATCCATGAAATCCCTGAATGCCGCTTCATCGCTGAAATATGGGATGTCCAACGCCGTATTCTGAATACGTGTACAGGTATATGGCATGCTTCCGCCCCACACCTGGTCACTCGTGGTAGTCGTTCCGCACGATGTTGAGAAATATACAGCGTTTATGATCTCTCCGTTATATGTAGACTGGACTGCATCTATGGAATTTCCCGTCTCAGGAAAGTTATTGTAGACCTGGCACGATGTTGTGTCATCAAGGTCTGCATTGTATCCCCTGTAGTTACTTCCAAGCTTTCTATATGTAAATCCTCTGGCACAGATTGCCATAGCCTTGAGCGCCTCCGGGCTGTAGCTCGATGAAACCTCACTTGACACTACCCCATACAGATACTGTTCTATATCTACCTGATTGATGATCATGTATCCCGATGAATCCTTTGTTATCTCAAGGGCTCCGTGATATCTCGGGGTGCCGCTTGATTTGCTGAGACTCGATACTGTTATCATTCCATCCGAACTCTCAGGCTCAACTATGATGGATGAGGCCTTGTTGTCGCTGCCAAGTGATACAAATTCATCCGCCTTGTAGGTTTTCTTCTTGCCATCGCTCGTCACGTTAAATCCTGTACTGCAGGTAAATTCCACATAGCTCTGATAATAATCTCCGCCATTTGTCAGGATGACTCTGACACTGTTCTCCATACCGGATATAACGACTGACGATCCGCCATAGCCGCTGCCCCCGCTGGTTCTATCGGTGCCGGACGAGCTGCTGCCTTTATCCTCTTTCTTCTTTGAAGCCACAGTTCCTGCTCCCTGAATTGTGTAGTCATACTCCGCGATCTCTGTACTGTCCGTGTCGGCTTCAACATATTGCTTCAGATCTCCCAGCGGATCATCCGGAGCTTCTATAACTATGGTCTCCACTGAATTACCATCGTTGTTATCATCAGTCTCTTCGCCTACTCTGTTTTTACCTGTTATCATCATATATCCGACAACACATACCAGAATTATAGTTATGAAACTCACTATCTTAAAATTCTTATTGTATTTGATCTTCTGATACCATTTCTTCCTCTGATCTATTCGCATTCCCCTGTCTCCATTTCTCCGCAAATATATCCACATACAGAGAAAAAGCAGCATATACATGCTGCTTCTTCATCTTGTGTAATAAACTGAAATGCGCCCTTGCTTTTGAGTCCTAGCAGCGCTAGGTGGGCAACCGCAATTGTATATCTGCCTTCCACTAGAACTTATATAACGAGGCTTGACTTCAATAACAATGATATAGGAATCCCGTTTATTCAAATGTAGGTTCAAAATCACAAGAGACTTAATACATCTCAGCTATGAGCACATTATACCTTACCTTTACATCTCTTGCAAGAATTTTTCACGTGAACTTTAACCACTATAATTGACATTATATGCCTTCTTGAAATACCAATCTTACCTGTGTTAGAATGTAGATACTTATGGGAATTTATAATTATTTCCAAACATGAAAGGCAGGTGTTCACCAAATGGATAAAACCAGCTTACAAATGTTATTCGGCGTATTGCTCGGAGTATTTCTGCTTGCACTCATAGTCATGACTGTGGTGTATGTCAGAAGAAAGCTTGCCGATAAGCGCGAGGAGGCACTGAGAGATCTCGATCTCATGCAGGAAGAGGCTATCAGGGAGGAACAGAGCCAGAGCAAGGGGTACTGGATAAACCGTGATGACATCGAGGACGAGAATCAGGCTCATCTGCTCCGTTACTACCACTATTTTGATAATATCGATGAATGTATCCACGATCTCATAGTTGAGATGTATGACTGTGGATTTGTCAGGACAGAAGAGATATTTGTCGCAGCATACGGTGAGGAAGCACTCACACCTGATTCATTCATTTACATGACAGATGCTGACTGCGATCTGGAAAAGGCAAAGGCTGCACTTCCGCCTGTCAGTGAGAAGAACCAGAAGATCATCTATGACCTCTGGTGCTCATATGTCGAAAAGCTTCTGGACACTGTTGAGATACACACAACCGATGCCAACAAAGATATAATCAAGGACGCACTTATGGTTTATGGCCGCAAAAAGATAACCATACTCCTGCGCAGTCCAGAATAAAATAAAACCTTTCAAAGGAGATTTACAAAATGAAAGATAACTGTATAGTAGCTCAGTCAGGAGGTCCTACCGTAGCGATAAATGCTTCGCTGGCAGGTGTCATAGACGGAGTTAAGAAAAGCAACAAATTCACCAGAGTTTACGGTGCAATTCACGGGATCCAGGGAGTGCTGGACAATAATTTCATAGATCTGTCCCTCATGGCCCTCTCAAAATTTCCTCTGGTAAATACTCTGGAGCTCTCCCCTGCAATGTACCTTGGCTCATGCAGATACAAGCTTCCTGATTTTGAGGTTGACTCAAAACCTTATGAGATAATATTTGACAGATTTGAGGAATATCAGGTTGCCGCATTCTTCTATATCGGCGGCAACGACTCTATGGATACAGTGGATAAACTCAGCAAATATGCAAAGAAGATCGGATCGGATGTGAAGATCGTCGGCATCCCTAAGACCATTGACAATGACCTGTGCCATACCGACCACACTCCGGGATTTGGCTCTGCAGCCAAGTATGTTGCATCCACCATGCTGGAGATTGCCCACGACACTTACATCTACCAGATACCAAGTGTTGTCATCGTGGAGATCATGGGCCGTGATGCAGGCTGGCTCACCGCTGCATCCTGTCTGGCAAGAAATGACTACAGTCCTGCTCCTCATCTCATATATCTTCCTGAGGTAGACTTCGATGAGGATCAGTTTATAGAGGACATCAAAAATGTATTAAAGACTTCAAGATGTCATCGTGGCCGTATCTGAGGGTATACATGATAAGGATGGCAACTACATCAGCGCAACTTCTACTGTGGCAGACAAGTTCGGACATGCACAGCTCAGCGGAACCGGAAAGGCTCTCGAGAGTCTTGTTAAGGACAGAATGGACATAAAGGTTCGTTCCATAGAGCTGAATGTGCTCCAGAGATGCGCTGCACACATTTCCTCAAGGACAGATATCAATGAATCATTTGCACTTGGACAGGCCGCCGTAAAGTATGCAGCCGAAGGTATGACCGCAGTTATGTCAACCATAAAGAGAGTGTCAAACGACCCTTACCAGTGGATTATCGAGCCTGAAAATGTAGCGCTCATCGCAAATCAGGCCAAGACAATTCCACTAGAGTGGATCACACCTGAGAAGAATGATGTCACACCTGAGATGGAAGCGTATCTCAGACCTCTTATAATCGGCGAGGTTTCCCTTCAGTACAAGGATGGACTTCCTATGTACCTGCCGGTAAACCACCTGCTTTAAAGAATAAAATATCCCTAACACCTCAATATCTGTGGTGTTAGGGATATTTTTTTTATTTTTTATATCCTACTGCAAATTAGTGTATCCAAGCAGCAGCTCTTCTACTGCCATGGCGGCCTCGCGGCCTTCGCGGATGGCCCATACGACCAGTGACTGGCCTCTGTGCATGTCTCCGGCTACGAATACCTTTGGAACATTTGTTGTATATGAGTTTGGACATGGAGTCTTGACATTTGTTCTCTCGTTGAGTTCCACGCCAAAGCTCTCTGCCACATATGTCTGACATCCGAGGAATCCGGCTGCGATGAGTACCACATCACAGTCAACGATATACTCGCTTCCCTCTATCTCTGTCATAGTCATTCTTCCTGTCTCAGGATTCTTCTTCCAATCGAGCTTCACACACTTGGCTGCCTTGACATTTCCGTCCTTGTCCTTGATGAATTCCTTGACTGTAGTCTCATATATTCTAGGATCATGTCCGTATACTGCTATTGCCTCCTGCTGACCGTAGTCTGTCTTGCAGATCTTCGGCCATTCTGGCCATGGATTGTCTGGTGTTCTTGTATCAGGTGCCTTTGGCATCATCTCAAGCTGTGTAACGCTGACAGCGCCCTCACGGACTGCTGTTCCCACACAGTCATTTCCTGTATCACCACCACCGATGACCAGAACATTTTTTCCTTTACAGTTCACGAACTGCTTGTCAGCAAAGCCCGAATTTACAAGGCTCATTGTCGTAGTCTTGAGGAAATCAACAGCGAAGTAGATTCCCTTTGCATCCCTTCCAGGTGCTTTTATATCTCTTGGATTGGCTGCACCACAGGCAAGCACAACTGCGTCGTATTCCTTGAGTAGATCCTCAGCCTTCACATACTTGAGGTTCTTGTTCTTAAGATAAACTGTCATCTGATCATCCTTCGGACACACAGCCTTCGCAGATGCCTTTCCGGTTGCAACCTCTGTGTTCAGTACGAACTTTATTCCTCTCTTCTTCATGACATCTATTCTTCTGTCTATGATCTGCTTCTCAAGCTTCATGTTTGGGATACCATACATGAGAAGTCCGCCCGGTCTGTCACTTCTCTCATACACAGTCACGTCGTGGCCTCTGCCGATCAGCTGGTCTGCCACGGCCAGTCCCGAAGGACCTGAACCTATGACTGCCACCTTCTTGCCTGAGTGAACCTTTGGCTGTTTATCATTTACAAGGTCATTTGCAAATGCATACTCTATGATGGCTCTCTCGTTCTCACGGACCGACACTGGATCACCGTTTAAGTTACAGGTACATGCCTTCTCACAGAGAGCCGGGCACACACGGCTTGTAAACTCAGGGAAACAGTTGGTCTTGCTGAGTCTTGCAAATGCCTGCTCAAGATTGTCGTTATAGAGCATATCATTCCACTCTGGGATCAGGTTGTTCAGCGGACAGCCCGATGTCATTCCGCATATGTTCATACCTGCCTGGCAGAATGGAACGCCACAGTCCATACATCTTGCAGCCTGCTTTCTCTGCTCATCACGGCTAAGCGGAGTGTGGAATTCATTGAAATTCTTGATTCTGTCCTTAGGAGCAAGCTCTGCGCTTGTCTTTCTCTCATATTCTAAAAATCCAGTTGGTTTTCCCATTCCTACTTACCTCCGTTCTTAACCTTGTAGAATGCTTCGATAGCTGCCTTCTCGCGGCTCAGGCCCTTCTCCTCAAATGCAACTATCATATTCATCATCTTCTTGTAATCCTTTGGTATGATCTTCTTGAACTTTGGAAGATATCCCTCAAAGTCCTCAAGAATCCTCTTGCCTATCTCTGAATTTGTATAATTTACATGATCCATGATGAGCTGCTTCAGCTCGCTCACCTCGTACTTGTCTGTCACAGCCTCTATGGATATCATCTCTTTGTTAAGTCTCTTGTACAGATCGTTGCCCATATCAAGTACATATGCGATACCACCGCTCATTCCGGCTGCAAAGTTCTTGCCTGTTGTTCCAAGAACTACTACTTTACCACCTGTCATGTACTCACATCCGTGATCGCCAACACCCTCAACGACCGCCGTGGCACCAGAGTTACGAACTGCAAATCTCTCGCCGGCAACACCGTTGATGAATGCCTTACCACTTGTGGCACCGTACAGTGCAACGTTTCCTATGATGATGTTATCCTCATGCTTGTACTTAACTGAACGAGGCGGATAAACTATCAGCTTACCACCTGACAGACCCTTGCCGAAGTAATCGTTGCTGTCGCCCACCAGCTCAAGTGTAAGTCCCTTTGGAATAAATGCTCCAAAGCTCTGTCCGTTGCATTTGACGATGTATGTGTCCTCATCAAGTGACTCGCCGTACTTCTTTGTGATCTCTGAACCGAATATCGTTCCAACAGATCTGTCTGTGTTGACCACATCAAGCTCAACGCTCTTCTTCTGTCCCTTCTCAAGTGCAGGTCCAAGCTTCTTCATGAGAATTCTCATATCTACTGTCTTCTCAAGCTGGAAGTCATAGACATTCTTCTCGTGATACTTTACCTTGTTCTGTGGCATATCTATATAAGGATTGTTAATTATCTTATCAAGGATGACATTTCTCTCATCTGCTCTGTCGCTGCTCATGAGGAGATCTGAACGTCCAACCAGCTCATCGACTGTTCTGACGCCGAGCTTGCTCATGTACTCTCGAAGCTCCTCTGCTATGAACAGCATGAAGTTCTTCACGTACTCAGGCTTACCTCTGAATCTCTTTCTGAGTTCTGGGTTCTGAGTTGCTATTCCGACAGGACATGTGTCAAGGTTACATACCCTCATCATGACACAACCCATTGTTACAAGCGGTGCTGTTGCAAATCCAAATTCCTCAGCTCCGAGCATTGCAGCTATCGCAACGTCACGGCCTGTCATCAGCTTACCGTCTGCCTCAAGGATGACCTTATTTCTGAGATCATTCATGATAAGTGTCTGATGTGTCTCTGCAAGTCCAAGCTCCCAAGGGAGTCCTGCGTAATGGATGGAGTTGTTAGGTGCTGCTCCTGTTCCTCCGTCATAACCTGAGATCAGGATGACCTGTGCTCCGGCCTTTGCAACACCGGCCGCTACTGTACCTACACCAGCCTCAGACACAAGCTTTACTGATATTCTCGCATCACGGTTTGCATTCTTGCAGTCGTAGATGAGCTGTGCAAGATCCTCTATCGAATATATATCGTGATGTGGTGGTGGAGAGATAAGGCTTACTCCCGGTGTCGAAAGTCTTGTCTTTGCGATCCATGGATATACCTTTCCGCCAGGGAGATGTCCGCCCTCTCCAGGCTTTGCTCCCTGTGCCATCTTGATCTGTATCTCCTTGGCACTCACAAGGTATCTCGATGTAACGCCAAATCTTCCTGATGCTACCTGCTTGATGGCTGAGCATCTATTCTTGCCATCCTTGCCGATCGTAAGTCTCTCTATCGACTCACCGCCCTCTCCTGAATTGGACTTACCGCCCAGCTCGTTCATGGCGATGGCCATACACTCATGTGCCTCCTGTGATATACTTCCGTAACTCATGGCACCAGTCTTGAATCTCTTCACAATCTCGCTTGCAGGCTCGACCTCATCGAGTGGAACCGGCTTGTCAGCGAACTTGAAGTCCATGAGACCTCTCAGGTGGAATGGCTTCTGCTCATCGTGGAGCG
>OICG01000423.1_pt1 | contig 11622 bp, 16 predicted proteins | sample 1581241 | NCBI WGS metagenome assembly OICG01 (sample SAMEA3882534, study PRJEB24775) | human gut metagenome | biome: human-associated habitat; feature: intestine environment; material: feces | place: Netherlands | collected 2009/2010
GGTCACGGTGCGGGTCAGCCGGTCATACTCCTCGCTGCCCTTGCGCAGGTGCTCGGTGAGCTCGGTGGTCTGGATGGTCACCTTGCCCAGGGCGTTGGTGGTGTCGGTGTGGCCTGTGTCCTGCAGGGACCACAGCAGGGTCTCGGTGGCCTGTGCGGCGGCCTTGGTCTTTTTGGCCGCCTTGGTGGCGGCGTCCCCGGACTTGGTATAGGCCGGGACGACCACCTCCGCCATGGACTGGGCGCTGTCGGCCACGTCGGCGTTGGCGTCCGCCCAGACGGAGGACCAGTCGTTCCCGCTGGCGGTTTTAGCAATGGTGGCACCGGCGGTGGCTGCGATGGCTCCTGCACCAACCGCACCGCCTTTGCCGGTGAGCCCGTTGATAAAGCTCTGGATAAGGTTCTTGCCCCACTGCACCGCCTGCGAGGGCAGGCTCTTGATCCAGGCAAGCGCACTGGAAAAGCCGCCCTTGAAGGCGTTCAGCATACTGCTGCCCATGCTCTTGACGCCGTTTGCCACACCGGTGAGGATGGTCTTGCCGATGTTCAGCCAGTTGATGGCCGAGATGACCGACAGCACCGCCTCCAGGATCTTTTTCCAGTTGGCCAGCAGACTGGGCACGGTCTGTACAAGACCGGCGACCAGCTGCACGATGATGGCCACGCCCTCGCCGAGGATCTTGGGCATGTTGTCGTTGATGATGCCGCAGATGTTGATGATGATGTCCGGCACATAGGCGATCAGATCCGGCAGACCGGCGATCAGGCCGTTGAGCAGCTGGGTGATAAGGTTCAGACCGGCGTCCACAAAGCTGGCCGCGTTGTCCCGCAGCTGGTCCGTAAAGGCCAGCAGCTGCGGCAGAGCAGTGGAGAAGAACTCCGGGATGCCCTCGGTGAAGCCCTGTGCCAGGGAGCTGAGCAGCTCGGTGCCGGTCTGCAGGAGCTCCGGCACAAGGCTGTAAACGATTTCCGGAATGCCTGCCAGTACATTGCCGATCATGGGCAGCAGGTTATCCACAAGAAAGGTCTGTGCCGTGTCGGCCAGCGCCTGCAGCGGCTCGGTGAGGTCTGCGCCGGTGGACCAGTTGCCCATCACGTTTTCCGCAGCCGCCTTCATGGCGGCAAAGCTGCCGGTCAGGGTGGTGGCGGCTTCCTTTGCCGTGGTGCCGGTGATGTCCATCTCCTGCTGGATGACATGGATGGCGCTGTACATGTCGGCCAGGTTGCCCAGGTCGTAGTGCACGCCGGAGAGTTTCTCGGCGTCCTTCAGCAGGCGCTGCATCTCGGCCTGCGTGCCGCCGTAGCCCAGCTTGAGGTTGTCCAGCATGGTGTAATTCTGCTTGGCAAACCCCTGATAGGCGTTCTGGATGTCCTGCATGGAGGTGCCCATCTTGTTGGAGTTGTCGGCCATGTCCACCATAGCCATGTTGGCCAGATCGGCAGCCGCCTGGGTGTCCTGGCTCACGCTGGACAGCAGGCTGGCGGCAAAGCTGGTGGTCTGCTCCATGTAGTCGTTGGCCGACAGGCCCACGGTCTTGTAGGCCTGGGCAGCGTAGGCCTTAACGGTGTCGGCGCTGTCCTTGAACAGCGTTTCCACACCGCCCAGGCTCTGCTGCAGCGCACCGCCCATGTTGATGGAATCCGAGATGATCTTGCCGATGCCGGCCGCCACGATGACGTTCTTCAGGGTGCCGACCAGTTTCTGGCCGATGCTTTGTCCGGTCTGCTCGCCAAGGCCGTCGGTCTCCTCGTCAAACATCTCAGTCAGGGCGCTTTTGATGCCCTGCGCCGAGGGAACAATCTGGACATACGCCTTGCCCAGTTCGATTCCGTCCGCCATGGTGTTAACCTCCTTTCAGCGCCGCAAGGGCGGCGTCAAATTCTTCTGCGCTGGCGTAGCACTGCACGTTGCTGGTGTCCGCCTCGCCGCGCAGGTCGGCCAGCACGGAGGGCGGCTTGGACGTGTCGCTGTGCAGCCACCAGAGCACCTGGGTCAGGCGGTCGGCGGCATAGGCCAGCAGTTCCGTCTCAAAGTCCACCGTGCGGCCTGCCGCCTTGCGCAGGCTGCGGCTTGTTTCCGGCAGGCCTGCGGCCAGGGTGGCGGCCAGACGCAGCGGCAGGGCGCGCCAGTCCAGTACATGGTAATACTGGGCAAAATCGCAGATCAGGGCGTCCTCGTCCGATGCGATCAGTTCGGCGAGGATGCAGAGTTTTTTCCGGCCGTGAAGCTGTTCATCAGCTCGCCCAGAGCGTCCGCCACCTTGGCTACCGGCACGCGGCCGTCCGGGGTGCGCAGGTGGTCGTACAGCTTCTTCCGGCCCTCCTTGCCCAGCAGGCGCAGGGTCAGGTGGCTCATATCAAAGACGTTGCCGTCCTGCATGCCGCCCAAGGCGTCCAGCAGTTCGGCGTCGTCCAGAACGTCCTCGTTCAGCTCGATCTCAAAGCCGTCGTTGGTTTTTGCAGTGATCATGCGTTTTGTCCTCCTTATGCGCCCTTGGCGGTGATGTACTCGTAGTGGGTGTTGCCGGAAGTGTCCGGCACGGCGGTCAGGGTGGTGTTGTAGCCCACGGCACCGTTGGAATAGGTGATGTCGCCCACCGAGGTGACGGCGGCGTCCGGAATGACGATGCGCTTGTTCACATCGTCCTTCATGATCATCTCCACCACCCAGCAGCAGTCCTTCTGTTCTTTGGAGTTGGCCTTGACCGTGATGCCGGTGGTCAGGTCGCCGGTGACGTTGTCGTCACCGTACACGGCCTTCAGCACGTCAGGGTTCAGGGATTCCAGCAGGGTGAAAGCGAAGGTGTCCGGCTTCTCGGTCTGCTGGGTCAGCACGGTGTCGCCGCCCCAGGCGGTGGTGTTCTCGCTGGAGGGCGAGTTGGAGTTGGTCAGGCCGTCGCTGGAGATATAGCCCAGGCTCTTGAATGCCTTGTCCAGCGCGGTCTTGGCGTCGGTGGGCAGGGTGGTGCCCAGCGGTGCACGCCAGACGGCACCGCCCACCTTGGGCTTTGCAGCGGTCACGTTCTTTGCATCTGCCATAAAAAAGGCTCCTTTCAATCAGTAATGCACCACACCGAAAACGGCCTGATAGCGGGGTCGTTTTCGGGTGGTGTCGGGGAAATTGTAGTCGGAATAAAGGTCGCAGCGCACAAGCTGCGGCAGGTTGTCGGCGTCCTGCATGGCGGCCTTGACAAGCTCGTTGAGCTTTGCCGCATCCAGGGTGCCGTCGTGGCTGGTGGCGGCGGGCCCGTAGGACTGCACCGCGATGGTGGCGCTGTAGATGCCGTCCTCATAGCCGGAGCCGGTCTTTTCCACAACCACAAAACGGGCGGGGGCCGGTGTTGGCATGCTCAGCCGCACCGGCACGTCCAGCCGCTCGGCCAGAAAGTTGCGGATGGTTTCTTCGATCATTTCTTCCTCTGGTAGCTCCTTACGGTGATGACCCTGCCGTCCTTCAAGTGGCGTTTGTGCTCGTGCACGGTCCGCCCTTCCGGCTGGCTGATGTGGCTTTGAGCAGGGTGTTGTTGGCCGAGTTGTCGTCAACGGCCTGCCGGGTGGCGGTCTCCACCACGGCCACGGCGCGGGTCTGAGCCACATAGGCCTCGTACCCGTCGCCACAGCGGTCTTTCACAGTGTCGGCCCGCGCTTTCAGCACGGCCTGCATCTCCGGGGAGCGCATCAGAGCACGAACGCCGGCGCTGTTCAGTTCCACGCGCAGCTTACTCAATCCGTTCCACCTGCACTTTCTTGTTCCAGGCCAGAGGCACAAGCGCCTCGATGTACTGGGAGGCACCGCCGTACACTCGCCATTTCTGGCCAAAAAATTCCACGGTGCAGCCCTCCCAGCGGTGAGCGTCGCCTTTCGGGATGCACAGCTCGTAGGCCACCCGGCGGCCCGTAAGCTGCAGGTCGGTGACCACGGCGGTATTGTCCACCGGCGTGATGAGCACATTTTCCACCGTGACCGGTGTTTCGGTGTAAACCGGAGCGTGAAAAGCATCCTCGCCGGTCTGGGTGCGCTCATAGAGGATGACGGGGATGCCTTCAATCAGAGCCATAGGGTTCGATCACTCCCATCCGCTGACGGCGCAGGCCCAGCCGGGCCAGCTCCGATTTTTTGATGAACAGGCCGCCGCCGGGCACCAGAAAGGACCCGGACGCCGAGTAGCCGCCGGCTGCCTGGGTGATCTGGGTCATAGGCTCCTGGTTCGTGCTGGTCATCAGGGTGCGGGCGGCCACATCCACGGCCACGCTCTTGGCCACCATGGCCAGCGCCGGGTCAGCGGCCACCAGTGCGGGCAGGTCTTTGCCTGCCTTGCGGGCCTCCACGTCCAGGCTGGCCGAAATGACATCCAGCAAGGAGAACGCCCTTGCCTGCTCGGCAGCGGTCATGGGACGCCACAGAGCGGTCATGTCCTCCACGGTGGCGTAGCTCATTCAGCAGCCTCCGGTTTCTCCTTGGCAGCAGCCTTGGGTTTGGCCGCCTTTTCTGCCTTGACGGGCTCCCAGTCCCCGCCGGAAACGCGGCAGGGCGTCTCGATCACAGCGCCGGTGCGCTTGTTGCGGTACAGCATGGCGTGTCCTCCTTAGGCGTTGGCCTTGATGTGGGCGAATGCGGACGGATCCAGGATGCCCCAGCCGATGTAGGCCTCGCCGCGCAGGTATACCTGGTTGTGGCCCTTCAGGTCACCCAGATCCGCATCGTTGTCGGGATTGCCGTACTGGATCACCTCAATGGGCATCTCCTTGGCGTAGCCCCACTTGAAGCAGTTGGTGAAGTCGCCCACCAGCGCACGGTCCAGGCTGGAACCGGCGGACAGGTTGGAGGTGGATTCCACACGCAGGCCGTTCACCTCGCCGGGGTTTGCGCCCCAGGCCAGCTGCGGGTACAGCTTGGCACCGTCGGTAGTGGTCTGGGCCGCCAGAGCGCTCTTGAAGCTGGGGGCCAGCACCATGCCGGTAACGTCCCGCTCCGCGCCCTGCACCAGGGCGATGGCGGCCTCCACGTTGGTGTCGGGCTTGTCGGAGGCGGCAATGGTCACGGCCTGGGTGACCTTGCTGTCAAAGTGGTTGGTGCCGATGACGCCGGACGCAGAGCCGGTGCGGGGGTTGATGCCGTGGAAGGCCATGAGGTCCAGACCCTTGGCCACCTTCTTGGCAAAGCCGTCCGCAAAGGCGCTCAGAACGTCCATCTGGGCGTCCTCGGAAGCGTACAGGAACTCGTCGGACACGCGTGCACCATACTCGATCTTGATGGGCACGATGGTGATGGGCTCCACGGTCATGCCGCCCTTGCCCTTGGCACCGTTTTCTGCCACGATGTCCACTTCCTTGTCCAGGGTGAAGGTAAACTCCTTCTGGCCATTGAAGGCGATGGGGGTGGCGCCGCAGAGCTTGGCCAGCGCGGACGCGCCGGTGGTTTTCTGGATAAAGCCGGGGATCAGCTCCTCCGGGAACAGGGAGCCTTTGCTCAGAATATCTGCCATGATGTGTTCTCCTTTACTCGTTGTTCATCAGCTGGTTTGCGAAACTGCGCCAGGCGGCCTTTTTGCCGCTGCCGCTGGGGTCGGGGTCGCCGCGCAGGGGTGCGGGCGGGGTCTTGGGCTTGATCAGCTGCAGCAGGTTCTGGGCGTCCTTGCGGATGTCCTCCTCCTTGGAGCCGGTCAGGCGGCCCGCCAGGTCGAACGGCAGGCCCACCTCATGGGCAACGCGGGTCTTGAGCGCGTCCGTCTCGTAGGTCTGGCAGCGGGTGTTCAGCTCCGCCACCTGCCCGGCGAGGGCCTCGTTCTGGGCCTTGAGGTCGTTGTAGTCGGCGTAAGGGGCCAGCCTGTCAGCGACAGCGGCCTCAAACGCCTCCTGCGTGGTGATGGGTTCAAATGCTTCTGCCATGGAATACCCTCCTTTATGGCAACAAAAAAACAGGCCCGGGTGGCCTGTTAATAGCGGATGCGCTGCCGGCGCTTGCCCTTGCCCTCGGCGCACTGCCAGTGGGCCAGGATCACGCTGTCCAGCAGCTCGATGTGGCCGCCCTCGGTCAGAGAGCGGTAACCGAAGCCGCCGTTGGAGCCGATGGCCCGCTTTTCGCAGTTGGAAGCAGCCTGCGCAAGGCCGGGCTGGCCGGCATGGCACAGGGCTTGCGCAAAAAGGGCCTGCTCGAAGGCGGCGTTGGCGGTGATGACCTGCTTGACCGTGGGCAGCACGGGGGACCTGAGGTGGGCGGCCTTCATGGCGTCGGCCAGAAGCTGCTGCCCGCTGGCCCCGTCCACCGCCACGGCGGCTAGGTCGGCTTTGGATAGAAAATCAAGAAGCCACCCGCTGCCGTCCCGGGTAGGATGGCAGCCGATGGCTTCCACGAAGATAGCGTTGTCTTTGGTGCGGCACGCAACGGCCAGCGCACAGCTGGTGCCGTCGGTGCTGAACTTGATGCCGGCATACAGCTTGCCGGTGAGCTTGGGCAGGGTGTCGGTTTTCAGTTCGTCCCACTCTGCCCGGCTGATGGCCGATTTGAGGTTGTACCGAAGCCACAGCCCCAGACGCTGGATGTTGAAGTCGATGGGGTCATCGCCGATCTCATCCGCCACACTGCGCTCGGTGAAGATGGTGCCGAGGCTGGGGTTCGTCTGATACCAGGCCTCCACGTCGTGGGGGTCGGTCTGCTGCTCCACGCTCCACTCGGCCCAGCCGGTGTTCTGCGTGTCGCCCCGCAGGGCGGCGTTGCGCATTTTGAGGAACACCGTACCGGAGGACACCGGCGTGGGCGGGGTGCCGCAGAACAGGGTCTGCGGGTTCTCGCTGTCAGTGACCACATACTTCAGGGCACTGGCCTGATCGTCGGTGTACTCCTGGGCCTCGTCGATGACCAGCAGGTCAAAGCCCTCGCCCAGGCCGCCCTTGGAGGAGCGGGTGCGGAACTCGATGCGGCCCTCGCCCTCTTCCAGCTGGATGTGCTCCCGGCCCACGGCCTGAATGGATTTATAGGGGATCTTGGCCTTGTCCAGCAGGTGGCACAACCGCTCCCAGGCGGCCCGGGAGGTGGTGGTGCGGTGGGCGGTGTGCAGGATGCTCTCGCCCTGCTGCAGGCCGTACAGCTCCCGGATGGCGGCGATCTCGTTCTTGCCGTTGCGGCGGGGCACGGCATAGCCGAACTTGGTATGCACCCACAGATCCTCCTCGTTGCGGGCAAGGATGTCATACAGCAGCAGCTCCTGCCACTGCTGGGCGATGCGCCCGGTGGAGTTGTACAGGTCGATGGCGTCCTGGCCGAAGGTTTTGGTGTAGGGCAGCACCACGGCAGCGGTGGGCGTCTGACGCCCCAGCCTTGCCGGGGCTGTCTGTTTTCGCGTCCGCGGCATGGTGGGCTGGGTTCCTCCTTTGCATGAAAATGATGGCACCGTTTACTGGAATCGAACCAGTGACCTGTGGTTTTGGAGACCACGGCTCTGCCAACATGAGCTAAAACGGCATGAAAAAACCACTGTTGTGCCTTTTTGAGGGCATACAGTGGTTAAACTAGGATATTCCGTGGATGAAAGTTTACTTTTTGGCAGAGACCTTGCACTCTTCCGGGTACAATTTTTGGTATTCGGGATATAAAAAATGGCTGGTATTCAGGACGGCGTCCGGGCAATCGTGGCGCTTTCCGAAACGAAGATCATCGGGGGGAGTTCCTAACTTTTTGCATTTGCCCGGTCCATCCCGGTGAATACAGACATTGCATTCCGGGATACAGACCGGCACGCTGTAAAGTGGAGCACGGAACCCCATGCTGATATCCTCTTCACGCAAAAATTTAGACATTTTGGAGCACCTCGATCTCTAAAAAATATCGGTCGTCTTTTCTACCAACATCCAGCACACGATACTGCATCCCACGGGCAAACAGGACTTCGTCCTGACTTTTGAATTTGGGAAGCGCTACAGGCTGAAGGAACTGGCAGCCCTTATATCCTGCCGGAACATGCAGCTGAATCAGCGTGTCACGGCCCGGAAGATGCAGATTCTGAAAACTGGTTGATATAAATATCGGAAATTCCGGTGTGAGATCCACAAGGTCTTGCAGATCCTGCAGGGTCGGATTTTTGGGAAGCCCGAACCCTAGAAAAGAAAGCGCTGTGTTCCGGTACAGGGTGACGCTCTGCGGCATCACGCCGGAAGCCAGCGCGTTATCCAATGCGGAAATGGTCTCCTGGATCTGCGGTGTGATTTTTCCGTTCCGGATGGCAAAGTTCACACGGGTCGCCGTAAAGCCGGTATACTGCCGGAGAGCCTCCTGTGCGGTTTCCGGCAGACTAAGCACCTGCTCGGACATTGCGGCCTTGATGGCCTTGATCTCAGGTGAATCGACCGGCGGCAGCCCAATCTGTTTTCGTGCTTCTATCTTAGCAGAATCGTCTCGGTTTGTCGATGGGTTTTGAATCTTTTGAATGCGTGCCTGCCGGGCGTCCTCATCCTCCGTCCACGTCTTGTTCCACACGTTCTGCCGCCTGCCCTCGCCGGGGTCATATTCCACCCGGCAGCGGCAGCGCTCGTGGCGGCGGTAAACGTCTTTGGGCACACGGGGGTAATCGTAAGTGCCGGCCAGCGCACTGCACCATTTGCAGCAGTGGCTCTCGGCGGTGCGGATGACACGGGGCCGCAGCCCGGCCTTGCCCTGAAAATCCACGTTGCGTTTCAGGGTGTCGTCCACCACCATGCGGGAGAAGGTACGCACCGGCTCGTCCAGTGCCCACGCCACATCCGAAAACTGCTCCGCCGTGGACACCTTGTTCAGCAGGTCGTCCACAGCGTCTGTGGGCAGCACGGCCCGCTGCGGGGCAATGCCGAGATTTGCCTGCTGGTTCAGTGCCTGCTGCACGGCAGCGGAAGCGTCCGCCACCAGCAGGTGCTCCTCTTCCAGCAGGGGGCGCACCACCCGGTCGGCAATGTTCCAGTACAGCCTGCCGTCCGGCAGGGCGTCGGCGGTCAGGTTGCGGCGGAAGGCCTCGGCCAGGGCGCTGCCCACAAGCTCGGCGTAATCCGCAGCGGCAGCGTAGGTGTCGGCGGCGGGCTTTGCGTCGCCCAGCAGCGCCCGGAAGTCGGCCCGGATGCGCTCCAGCAGCTCCGGGGCAATGTCCTTGTCGGCCATGGGTGCCTCCTCAGCTCTCGGAGCGGATGCCGGTCAGGTCCCGCAGGTTCTCCGCACCGAAATAACCGGGGATGGCCGTGTTGATCTTGCCCACGGCGTCCCCGATGCCGGACAGGGTGGCGGCGTCCGGCTCGAACACCGGCTCCCACACCGGGCGGGTGAGGTAGAGCTGCTGACGCTGGTAGGCGATGCCGTCCCGCATGCAGGCGGCCAGATACCCGGCGTTCAGGAAGCCGCTGCCAAAGGTGCGCTGTGCCTTGCGGGCCGCCAGGCGCAGGCTCTCGTGGCTGGACTTGATGGCCTCGGCGCTGGAGGGGTTGTCGGTGACGAAGCCCAGATCATCCAGCGTCAGGCCGGTCTCGCCTGCAAACAGGGCGGCAAATGTGCGCAGCTGCTCGGTGTAGGGGCTCATGCTCTGCTGGGTGAACTGGCCCACCACCGGCTTGTCGCCGTCCTCGTCCTTGGTGAATTCCAGAAAACTGGAGATGGTGGCCTTCCACTTGTCCATCTGCTCGGCGTCGTTGGAGGTGCCCAGCACATATTTCTGCGGGAAGGAATAGAACTCGGCGCTGATCTCGCTGCGCTTGAGGGTGCGCAGGGCACCCTGCTGCAGGCCCATGCAGGCACGGGAGATGCGGCTGTGGCCAAAGGGCCGCTTGGCATCCGGGCGGTATACGACGGGCACCAGCAGCGGGGCCGGTGCGAGGTTTGGCACCTGATACGGCTTTTGGCCGTCGGGGTAATACCAGGTGCTGTCCGCCGTGAAGTAGGCCTCCAGCAGGGGCTTGTCCGTCTCCGGGTCACGGGACAGCACGGCATATCCTTCCGTGAGCAGGCCGGTCACCTCGTCCAGGATGCCGGTGGCGTTGCCGCCGTCGATGACCTGCAGCCGGGGGTAGCCGCTGCCGTCCGGGCTGATGTACAGAAAGCAGCAGCTGGAAATGAGGGCCGACAGCACGGCACTGTCAAACAGGGTGTCTGCGTTGTTCATCTGGTAGATGGAGTTCAGGTCAAAGTTATCATCCCGGAACTCCCGCCAGACCAGCCGGTCGGCCAGAGCGTCCACAGCTTTCCCGCACCAGCCCAGCGTCTCGCTGAAAAAGCGGAACTCATCCGGGATGACCTTGCCAAAGTCCTTTACGGCGTTCTTCATCTCGTAATACTTGTAGCGGGTCAGCACTCGGCTGCGCTTCTGGTTCAGGCGGCGGCGCAGATAGGCCATGCCTTTCAGGTCGGTCATGGGCGGTGGATTCTCCTTTCACGAGAAAATATTCACAGTACGGTCTGGGAAGGTCAGAGGGCCCCCTGGGAGGGGGATGCCCCCCGTCCCTGCGTGCGTGTCCCGGCGGCGCTGCGGGCCGTCTCAGCGGCTGCGGTACGCCGTCCAGTCGGTGCTCAGCGGCAGGGCCATGGAGGCATCTGCATCCGGCTCCGTCTGCTGCTCCACAGGCGTAAACAGCTTGTCGCTCTTCTGCCGGTTGCACCAGAAATGCGCCAGCTGCAGGTTGGCGAGGTCGCTGGGGTGGCCGCCCTTGGCCACCGGAATGATGTGGTCGATGCACGGCGAAAGCGGATGCGGAAACTTGTAGCTGAAATCCACAGGCTTGCCGCAGATGCCGCACACGGTCTGGGTGGCGTAGATCTTTTTCTTGTTGCGTTCAAACGCCAGCCGGTGGGTGCCGTCCCGATCCGGGCGTGCAACAGTCTTTGCCATGGGCAGCTCCTTGGGGTGTGCTGCCTGCCGGTCTCCTCAAGGGGGAGGAGGCCTTTTGCAGGCAGGGGGTGTTTTGAAAGGCCGGGGTACAAAATGACCCCGGGGGTCTTTGCATGCCCCGGGGGTATGAAAAAAGCCGCCCCTGCGGACGGCGGAAAATATCAAAAAAGGCCCGGCTGGTACATTCAGGCTGTTGGGTGAGTAAATGTGTGTTCCCCTGTCGCAGCCGGGCAGCACAAAGCCCGCAGGATTGAAGGGAGTAAACCTTTCCTGCGGGCTCTTGCGATGATACTATTTTATCATGAAATCAAAGACATGTCACTGACGTCGTACTGACGTTTTACTGACATCTGTCACAGTTCCAAAGCATCCACACCTTTACGGTGATGACGGTAAACCTGCCGTACACAGATGCTCATCTTCTGTGCAATCTGCTCCCAGTCCTGAAAGCGGAGATACTTCAGCCGCAGGACCTCGTAATCCTTCGGGTCGTCCACATCCTCCAGTCGGGCCATAAGTTCGGCGTGGAGATCATCACACAGCATGATCTGTGCATTCAAGGCTTTCTCGGCTCGTTCAATACGTTCTACAGTTCGTGCCAGACTCTGCCCATCACCGCTGCCGCCCGGCATGGCGGAATAGCGCTGGGTGGTGTGCATGGCTTCGGCCTCCAGCGTGGCCAGCTCGTCCAGACGCAGCCGCTCGAACCGTTTGGCCGACCGGTACCGCCAGAGCCAGGCCTTTTTCTCTTCGTAGGTCATGCCAGCTCCTCCACCCGGACGAAC
>OICG01000425.1_pt1 | contig 11599 bp, 8 predicted proteins | sample 1581241 | NCBI WGS metagenome assembly OICG01 (sample SAMEA3882534, study PRJEB24775) | human gut metagenome | biome: human-associated habitat; feature: intestine environment; material: feces | place: Netherlands | collected 2009/2010
GCGGTCTGGAAGCGTGATTTTGAACTGCCGAGGTTCTGGCTGATAGCAGTCACATTTTTGTACCTGATTCCCGCGTTCGGGCGTCCGGATTACTGGATTGCATCTTATAATGTATCCCGCGAAGCTAATACCCAGGAGTCCGTCATGTATTCGCAGGATGCTGATGACGCCCTCCCGACAGCCGCGGACTACTCCTATCTGCGCGGTCTGTCTGCGGATGCAGCGCCGGTTCTGATCGGACGAAAAGACCTGACCGGAGACGCTGTGCCATGGATGCATGCCTATGAAGAAGATCAACGTTCGGAAACGAAGAATCTTGGCATTCGAAACTTCAATCTGTCCCTCTGGCAGGCAAAAAGGAGACTCTCGCAGGGATGAAAGGCGCACCTGCCGTATCATCGTGTTTTCTGTCGAAGATTTCCGGTAAAATCATTGGTAAAACAGCCGGAAGGTATGCTATACTTGTGCAGAAGCAATACCCTATGCCGGCAGGGCTTTATGCAGCAGAACCTCTGCGTGGGCGGCACTGGCACAGAAAAGAAAAGAGACAGGAACAAAACGATGATATTTGATACACATGCCCATTATGATGATGACAGATTTAAGGACGACCGTGATGAAACAATAAAACGCGTCCATGAAAAAGGAGTTGCCCCGATAATAAATGTCGGGGCTTCTATTGGTTCTACCATGACTACAATAGAGCTTGCAAAGAAATATGACTTTATATATGCGGCGGTTGGAGTGCATCCAAGCGACATAGCTGATTTAAACGAGGAAACCTTTGCATGGCTTAGGGAACAGACTGCATGGGAAAGGACTGTTGCAGTCGGGGAAATCGGACTGGACTATTACTGGGATAAGGAGCCAAAGGTGCAGGAAAACCAGCGCTACTGGTTTAAGCGTCAGCTTGAGCTTGCAGCAGAAGCATCGCTGCCGGTTATCATACACTCGCGTGATGCAGCACAGGACACCATGGAAATCATGACAGAGGCAGCAAAAAAGAATATCCGCGGCGTGATACACTGCTATTCATATTCACCGGAGATGGCACTGGAGTATGTAAAGCTGGGATATTATATCGGAGTGGGAGGTGTCGTAACTTTCAAGAATGCAAAGAAGCTGGTACAGACAGTGTCAGAGCTTCCACTTGATAGAATCCTTCTTGAGACAGACTGTCCATACATGGCTCCGGAGCCACATCGAGGCACGCGGAATGATTCGTCAAACATTCCATATGTGATAAAGAAGATAGCAGAAATCAAAGGCACTACGCCTGATGAGGTAGAGCGCATGACACGTGCCAATGCATTTGAACTGTTCACACGTGTAAGTGATTGAGCCACAACGTGAGGTATGAAAAGCATGAACCGCCGCCCTGCCATAGGGCATGTACACTCCTTAGTGAGCTACGCTTCGCAGTTAAGATTCTGTACGGATTATGTCTAAAGATTTTCTATGCTTGACGAAACCGGCTTTTATGCGCCGTCCGTGGCGCATAACGCCTTGCCCAGCCGTCCATGGCTGGGCATTTCTGCGTATTTAAACATAATCCTACAGTATCTAAACAGCTTCGCTATTCGCTCTCTAAGGAGTGTACGTGCCCTATGGCAGGGCGGCGGTTCATGCATTTAGCCCCGGGCTTCCGACAAAACCGCGAAAATTCACGAATATAATTGAAATAAAGGCATTTTATATGATAATATAAAAGATAATGACAGCAGTTGTACTGTCATATCAGATGAAACGACACAAGGAGTGCATATCATGGCATATTTGGGAAATCCTAAGAACACAATCGAGGTTCTGCAGAAATACAATTTCAATTTTCAAAAGAAATTCGGACAGAACTTCCTTATTGATACAGGCATTTTGGAGGAAATCATAGACTCGGCCGGCATCACAAAGGACGATATGATACTTGAGATAGGCCCGGGAATAGGTACGATGACACAGTATCTGTGTGAGTCGGCGCGCCAGGTAATAGCAGTCGAGATAGATACAAATCTGATACCTATACTTAAGGATACTCTGAGTGAATATGATAATGTAAAGGTCATAAATGATGATATATTAAAGGTAGACATAAATGCTCTGGCAGAAGAATATAATAATGGTAAGCCGATAAAGGTTGTTGCAAACCTGCCATATTACATAACGACACCTATTATTATGGGGCTGTTCGAGAGTCATGTGCCGATAGACAGTATTACAATTATGGTGCAGAAGGAGGTCGCAGACCGTATGCAGGCAGCTCCCGGCAAGAAGGATTACGGAGCTCTGTCACTTGCGGTGCAGTATTATTCGCACCCTGAGATAGTGGTAAATGTGCCGCCAAGCTGTTTCATGCCACAGCCAAAGGTAGGAAGCTCTGTTATATCGCTCAAGCGATACGAAAAGCCGGTGGTTGACGTAGATGATGAAAAGCTGATGTTCAAAATCATCAGGGCATCTTTCAACCAGCGCAGGAAAACTCTTGCCAACGGGCTCAACAATTTCGGTGGTATGGGACTGACCAAGGAGCAGATACAGCAGAGTATAGAGGCTCTCGGAGTTCCTGTAAATGTGCGTGGTGAGGCTCTAAGCCTTGCACAATTTGCGCAATTATCAAATATAATTGGTGCCGCAAAATAGAAAAAGCATGAATAAATCCATGCAGACAGGACATACTATCATCAGAACAATTCAGATGATGGAGGTAATGTCCTATGAAAAAACAACAAATTGCAGCAGCGGCATGTCTCGTGGCCGGAGCCATAGGATTTGCAGCGGTATATTCAACACAGAAACCCGGGAAAGACGAGATACCAACAGAAATTTCACAGACTTCGTCTATAGTTGAGCCTACAGAGAAAAAGACACCACAGAAAACTACAGAAAAAGTAGACTCAGAGACAAAAATGGGACAGGAAGAATCAGCTGCAAGGCAGCAGGAAAATCAGCAGCCCACGGAAAAACAACTGCATTTTGTCCCGGAAAATGTGACAAACTGGCCTGTAAAGGGAGATGTGCTTTTGCCGTTTTCCATGGACAAGACGGTTTATTTCCCGACACTCGACCAGTATCAGTATAATCGTGGCATGGTAATACGTGCAAACGAAGGAGATGCGGTATGCTCAGTTACCGAGGGCAGGATTATAGACATATATGACAGCGCAGAGACAGGCTGCACAGTAGTGCAGGATTTAGGAGACGGCTATACGGCTACTTACGGACAGCTTGCAAATCTAACCTGCAGTGAGGGCGATGTGCTTGAGGCAGGAGAAACACTTGGAACAGTTGGAAAGGTGACCAGATACTATACTGTTGAGGGAACCAATGTGTATTTTGCTATGGAACAGGATGGAAAACCGGTCAATCCTATGGACTATTTCGGAGATATATAGAGGTGAAAAGTGGAGTTTAACGAATACAATGAGAGTGTGAAAAACTGGACAAATGGCATTCTTGACAATTACAGAAAGGACGCCGAGCTCACAATCAGATATTGCCATGAGTTGATAGATTACGGAGAAAAGACAGCAGATTCAAAGCTCCTGGGCTTCGGATACTATCATCTTGCCATGACACTTTATTGCCTGAATGACTACGATAACATTTTTGATATCGTGGTCAGGGCGATAGATCATCTGGAGAAGGCGCAGAGTGGTCGACAGAGCAGATATGGATGAAAATTATACATATATTGTAAGGTGTGCTGACGGCACACTTTACACCGGTTGGACAAATGACCTGAAAAAGCGCATAAAAGCGCATAACTCCGGGAAAGGCGCCAAATATACAAAGACACGCAGACCTGTGGAGCTGGTCTATTTCGAGCACTTTGCCACGAAAGAGGAGGCAATGAGCAGGGAGTATCATATAAAACAGCTCAAGCACGCACAAAAGCAGGCTCTGATAGATGAAATGAATAAAAATAACAAAAGTATTTTTACACAAAACGGATAGTCGAAAATAACTAAAATGACCAAACGCCAGTGTGAGAATACTTATTTTTTTGCAATTCTTTGTGAAAAATTGCCAAAAAATACCTGGTGTTTTTATTAATATATACAGAAAAGACAAAATCCTCTTGCGAAACTACATGAAACTGTCTATAATAATTCTTGTGAAAACGTTACCGCAAACATTACCGAAAACAACCAAGGATGTTTGCAAAGACAATTTTAATATTAAATCTTTTAGGAGGGTTTAAAATGAAAAAGAAATTAGTAACAGTATTACTCGCTTCTTCAATGGTAGCAACAATGCTTGCCGGATGTGGATCAGGAAGCGGAGACGGAACAGAGAAAGGCTCATCTGCAAAGGGCGGCGATGGCTCAGTTTACATGTTAAACTTCAAGCCGGAGACAGATCAGGCATGGCAGGATCTTGCAGAGAAGTACACAGATGAGACAGGCGTACAGGTTACAGTAGTAACAGCAGCTGATGGACAGTACAAGACAACACTTAAGTCTGAGCTTGCTAAGAAGGAGGCTCCAACAATCTTCAATATCGGAAGCACAGCAGACTGCGCAGAGTATGACAAATACATATATGACTTAAAGGACAGCGAGATTTACAAGCACCTTACAGATAAGTCACTTGCACTTGAGTATAATGGCAAGATTGCATCAGTAGCTAACTGCTATGAGTGCTACGGAATCATCTACAACAAGGCAATTCTTGAGAATTACTGCAAAAACTACTCAGGAGCAGTTATCAAGTCAGTAGATGATATCAAGGATCTTGATACATTAGAGAAGGTTGCAACTGATATCAACGAGCATGTAGATGACATCAACAAAGCTTGTGACTTACATCTTACAGAGGCATTTGCTTCAGCAGGACTTGACAGCGGATCTAACTGGAGATTCACAGGACATCTCGCAGGTCTCGAACTCTACTATGAGTTCAAGGATGCAGGATGTGATCTCACAGCAGGACAGAAGGAAGTTACAGGTAAGTACATGGACAACTTCAAGAGAGTTTGGGATATGTACACAAATACATCAGCAGCAGACAAGGCTACACTTGATTCAGGAAGCTTAAATGCTGAGTCAGAGCTTGGTATGGAAGAGGCTGTATTCTACCAGAATGGTGACTGGGAGTATGCTAACTTCGCAGATGACAACGAGAACGGATACACAGTTAAGCAGTCTGACCTTTCAATGATGCCTATCTACTTCGGTGTAGATGACGCGAACGAGGGACTTGCAGTTGGTACAGAGAACCACTGGACAGTAAACGCTAAGGCAGATCAGAAGGATATTGATGCAACACTTGAATTCCTCAACTGGGTAATCACAAGTGATGACGGACGTGACGCAATCGTTAATAAAATGGGTCTTTCAGCTCCATTCGATACATTCACAGGTGACTATGAGTCAAAGAACGCTTTTGCTAATGTAGCATCAGAACTTGCAAAGGAAGGCAAGACATCAGTAGCATGGTCATTCAACGCAACACCTTCAGTAGATGACTGGAGAGCTGATTTCCTTGCTCCACTCACAGAGTACACAGAGCGTAATGGTTCATGGGATGACGTTGCAAAGGCATTCTCAGAGAAATGGGCTTATTACTGGGATCTTCAGAACGAGCAGTAAAATTCTCTAAAAGTTAGTAAAAAAAGTAGTAAAAGTGGGGTGAGTGGCAGTCACTCACCCCATATTTTTTTAAGAAAGGTATATTTGTTATGGAAAAGTCGATTAGAAAAAAATTTTGGATCTTCGCTTTACCGACAATGGCAGCATTTACAATAGGATTTATTGTACCGTTCGTATATGGTATCTTCCTTTCATTTTGTAAATTCTCCACTGTTACAGACTGGAAATGGGTGGGATTTAAAAATTACACAAGGATTTTTGTTGTAAACGGCAGTGTGGATACAACCTTTATTCATTCAATCTGGTACACAGCACTATTTACAGTAGTTTCGGTACTGATTATCAATATCGTATCATTTGCAATAGCAATGGCGCTTACAAAAGGAATCAGAGGAACAAATCTTTTCCGTACAGTATTCTTCCTTCCAAACCTGATCGGTGGAATCGTACTCTCATATGTATGGTTGATGATTTTTAACTCTATCCTGCAGAACTATTCAAAGACAATCGTAAGCTCAGAGTGGTCAGCATTCTGGGGACTTATCGCAGTAGTATGCTGGCAGCAGATTGGATATATGATGATTATCTACATCGCAGGTATTCAGAATATACCGGGTGAGCTTATTGAGGCAGCAAAGATTGATGGAGCCAACAGATGGCAGCTCTTAAAGAGCGTTATTCTTCCAATGCTTATGCCGACAATCACAATCTGTACATTCCTGACATTGACAAACGGCTTCAAGCTGTTCGACCAGAACTTAGCTCTTACAGGCGGTAATCCGGGAAAGATGTCAGAGCTGCTTGCCTTAAATATCTACAACACCATGTATGGAACAACAGGATGGCAGGGCGTAGGTCAGGCAAAGGCTGTTATATTCTTTATAATTGTTGCAATTATCGCACTTGCACAGAATAAGATTACTACAAGCAAGGAGGTACAGGACTAATGGCAAAACAGAAAAAAGCGCAGGAAGTCAGTGCCGTAAGACAGGCCAAGCACGGTTGGATAATCACATTATTATTCGCTGTTTTATCAATACTTTGGATTTCACCAATCTTTATGGTGTTACTCAATTCATTTAAGAGAAAAGCCTACATATTCAAGCATCCGTTTGGAATCAGCACAGTATCTATCACTGAGGGCTTTGAAGCCTTCAAGGATGGTATGTCAAGGCTTTTCTGTAGCACATTAAACTACAAGAATGGTCTCAGAATGACACATTTCTGGGACTGCTTTGGAAATTCACTTTTCATCACAGTCGGCTCAGTAGTACTTATTGTACTCTGCTGCTCAATGTGTGCATGGTACATAGTTCGTGTAAAGACTAAGGGCACAAAGCTTATGTATACACTTTGCCTTTTCTCTATGATTGTACCATTCCAGATGGTAATGTTTACATTATCAAAATTTGCAAATATGCTTCATTTATCAAATCCACTCGGTATCATCATTGTATACCTTGGCTTTGGAGCAGGACTTGCTGTGTTTATGTTTACAGGATTTGTAAAGAGTATCTCATTAGAGATAGAAGAGGCAGCTATGATTGATGGCTGTACACCATTACAGATGTATTTCAGGGTCGTATTTCCAATACTTCGTCCTACAGCGGTAACAGTAGCGATACTTGAGGCAATGTGGGTATGGAATGATTACCTTCTTCCATCACTGGTTTTAAACATCAACCAGTACAAAACCATACCAATTGCTATTCAGTACTTAAAGCAGAGCCACGGTATGATTGACTGGGGTGCAATGATGGCCATGCTCGTGCTTGCGATTCTGCCAATTGTTATCTTCTATATTGTATGTCAGAAGTACATTATAGAGGGTGTGCTCGCAGGAGCTGTAAAGGGTTAATATAGCTTACAAGAGGATATAGTTTATGTTATTTTAAGCCCCACACTTGTTAAGAAAACATGTGGGGCTTAAGCTAAATTAGCAGGTTTTGTAGTTGTGGATATATGATATAACGAGTGAAAGAAATTATATCACATGGATATAATGTAAAAGGACGTATCGCTGTCCGGACGGGGAAAACAATGACAATTGTAGATATAGCAAAAGAATCGGGATACTCAGTAACAACTGTATCCCGAGTTTTAAATAACAGGCAGGATGTTTCTCCTGCAGCAAAAGAAACCATAATGAAAATAGTTGAGGCACACAACTTTGTGCCAAATACCAATGCAAAGAGGCTCAAGCAGACCATTTCCAGAAATATTTATCTGTTGGTAAAGGGTACCTCTAATATGCTGTTTGCAAACGTAGTCGAGGAAATCCAGTCGATAATAGACAGAACAGACTACTCTTTGAGCATCACATATCTGGATGAGGACAGTAATCTAAGCAGTGTGACAGACCGCATATGCAGGGAGCGAAAGCCACTTGGCATCATATTCCTCGGAGGCAGCAGGGAAGATTTCTCTGAGGATACATCGTCATTTAAGGTGCCGTGTGTTATCGTGACCACATCGGCAGAAAACTGGAGCATGGAGGAGCTGTCATCTGTTTCCATTGATGATGAGAAGGCAGGGGAAACAATCGTCGACTATCTCATCGAGCATGGACATACAAAGATAGCAGAGATTGGAGCCAATCTGGAGCTTTCACAGACAGCTCGTCTGCGACATAACGGATATCTCAACAGCTTAAAAAAGCATGGAATCACACCTGATGAGCGTTACTATGAGAGAGCGCGATTCTCATATGACAGCGCATATCGTGCGATGAAAAAGCTTTTGGAAAAGGATATAGAAATCACCGCAGTCTATGCGATTTCCGATGTCATGGCAATCGGTGCCTTAAGGGCAATACTTGATAAGGGACTCAGGGTGCCGGAAGATATATCTATCACAGGCTTTGATGGTTCGACACTTGCAGAGTACTACAATCCCAAGATTGTATCTATCAGACAGCCGCACAAGGATATGGCGGCACGCAGCGTGGAGCTTCTTTTTAACATGATAGATTTGCATAAAGGCTCATGTCATGAGATAATACCATTTGAGCTGACAGAGGGCGAGAGTGTTGCTAGAATTGATTAAAGACTATATAATATCAGCTTGTTACATTCCGGACATACAATAAACGAGGAGGAATCGCGCATGGAAGTGAATAATAAGATGAAGCACACCATAAAGGTCGCATGGGCCAAAGGGTTTTCACAGTTTTTAGCACTAGCAGGAGCAATCCTGCTAGTGTTTGTGCTATTTAAATTTGATGCAATAATGGCACAGATAGTGAGAATAATAAACATACTTATGCCAATCATCATGGGGATTGTGCTGGCGTATCTCATAAATCCGATGGTAGAGTTTTATGACAGAAAGCTAAGCAATTCGCTTGGCAAAGCCATAGAAAAGAAGTGTGGAAAGAGACCTTCTATGAGAGGGGTGTCAATACTTATAAGTCTGGCCATAATAATAGCCATTATTGTAGTGCTAATCATGATGGTGGTGCCACAACTTGTAAGCAATATCACAAATGCGGTCAGTCTTTTACCGGATCAGATACAGGACCTTGTGAAAAAAATCACGGAGCTTGCCAAAAACAATGACAGGGCAAAGGAAATAATCACTGAGCTATACAATAACGGCATAAGCTATTTTACTGAATGGGTAAAGGACAATATGCTCGGACAGGTTACCTTTGTGATAAACGGTATTATGGGAATCTTTGGCACAGCGGTAAACTGTCTTGTTGCATTCATCGTTGCCATCTATGTCCTGCTTAGCAAGGATACCTTCAAACGCCAGACTAAAAAACTCGTGAGCGCATTTCTGCCGGAGCGCCATATACAGGTGCTTTCAAGCATCTTAAAAGAGAGCGACAAGATATTCGGTGGTTTTATCAGTGGTAAAATCATTGATTCACTCATAATCGGAGCTATCTGTTTCGTGTGCTGCCTGATACTGCGCATGCCTTATGTGGCACTCATCAGCGTGATAGTCGGAGTGACCAATGTCATACCGTTCTTTGGACCGTACATCGGAGCCATACCAAGCACCATACTCATCATGCTCGACAGCCCGTCAAAGGGTGTGATATTTTTGCTGTTTATCATTATCTTACAGCAGGTGGACGGCAATATTATCGGACCAAAGATACTCGGTGAGTCCACAGGACTCTCACCTTTCTGGGTGGTATTTGCAATCTTCCTTGGAAATGGATTATTTGGAGTAGTGGGGCTGTTCATCGGAGTACCGACATGGGGTGTCGTGTACTACCTGATAAAGAGATATGTGAATTATCGTGTGAGGAAGAAAGAATAAACGTACTGTTAAAAAATAAGTTATAAATTTTGAAAATAGTACTTGAATACTGGAAAATATGTGTATATAATGTGTGAACGAGGCTTTGAAAAAGAGCTTGTTCACACATTTTTTTAATGGATTTTCTGCAGGGGTGAACCTGCTGGGAAAAGTTATTATGAATTTAATTTTTGGGGAGGGTATTTACACATGAAGACAGATATGACCAAAGGCAATCCAATGAAAATTATACTACTGTTCTCGATTCCTGTTCTGATGGGAAATCTGTTTCAGCAGTTCTATAATATGGTGGACACGATTATCGTGGGGCAGTATCTGGGCTCAAAGGCGCTTGCGGCGGTTGGCTCGACAGGCTGTATTATGTTTCTGGTGCTTGGTTTTGCATCCGGACTTGCTCAGGGATTCGGTGTTATGGTATCACAGGCTTTCGGTGCAAAGGATGAAAGCCGTTTAAAGCATATTGTTGCTTTATCCTTCCTCTTAACCATAATCATTTCCGTGGTTCTTACCGCATTGACTGTTACTACTTCCCGGGAGCTTTTAATCTTTATGAACACACCGGATAATATTCTTGATATGGCAGACTCTTATATCCGGGTTATCTTCTGGGGTATCATTACCAGTATGATGTACAATGTTGTTTCCGGAATTTTAAGAGGTGTTGGTGACAGCAAGACTCCATTATACTTCCTGCTGTTTTCCTCCGCTCTTAATATTGTGCTGGATTTATTCTGTATTGTAACTTTAAAATTAAATGTTGCAGGTGCTGCATATGCCACCGTAATCTCACAGGGTATTTCCGCTGTTCTCTGTCTTATTTATATGTACCGTAAATTCACGATTCTCCGCACCAGAAAAAGTGATTACTACATCGACCGCGTGACAACCGCCCAGATGATGGGACTTGGTATCCCGATGGCTTTGAACTACTCTCTGATAGCTGTTGGTTCCATGATTCTTCAGTCTGCAGTAAATGTATTTGGTTCCAGTGCTGTTGCAGCCTTTACTGCTGCATCCAAGGTAGAACAGATTTCTACCCAGCCAATGCCGGCTCTTGGAACCACAATGTCTACTTACTGTGGTCAGAACTTAGGTGCCGGAAAATATGACCGCATCTTCGATGGCATGAAGAAGGCCTTTGGAATCGCCCTTGGAACTGTTGCAATTGCTGCATTCATCTGTACTGTATTTGGCCGTTCCATTGTTTCCCTTTTCTTAAGCGAACCGACGGAAGCCATTTACAGTTATGCCACACAGTACTTAAATACCATCAGCTGCTTTTTCTTCTTTCTTGCTCTTATTTACCTTTATCGTACTTCTTTGCAGGGACTTGGAAAAGGTATCATGCCTATGGTCAGCGGTATCTTTGAAATGATTTGCCGTGTCGGTGTCGTATGGCTCCTTTTAAATCCATATGGATACTGGTCAGTCCGTCTGGCAAGCCCGGTAGCATGGATTGGTGCCGGTGTACCACTTATGATTTCCTATCTTGTTTGGAAGAACCGGAAAAAGAAACAGCTCCACAGTCAGGCTGTATAAAATCCTGAGCCTGCAATGCTGCAGCACGCAGAAAAGAAGCCCCATCCTCTGAATAATCAGACGATGGGGCTTCTACTTATTTACGCGAGTAGCGAGAAAAATCGCATGCTTGCATGCAGATTTGGTGAGCACCGTGATAACTCGAGAAACTCGCAAAGCGTGTTTCTCGTAGTTTACTTATTACTTATTTCATATTCCAGTTT
>OICG01000431.1_pt1 | contig 11505 bp, 9 predicted proteins | sample 1581241 | NCBI WGS metagenome assembly OICG01 (sample SAMEA3882534, study PRJEB24775) | human gut metagenome | biome: human-associated habitat; feature: intestine environment; material: feces | place: Netherlands | collected 2009/2010
GAACGAAATATTTTATTGCTGCAGGAGGATGCGAATCGTCTTGTGGAAAGAAGTATAAAGGCAGAAAAAACGTTGGAAACTTTGGCAACACAATTCCATGCGGTTTCTATTTCTGCACAAAAATTATCAAGTCGAATGACTAAGATGGGAGAAGACGAATGATTAGTACATTAAAAGGAAATATATCATTATTGGATTTTGATTTGATTGTGGATCCAACCAATCAACAAGTTTTACCAATGCAAGGAGTGAGCGCACAAATATTTCATCAGGCTGGAAGTGAAATGATGAAGGCTTGTCAGGCTTTAAATGGTTTAGAAGTCGGAAAAGCTAAGATGACAGAATCTTTTAATTTGCCATGTAAAGCAGTTATTCATACGTGTGGACCTCGTTATATAGATGGCGCTCATAATGAAGATGAATACTTGGCTGCATGTTATTGGAATAGTATGGCATTGGCGTATGAGTATATGCGAAAAAATGATATGGAATCGATCAATATTGCCTTTCCATGTATTTCTACAGGTATCAATGCATATCCAAATCATGAGGCTTGTGTAATTGCGATTCAAACCGTAAAACGATTAATGAATAAGTTTCCTGAGACAAGGGCTATTCATGTATGTTTTGTGTGTGATAAAACCGAAGATTATATGTTATATAAAGAGGCATTAAAACTACGATGAAATCCATGGTTGATGTATCCCATGAATTTTTAAAGCCAGTTCTTCATAAACAAGCAATATGTGTGGATGCGACATTAGGACAGGGAAAAGATACAGATTTCTTTTTGTCGCAAAATGTGCATGAAGTATATGGCTTTGAAATTCAAAGAGATGTTTTTGAAAGTACAAAAGAACGATTGGATAATCAAAGAACTTGTTTCTATAATGTTGGACATGAACATATGGAAGAATATATTCATGAAGAAGTGGATGCGATCATTTTTAATTTTGGGTATTTTCCTCAAGGAAATCATGACATCACAACCCACGCTTCTTCAAGTGTAAGTGCCGTCAGACAAGCTCTAAAACTTTTAAAAGTAAAAGGAAGAATGGCACTTGTGATGTATCCACATGAATCGGGACAGGAAGAAGCTAAATGTATGGAAGAGTTTTTAAAAACACAAACATCGATTCAGGTACAGAAAATACAAAACTTATTGGTGGATCATTGTCCATACGTATTATTAATAGAGAAAAGAAGATAAAAATCCGTATTATTATTATTATGATAAAATTTAAGTAGAGATATTCGAATAGAAAAGGGGTGACATGTATGTTTCTAACTATCTTTATCATAATAATCTTAGTATTCATCTTGTTAGAACTAGCTTCTATTAAAGATGAAATCAAAAAGAACAATGAACTTCTAATTAAATGTCTAAAGAAAAAAGAATAAGAGGCTGATTTAAAAAGCCTCTTATTTACTTTGTAGCATGAAATAATAGATTTCTGGTTTTGCCATAAAACGAAGATTTACGTGTGTGCATCCTACGCCGGATGAAATGATGTATGGAAAGGCAAGACGTTTTGCGTGGGAACGATTCAATGATTTTGCCCCATCTATCGATTTATATCCACCAAAAATAGGGAATGTGATTTGATTGCCATGAGAGTGTCCACATAATGCAAGGGATATTGATTTTGTGGATAATTCTTCATTAGTCAGTGTATCTGGCATGTGAGTAATGAGCAGATTGTATTGTTTGTCTGACGTTGAAATTTTACTTGGATCAGGCGTATTTGATAATGCACTTAATGTAATGCCTTCTTCTTTTCTGTTTGTAAGAAGAATTGTTTCGTTTTCTAATATTTCAAATTGTGCCTGATTTAAAATGGAACGAACTATGTCGTTGTTTGCATCATCCTTTTCGCCTAAGACACAAAATTTACCTAGTGGAGCATGCATCTTAGATAATTTATTGGTGATATAATCTATGTCTTCTTGACTCATCTGACAGGTTTCATCAAATAGATCGCCGCCAAAAATCAGAATGTCTGGATCTAAATGTTCAATTTTATTAAAGAGTTTATCGGCTCTTTTTTTATTTTCAAATTCACCATATTGCACATCCGTAAAATAAACAATGGATACATCATTCATTGAGGATGGAATCTTTTCATCTTTCAATGTTTTATATTGTACACTCAATTGATCGGGCTCAACATTTTTTGCGATTTTCAAAGATCCTAGCATACTTAATACGATCGCAAATAATATGGCAATGATGATAAACATTTGTTTCTGTAACTTTGTCATGAAACTATTTTATCATAAAATAGAAAAGACATCACTAGGATGCCTTTGTTGCTCTTGGTTTTCTTGCATGGAAATTGTTCTTACGATTCTTTTGAAGTTCTTCCATTGTTTGTTTTGAATTCAAGATAACTGGAATTACAATCGGGTTTCGATGTGTCTTCTTGTATAAGAATGGTTCTAATGTAGAGCGTACACAGTTTTTGATTTCAGAGAAAGTGGTTTTTTCTTTCATCTTTTCCTGAAGAGAATTATTCACAATATATTCAGCTTCTTTGATCAATCCCTGTGAATCTTTAATGAAGACAAATCCACGTGATACGATGACGGGTCGCATTAAGATTTTGTTTTCTTTTGAATCGATAGCTAAGATAACGGCAACTAATCCATTATCGGCTAAGATTCGACGATCTTTTAAAACAGCAGTGGACAATCCGGAAATATCATTTCCATCGACATAAATATCGTCACCTTGGTATCGCCAGTCACTTTGTAGTACTTTGTGATCTCTTAAAATTAAAATATCTCCATTTGCGCATACAAAGATATTCTCTTTAGGAATACCTGTTTCCATTGCGGTTTGACGGTGTTGCATCAACATCTTATATTCACCATGAATTGGCATAAAATAGGTTGGACGAACTAACTGTAACATCAGTTTTTGTTCTTCTTTAGAAGCATGTCCCGTTGTATGCAAGTTATTTAAGATGGATTTTGTCAATACTGTAGCACCCGATCTAAATAAGTTATCAATAACGCGATTGACACTGGATTGGTTTCCTGGAATTGGGTTGCTTGAGAATACGATTGTATCTCCCGGTTTTAAGTGAATAAAGCGGTGTGTACCATTCGCAATCCTTGATAGGGCAGCCAAAGGTTCACCCTGACTTCCTGTACAAATAATACAAACTTTATCATCTGGTGTATAAGCTAATTCTTCAGGACTTAAGAAATCTGAATTTTTAACTTTGATTGTTCCCATCTTTCGTCCGATATCGACAACATTTTCCATACTTCGACCAAATACGATTACTTTTCTACCAAATTTAGTAGCAGCTTCAATGATTTGGGCAACACGATGTACGTTAGATGCGAATGTCGCAACAATTAAACGTTGTTTTGTCTTACGCATAATGTCCTGGATTTCATTGGCAACTTTTCTTTCTGAAATAGAGAAGTCTTCAACTCCAGAGTTTGTAGAATCTGACATCAATAAGTCTGGTTTTGTGACACCGATAAATGCCATTTTCTGGTAGTCTGCATTTGTTCCAACAGGAGTTAAGTCAAATTTGAAGTCACCTGTGTGGACAATAGATCCATTAGGACATGTGATATGTACACCTAAAGAATCGGGGATAGAGTGGATGGTATTGAAGAAACCAACTTTAAAGTATTTTGTTGAGATACTTGAGTTTTCATCAATTTCTATAATTTTTGTTTTTTCTAGTCCTTTATGTTCACTTAACTTTTTAAGAATCAAAGCCTTCGCAAAACGAGGTGCATAGATAGCATCAATTTGGACTTGTTTTAGTAAGAATGGAATTCCTCCAATATGATCCTCGTGACCATGGGTAATTACTAAAAACTTTCTTTTTTTGTTCATGCGAATCAAATGATGATAATCAGGAATTACATAGTCAACTCCTAATAGTTCATCACCTGGAAACAAAACGCCACAATCTACGATACAGATTTCATTTTCGTGTTCGTAGCAATACATATTTTTACCGACTTCGCCTAATCCCCCTAGGGCGTAAATCAAAGTATCACCTTTTTCAACGTGATTTTTTGCATGATATGGTTTTTTGTTCGATGCATGCCCAAACGCTTGTTCTTGTGTTTTTGGCATATTCGACCTCTTTCTATAATTTAATGACTCTATTGTTATTATAGCAAAGCTACGCGATTTAAAAAAGCAGAAGCTTAAATGACTTCTGCCTCATCATCACTTTTCCATGGATTATTGGCATCAATATGATCGTAGAAAAGAGTACCTGATAAGTGATCGATTTCGTGTTGAAGGCAAATTGCGAAATATCCTTCAGCTGAAATTGTTACATTTTTATCTTGAATCAAATCATAACCACGAACTTTAATTCTTGCATGACGGAAAACATGTCCTGGATGTTCGCCTTTTACGGATAAACAACCTTCTCCATTATCTAAATATGCGTTTTGTACGGATTCGGAAATGATTTTAGGATTGACTAGTGCAACTTCATCTACACCATCTTCATAAGGAATCACAACCGCAATCATTTGTTTTAAAACACCAACTTGTACAGCTGCAATACCAACGGCCGGCTGTAAATCTTCGGCTTCGGCAATTTCATCATTTTGTGAATTACGCACATAATCTAACATGGCCTGTAAAAGTTCTCTGTCCTCATTTGATAAAGGCAATTGAACAGGTTCACTTTGCATACGAATTCTTTCGTCTGTATCCAATATAATATCTTTGCTTGTTATTTTCATAGTAATCATCCTCGCAAACATTCTATAGCATTTTCGAATTATTGACAAATGATTTTTGAAAATATGCTAAAATAGAATTTATGATGGGGGGATTTACATGTCCGAACAAAAAAAGAAGGGAAAATTATCATTTTTCGCATTGGATCCAAAGTGTGATAAGTATATCAATTGGGCGGTGGCGCTTCTTTTGTTGATTGGAACATTTACGATTGTTTCAACCAATGTAGGAAAAACGACATATGCCCCTAACATTGTCCCAAAAGTAATTGTCAAACAAAGTATATTTTGCGTATGTGGATATATTGCTATGTGGTTTATGAATCGCTTTTTTCGCTTTCGATGGTATTCAAAAATAGAATGGTGTATTGTTCCACTTTGTTTGTTCATAATGATACTTCCATTTGCGTTTCCAGAAATTGGAGGAAGCCATGCCTGGATTCAGATTGCCGGTATATCTTTGCAGCCAAGTGAATTCGCAAAACCATTATTGCTGATTATTTGTGCGACATGCTTGTATCGTGCAAAAAAGAAATCAATTATGTTAAAGGAAAAGGGTAGACTCTTTAAAAGGGCGTGGGCCGCATTTATTTGTATATGTATCATTGTGCTTTTTCAAAAAGATACAGGAACCGCTGTTATCATTGGATTTATCTTTATATCTTGTATCATGATTCCAAAATATCCTGTTTTACAACATACACAACGAGTATTAAAAGTACTTATTTATGGAGGAATTATTTCTGGCGTTGTTTTGTTTGGATTTACAAATATAGGAAATGAAATCTTAAAACATACGTCATTTGCACATATTGCGGTGCGCGTTGAAAACTTCAAAGATCCATATAACGATGTTTATGGGGATGGATATCAACCAGCTAATTCTTTGTATGGAATCGCAAGCTCAAATATTGTTGGAAAAGGCATTGGGAACTCAGCACGTAAATATGGTTATTTAACACAGGCTGATAATGACTATATTTTAGCTGTATTGATTGAAGAAACAGGTATCTTTGGTTTGTTTGGATTGGTTATTCTGTATGGAATTATTGAATTTCGCTTATTTTATTATGCCTTTAAAACAAGTGAGTATATGTACAAAATAATATTAGGCGGCGCAGGCGTTTATCTATTTATGCACTTCTTTTTGAATGCTGGTGGTGTGGCTAGCCTGATTCCTTTTACAGGAGTACCCCTACTATTTATAAGTAGTGGAGGTACAAGCTTGATTTCAATTATGTTGACAATGGGATTGGCACAAAACTGCATTTGTGCAATCCGAAGAAGGGAGATGGATCGATTATCATGAGAATTGTAGCGGGAAAATATGGGTCTAGATCATTAAAAAGTCCTAAAAATGATGCGACTAGACCAACACAAGATAAAATTAAAGGGGCCATCTTCTCAAGTTTGGGGAACATGTTTGATGGCGGTAACTTTTTAGATTGTTACAGTGGAACTGGAAATATGGGTTTAGAAGCTGTGAGTCGCGGAATCATGCGACTTTGGTGGACAATAATAAAGGGGCTATTTCTGTCATTAAAGAGAATGTAAAGAGTTTAAAGGCAGAAAAAGAGACCAAAATCATTTGTGGAAATATTTTTAGTGTATTGGAGCGTTTGACTTTAAAGTATGATGTAGTTTATATTGATCCTCCTTATGCGAAACAGGAAAATGAAAAGTTGATTCAAAAATTAGAGGATTTAGATATTGTAAAATCAGATGGAGTTATTGTGGTGGAAAGCCTGCAAGAAGAGGTGTGGCCAGAAAAAATAGCTTCATTCATAAAATATAAAGAGAAGACATATGGCATTACGCGTATTTCTTATTATCAAAAAGAGGAGAATGAAGAATGAAAATAGCAGCATTTTGCGGAACATTTGACCCAGTTACTTATGGTCATTTAGATATTATTGAAAGAGCAAGTAAGTTGTTTGATCAGTTAGTGGTCTTTATTTCGCCAAACTCAGATAAAAATAATGAGTTTACAGAGGAAAAAAGATTAAAATGGTTGAATGAATCAACGAAGCACTTGTCAAACGTAACATGCAAGATTCAGTCGGGATTAGTTGTCGAGGCATGCAAAAGTGTGAATGCGACTGTGCTGGTACGTGGAATTCGTAATGGTGTGGATTGTACATACGAGCAAAACATGGCGTTTATGAACGCAAGATTGAATGAGGACATTGAGACAGTATGTTTATTTACTCGTCCTGAATATAGTTTGTACTCAAGTTCAAACGTAAGAGAACTATTTAAATATGGTCAGGACATTTCGGGATTTGTTCCTGCTTGTGTATTAGAAGATCTTAAAAAAGGAGAAGAATAAAATGGAAAAGTTTATTGATTGGTTAAAGGCAAATGGATATCAATATAAAGATGAAGATATTTATCTAGAAGCTTGTACACACTCTTCGTATGCCAATGAACATCATCGTGAAATGGGAGACAATGAGCGCTTAGAATTTATGGGAGATTCTGTTTTACAAATTTGGAGTGCTACACAATTATTTTTGATGGAACCCAAAATGCGTGAAGGACAAATGACAACACTTCGTGCACAGACAGTGTGTGAATCTACATTAGCCGTATTGAATAGACAATTAGGATGGTATGAATTCTTGCGTCTAGGTGTTGGTGAAGAAAAAACGGGTGGACGCCATAGAGAAAGTATTTTGGCCGATCAATTTGAAGCTTGCATCGGAGCTATTTATATTGATCAGGGATATGCCGTTTGTGACGAGATTTTGACAAAATATATGAAGCCAGTATTTAAACAAGAAAAGAGTGAGGCTGTTACAGACTATAAAACACATTTACAAGAGGTGATTCAGGCAGATTCTAGAAAGACAATTCAATATAAATTGTTAGAAGAAAAAGGTCCAAGCAATGCACCAACCTTCACAATGGGTGTGTATTTAGATGATATTTTATTAGGTCAGGGAACGAGTAGCACAAAGAAAAAGGCGGAACAAAAAGCAGCTAAGGATGCTTTTGAAAAGATGGCAAAATAAAATGGAAGTATTTGAGAAATTACTAGATCCGGAATTATATGCGTATTTTAAAAATGCGACTTTTTATGAGAATCCTGTATTTCATACAGCGCATAAAATGGTTGATTTTTACATTGAATTTGAGAATGTAATTCCTTTGGAAATTTATGAACAGATCATTACTAAGCTTCAGCTTTCTTTGCATGCTCATGTAAAGTTGCATATGCACACAAAGAATAGCGTTATTGAAATGGATGAACTGGATCGTTATGTAAATTTTTTTGTGGAAAAATATAGTGATGTGAAGGATTTTCGCTTTCTACATCCTTATTTAGAAAATGATACAATCTGTTTTTCTACGCGCGATGAGTCTCGTCTTGCTGCTTTAAATTTGGCTTTACCTTCATTAATGGAAAAATTAGCGGATGTAGGGATTACGCAGGAAATTGTGTGTAAAAAGGTTGACGATGATATTGAAATTGAAACGGCAAAGGTTCAAGTGAGTGCACCTGTTGTGAAACAAGAGCCAGTAAAGAAGCAGTATCCTTCTTCAAACAGCTATAAGAAGGAATCAGCTACAACATATAAGATTGCAGATTTACGAGTGGGCTATTCAAATGTTCAAATTGAAGGACATATTTTCGATATTGATAATCGTGTTATGAAGAGTGGTAAAACTTTGCAGATGTTGTATATCAGTGATTATGATGATGCGATTGTTGCCAAACGTTTTGAAGGGGCAAGATGTCCTATTGAAGAGATTCAAGCGGTAAAAAAAGGCATGCACGTTGTATTAACGGGTGAAGTTGTTTATGATTCATTCTCAAAATGTGACTCTTTTATGGTTCGTAAATTAGAAATCACAAAGGAAAAGAAAAGAGAAGATCATGCGAAAGTAAAAAGAACAGAATGGCACGTTCACTCTAATTTTTCAGAAATGGATGGTGTTTGTGCAATCGAAGAATTTATTCAGACTGCCTATGACTGGGGTATGGATTCTATCGGTGTGTGTGATCATCAGGTCGTACAGGCTTTTCCAATGGCACAACATAAGATTGAGGCTTTGGTCAAACAAGATCCGAATCGTGAATTTAAAATGTTGTATGGTTGCGAAATGCTTGTGGCAGATTCTAAATATCATATTGTATATAATAATGATCATCGCAAACTTGAAGATGCAACATTTGTCGTGTTTGACTTGGAAACAACGGGCCTTTCGAATACGCGTGATGAAATTATTGAATTTGGTGGGGTTAAGATCAAAAATCGTGAAGAGGTTGGGCGTTTACAGATGTTCATTAATCCAAAACGTACGATTCCTGCCCACATTTCAAATTTAACGCATATTACACAAAATGATGTAGATCGTGCAAAACCTATTGAAGATGCTTTAGATGAGTTGCTAGAATTTATTGGAGATTCTATTTTAGTAGCGCATAACGCAACGTTTGACGTTGGCTTTATGAATGCAGCTTGCAGAAAAACAGGTCGTGATGAACTGACAAATCCTGTGATTGATACATTGCCACTATCGTATGCGATGCTTCCGAATGATCAAAAGCGATTTAATCTAGGAAGTGTATGTCGTCATTATCGTGTTAGTTATGATGGTGAAGGTGCGCACCGTGCGGACTATGATGCGGATGTACTTTCACAAGTCATGTATAATATGATGAATCAATTAGGACATGAAGCTACTTTAGATACACTAGTTGATATGGAAAGTGGATGTGAGAAATACGCTTCGAAAAAACCATATGAGAGAAATCGTCCATATCATATGACGGTATTCGCAAAGAATAAGGATGGCTTAAAAGAATTGTTTGAATTGATTACTTTATCACATACACAATATTTGGTGAGTATGGGTAAAGAAAATGGTCAGCCTCGTATTATTAAGGAGGAAATCTCAAAGAAGTGGGATAACGGCAACTTATTAATTGGTTCTTCTTGTCAGAATGGTGAAATTTTTGAATTGGCACATACGCGAAGTAAAAAAGAATTATTGGAAGCCATGGCCTATTATGACTATATTGAGCTTCAGCCATTAGATTGTTATAAGAATTTATTGGATCGTGGAAGCATTACAGATGTGGATGATTTGAAGTGGTATTTGCAGTTTATCTATGATACCGCAAAAGAAGCGGGTAAGATGGTGATTGCTTCAAGTGATGCACACTATGTGAATCCTAATGAGAAACGTCTTCGTGATGTATATATTAATGCCAAGGCAATTGGTAATGCTAGACATCCTCTATATATTTATAATAAACAAGCGCGTAAAGCTACGAGCAATCCAAATCAGCATTTGTTGACGACAGATGAAATGTTGAAGGCATTTGAATGGATGGGTGAAGATGTAGCATATGAGGTTGTTGTGGAAAACACAAATAAATTGAAGTTATTAACAGAGCCTATCTTTCCAATCAAAGATAAGCTGTATCCACCTGACATTGAGGGGTCTGACCAAAAGTTGCGTGATATTTGTTTTGAAACAGCGCACCAATGGTATGGAAATGATTTGCCAGACATTGTAGAGAAACGTTTAACTCGTGAGTTAGATAGTATTATTGGTCATGGTTACTATGTAGTATATTATATTTCACACTTACTTGTTAAGAAGAGTAATGATGATGGATATCTTGTAGGTTCGCGTGGATCTGTAGGATCTAGTTTTGTTGCGACAATGTCCAATATTACGGAGGTAAACCCATTAACACCTCACTATGTATGTAAAAATTGTCAGCACTATGAGTTTTTAGAGGGGGATGAAGCTAAGTCTGGTTTTGATTTGCCGGATAAGGTTTGTCCGGTTTGTGGTGAAATCATGCGTGGAGATGGTCAGGATATTCCGTTTGAAACATTCCTTGGATTTAAGGGAAATAAAGAGCCGGATATTGATCTTAACTTCTCCGGTGATTACCAGAGTAAATCCCATAAATATACAGAAGTAATTTTCGGTGCGGGACAGACCTTCCGTGCCGGAACCATTGGTACGCTGGCAGATAAAACCGCATTCGGTTATGTAAAGAATTATTATGAAGAGCATGGTGTGCATAAGAGAAATTGTGAGATAGACCGGATTGTGCAGGGCTGCGTGGGAATCCACCGGACCACCGGACAGCATCCGGGAGGTATCGTAGTATTGCCGGTGGGGGAAGAGATTTATTCCTTTACACCGATTCAGCATCCTGCCAACGATATGACAACCGATATTATTACGACTCATTTTGAGTACCATTCCATTGATCACAACTTATTAAAGCTTGATATTCTCGGACACGACGATCCGACCATGATCCGTATGCTTGAGGACTTAACCGGAATTGATGCACAGAAGATTCCACTGGATGATAAGTCCGTCATGTCCTTATTTAAGAATACCAGTGCACTGAGTATTACACCGGATATGTTGACAAACTGTACACTTGGAGCACTTGGAATTCCAGAGTTTGGAACAGACTTTGCGATGCAGATGTTAATTGACGCAGACCCGCAGTCCTTTTCCCATCTGATTCGAATTGCAGGTCTGTCACACGGTACGGATGTATGGTTAGGAAATGCCCAGACATTGATTGAAGAGGGAAAAGCAACCATTTCTACGGCAATCTGTACCCGTGATGATATCATGATCTACCTGATCAATAAGGGACTGGAGAGTGAGCTTTCGTTTACCATCATGGAGAGCGTCCGTAAAGGTAAGGGACTGAAATCGGAGTGGGAAGAGGAGATGAAAGCCCACGATGTGCCGGACTGGTACATCTGGTCATGTAAGAAGATC
>OICG01000438.1_pt1 | contig 11340 bp, 10 predicted proteins | sample 1581241 | NCBI WGS metagenome assembly OICG01 (sample SAMEA3882534, study PRJEB24775) | human gut metagenome | biome: human-associated habitat; feature: intestine environment; material: feces | place: Netherlands | collected 2009/2010
CCATCACACGGCCGATATTGTTGATGAGATATCTGAATGCTCCTGTTATAGCATTGTCATCGAAATCAACTGTGAGAAGTCTCTCGTTCTGGAGAAGAGTCATAGCTGTAGTTGCATCCACGCCCTTCGCATCCATAACTTCGTTGACTACCACATTGGTACCGTATGGAACTGTTCTCTGAAGGAGAAGTGTATCTCCTTTTACGATGTTGAGCACTGTTGATTCACTGCCCAACTGGATTACCATAGTTGTCATTGCCTCTGTTGTCTGAGTCTTGATCAACTGAAGCATTGCATTACCAATATAATCAAGTGCTACTACTTTCAGTCCAGCCATAGCTGCGAGATCATAGTATGATCTTACCATGTTCTCTGGTGCAGCGACTGCAAGAACTCTGAGCTGCTTGTTATTCTCTTCATCAGTAACTGTCTCAAGCACTGTATGAGACACTACGTAATCCTCTATATTAACAGGGAAATACTCTGATGAGTTCGCATTAATAATTCCTTTGATTTTGTTCTCCTTAACGAAAGGTACAAGAACCTCTCTGTTAACGATCTTTGTAGAGGTAAGAACGAATATCGCGTTCTTGTTTGTTATTCCATTTGCTGAGAGCTGAGACTTGATCGCCTCTGCTATTCTCTCTTTGTCTCTGATCACGCCATCCTCATAGGCATCTTCCGGTGTCTCGAAGATGATAGCGTTGTGTATCGTTGACTGCTTCTTGTTTGAAGGTGTAACTTCAACGATAGTAATACTTTCATTTGTAATGTCGATTGTTAAGACTTTATTATTACTCGCCATTTTTATAGCCTCCCTCGCTAATCAGTAGTTTTGTATGGAAAATTCCACATTGCTTTGAGTACCAGCTTACCGCTGTTCACCCCATTCATATAATTGTTCCGGATAAGTGCTTTCCGGATAAAGGTCAACATTCTGTCACCCTTTTAATAGCTCATCTCATCCACATAATGACCCTTTTATATAGAAGAAACTCACTGAAAAATAAGTACCAGCTCTACCTAGGTAAGCCAGTTGCCGCCATAAGTCATGCTATGTGACATGTCACATATACAAAAAACCGCTGACTGCAAAGAAAGAGTGAGTATAAAGGATCAGACTATATAACACTCTATATAACATTCTTTCCTTCATATTCAGCTCTGTGTAAAGATATAGCAACCGGGGAAAATCCCCAGCTACTATAAATATAAATAGTAGATAATGTGTCAGCACCTGACGATGATCACACTCACTGCCTGTACGAGGTTGCAACAGGTATAATCACCGTCTGTGCTACACTTATGTAACATCAATCATGTTCTCATGAACAATCCGTAAGTTTACACAAGTCTGTCAGAATCTTACTTGTATTCTGCACATACGTCTGGGTAAAGCTCTGAATCATCAACTGTTACAGTGAAAGTAGACTTGTCTGAGCTAAGTGTAAACATAAATGACTTATTCTTATCATACTTTGGCTTGTATGCAGCTGAACCAAGCTGTGATACAACCTCGCTTGTAAATGCAGCGCCAGTTCCTGATACTGCAACAGGCTTTGTTGTTGATAATGTATACTCACCAGCCTCTGCTGCATCGTAAGCTGCCTCTACTGAAAGTGCGTTTGTAACTGCTGTTGCGATTGTCTGTGCATTTGATACATCTGTTGATCTTCTTGACTTAGCGATGTACTTGATAAGTGCCGGTGCAAGAGCTCCAGCAAGGATTGCCATGATAGCAATAACGATAATTAACTCTACTAATGAGAAACCTTTGTTGTTTTTCTTCATAATATTACTCTCCTTTTTAGTTGTTTATTGTGTGTTGTTATGTGCTTTGCACTATATCAAACCGGCATCCTCGTTCTACCGGGTTTAACCTTTTAGTTATCATGCAGGTCATACATGATATATCAAATAGCTACCAAACGTATGTTACTTGTAAGCATCACACACATCCGGATACAGCTCTGAGCTGTCCACCTTTACGGTGAATGTAGCCTTATCACTATTGACTGTGATAGTGAACTGCTTGTCCTTGTCATACTTTGGCTTGAATGTACTTGTCCCAAGCTGACTTGTGACTTCTGATGTGAACGCATTCGATGTGCCAAGCTGTGTGCCATCGGTATTCACCGGGTAATCACCAGGTGTGGCATCATCATATGCCTTCTCTACCGATAAGGCATTGGCGACTGCCGTCGCTATAGTCTGGGCGTTCGACACATCGGTCGATCTTCTTGACTTTGCTATGTACTTTATGAGCGCCGGTGCAAGTGCTCCGGCAAGAATAGCCATGATTGCTATGACTATGATAAGCTCCACCAGTGAAAAGCCTTTGTTTCTGTTCATCTAACTTTCCTCTTTTGTTTATACATTGTCCATAGCGTTGTACATACTCATGATAGGTCCATATACCGCTGCAACTATCATTCCTACAACGCCCGCAAGAAGTACCATGATCATAGGCTCCATAGCGGCTGTAAGTGCATTTGTAGCAGCCTCAACCTCTTCGTCGTAATAGTCAGCGACCTTGTTAAGCATCTCTTCTATATCACCTGTCTCCTCGCCAATCTTAGTCATGGCCGAGAGCATAGGCGGAAGCATCGTCATATCCTTGAGCGGTTTCGAGAGCGGAACACCCTTTGACACCTGAACTTTAGCATCTAATAATCCATCTCTGATGATCTTGTTGTCCATCATCTTAGCAACCTGCTCAACCGCATCTATCATGGATATACCTGAAGCCATCAATGTACTCATGGTTCTTGCAAATCTTGCACAGGCTGTCTTAACATTCAGATTTCCGAATATTGGAGCCTTAAGTCCTATGTTCGCAAAGAGCTGTTCACCAAAAGGTGTCTTCTTGAAGAACTTAACACCGAACACTATAGCTGCCACTATAATTATGAGCAGCCACCACTTATACATAACGAAATCTGCCGCCGCCATCATCATACGAGTTGCGAGTGGAAGCTGAGTTCCCATCTCCTCAAACATACTTGAGAAGTTTGGTATAACCGCTACCAACACTACTATGATAACTATAACCATAACACAGAGAACTACGATAGGATATGTCATGGCACCCTTGATCTTGGATGACAATGCATTGTCCTTCTCGAAATGCTCTACCAGTCTGTCCAAGCAAATCTCAAGATTACCAGACATCTCACCAGCCGCCACCATGTTGATCATGATAGGCGGGAATACATCCGGGTTAACTCTGAGCGCATCCGCCAGAGTTCCACCTTTCTCTACATATGTACGCGCATCTGCTATGGCCTTTCGCAGCGTCTTGTTCTCGATCTGATCTCCCATCAGCTCCAGTGCGGATATGATGGTAACACCGGCCTTGATGACCGCTGAGAACTGTTTACAGAATACACCCAGGTCTCTTGACTTGACCTTCTTCTTAAATCCTATACCCCCAAGCGGGCTGCTCTGCTCTGTCAGGCTCATGATCGAGTAGCCTTCTGACTTCAGCTTCTTCTCAGCACCGTCTCTGTTAGGGGCCTCGATGGTACCTTTTTTATTCTTACCATCTCTGTCAACAACCTTGTAATTAAATACCGCCATTGTCTCTCCTCCGACCCAATCTTAATATTCTTACGTTTTCATGTATCTGCACTTTAAAAGCGCAATAATGCAACATAAATTATATGTAAAATATCTTACTATACCACACAGATTTAATCAACATTTAATTATTTGCACGTTATTTTTTAGGCAATGTGCACAATGCAACTTGGTTATTATACCACATTTTTCCATATGGTAATCGATTATTCCATATATCTTACTGTCCGTTGATCTTCTTTCTCAGGTACTGCTGATCCTGTGCGTATGTCATGGCAACCTCTCTTGTGACGGTCCCTGAAGCATACAGATCATACAATGCATCGTCCATGGTGATCATACCTAAGGCTCTGCTTGTCTGGATAGTTGACTGGATCTGGTGAGTCTTGGCTTCTCGTATCAGACTTCGTATAGCAGGTGATGCAAGCATTACCTCGAATGCAGCAACTCGTCCGTTACCGCTTGCTATAGGAAGAAGCGACTGTGAGATAACTCCCTCAAGAACCATCGCAAGCTGAACTCTTACCTGCTGCTGCTGGTTTGTAGGGAAGATATCTATGATACGATCGATGGTTGATGCCGCACCGATTGTATGCAGTGTGGAGAATACCAAGTGTCCTGTCTCGGCAGCGGTTATGGCTGTGGAGATAGTCTCAAGATCTCGCATCTCTCCTACGAGGATGATATCAGGATCCTCACGGAGTGCTGCACGGAGTGCATTCGCATAGCTGAGTGTATCCATACCAACCTCTCGCTGGTTAACTATTGCCTTGTTGTGATGGTGAATGTACTCTATAGGATCCTCCAGTGTGATGATATGATCCGTAAGGTTCTCATTCGCCTTATTTATAATAGAAGCAAGTGTGGTCGACTTACCAGAACCTGTAGGTCCTGTTACGAGAACCAGACCTCTTTTTCTCTTGTAGAGCTCCACAACCTCCCTTGGAATACCAAGCTGGTCAGGTCTTGGGATCTGTGTCTCAACTCGTCTGTACGCTGCTGCCATGTTTCCTTTGTCCATGAATACATTGACACGGAAACGTCCGGTCTCAGGTGAGTCGAATGAGAAATCGACCTCTCCTCTGTCCTGAAGTATGGCCTTATGCCTATCCTTCATAGTAGATCCAATTGCCTCTGCCGCATCAGCAGGTGACAGTGCCGGAACCTCAACCTCGGTGAGCTTACCGTTGATTCTGAGCTTAGGTGGTATACCTACAGCTATATGAACATCTGACGCCTTTGCTTCTACAGAGAAGGCAAGTAATTCCTTCATGTCTAACATAACTTGTCCCTTCCTTTCCCTTTTGCATTAATAATTACAATTTATATATAATCTCATTATATATCTCTTATATCTTACAGTTCTCCCATGTCCACTCCCTCGGCCACGGTCACTGTACTGTGAACGATCTTGTTCATCTCAGCTATGGATGTGATACCGTCAAGGACGTGCTTGGCAGCTCCCATCTTCAGTGTGAGCATTCCTTCCTTGAGGGCCTGTTTCTCGATGACATCCGCTGTAGCTCCGGAAGCTATGACTGCCTGAAGCTCTCTTGATACAGGCATCATCTCATACACACCTATTCGACCTGAATATCCTGTGTCATTACACAGTGGGCATCCCTGTGGCTCGTAGATGATGACATCCTCCTCGTCAGCCGGAACACCGAGCTGAACTCTCTCCTCATCCTCCACCAGTCTCGGTTGCTTACATGTGGTACAAAGTCTTCGCACAAGTCTCTGTGCAATAACTCCAACAACAGCATCACCGGCGATGTATGACTCAATACCCATATCGATAAGACGGGTGATGGTCGAAGCCGCTGAGTTAGTATGCAGTGTCGATACAACCAAATGTCCTGTGATAGCGGCCTGTACGGCGATTCCTGCTGTCTCACCGTCTCGGATCTCTCCTATCATGATGATATCCGGATCCTGACGAAGGATAGATCTGAGGGCTGCCGCGAAAGTCATGTCCGCCTTGTTGTTAACCTGTACCTGATTGATACCGTTGATGTTCGCCTCGACAGGGTCCTCAACGGTGATGATGTTAACATCCTCTGTGTTAAGCTCACTGAGTGATGTGTACAGTGTAGTTGATTTTCCTGATCCTGTAGGTCCCGTTACAAGGATGATACCATGTGGGTTGCTGAGGATATTATCGAAAACCTTCTCCTGCTCTGCATCGAAACCAAGGGCACTCTTCGGTTTTGTCAGACCGTCCTTGGATGTAAGTCTCATAACCGTCTTCTCTCCGAAAACTGTTGGAAGGATAGAAACACGGACATCAAACTCTCTTCTGTCGACCATGATGGTGATACGACCATCCTGTGGCTTTCTCTTCTCTGCTATATCCATACCACCTATGATCTTGATACGGGCTGTGATACCTGCCAGTATGCTGAGATCGTATGACATAACCTGCTTAAGTGCACCATCTATTCTGTATCTGACTCTGACACTGTTCTCCAGAGCCTCTATATGTATATCTGACGCTCTCTGTCTTACTCCGCCTTCGATGATCTGCTTAACCAGAAGTACGATAGGGGAATTATCGATCTCTTCGTTGCCATCTTCCTCGTCGTCTCCGCCGAGTGCATTCTGCTGCTCCTGTCTGTATGCCTCAGCAGCCTCCATAGCCTGAGCGCTTCCGTAATACTTGTCTATGGCATTCCGGATTCCCTCCTCAGATGCGAGCATCGGCTCTACCTGAAGATTTGTCACAAGACCAATATCGTCCATGGCCATGATATCCATTGGATCTGCCATGGCTACCTTGAGGATGTTCGGGTTATCAGGATCTATCTCTATAGGTATGGCCTGATACTTGGTGGCCATGTTATCAGGCACCATGTGTATAACCTTCTCCTCGATCTTAGCTCCCTTGAGCTCTATGTAGTCAATTCCCAACTGGGTTGTAAGTACCGTAATCAGCATGTCGTTACTTATAAATCCCAGATCAACCAGGGCGTTACCAAGCTTTCTGCCGGTCTCCTTCTGCTTTGCAAGTCCTTCCTGAAGCTGTTCCTCCGTGATAGCCCCCGCTGCTACAAGGACATCTCCAATTCTGATCTTCTTACGTCCCACGCTTAATCGCATTCTCTAAATACCCTCCTCACGTCTCTCGCAATTCTGCGCACAGGCAGAATTATCCAAATACCTAAAGCGTATTATATCACAGTATTTTCACATTTTAAACATTTTGTACATATTTTGATACATTTTTTCGCACTTTTATCAGATTTTTGCTTTTTTACAGGGTGGATAGGCACTATTTCTGCACAATAAACATATTATATAAGCAAGCTGACTGTACTAATTGTAAAATAGCCCGTCCATCATATGTACAGCCAGTACAATCAAATTACGGGAGCAGCTCATATATGGAAGCGTTTAAAAACCCACTAACTCCCGAAGAAGAGAAAAAATATATTGCGCTGTGCCTGTCCGGTGACAAAGCTGCCCGCAGCATTCTGATAGAGTACAATCTCCGTCTGGTCGCCCACATATCCAGAAAGTACAATTCCGCCGTGAGGGATCCCGAGGATCTTCTGTCCATAGGCACGATAGGTCTCATCAAAGCCATAGACAGCTACAAGCCCGACAAAGGCTGCAAGCTGTCAGGTTATGCCGCCAAATGTATCGAAAACGAACTTCTCATGACTCTCCGCCACGAGAAGAAAAAAGCGCGCGAGGTCTCGATCTACGACCCCATAGGCACTGATAAAGAGGGTAACGAGATCGTCATCCTTGACATCATAGGTTCGGAGAACGTCAACGTTCTGGACAAAATGATACAGGACGACCACCTGTGCCTGCTTCCCTCCTGCATATCATCGCTCCTCTCATCCAGGGAGAGGGAGATCATATGTATGCGCTACGGTCTTGACGGGCAGTCACCTCTCACCCAAAAGGAGGTAGCCAGGCTGCTCGGGATCTCCAGGTCATATGTATCGCGCATAGAGAAAAAAGCTCTTGGCAAATTAAGAGGATGCCTGGATTGACATCCAGACATCCTTATGATCACTCTTTTCTTCTCAGTATAATACCGGTCTCAAGCTCCTTATCAAGCTTCACCCTCAATTTCTGCTTTGGATGTGGCGCAGAGTCCATGCTGTTTTCTTCCTCGTCGTATATCGCCTGAACCTCGCACTCTATATTTGTTCCATCAAAGCCCATGGCTTCAAGCTTCTCTCCCACCAGGAACTTATTCTTCTGCTCAAAGCATACACAGCCATCCGGGGTAACCTCTCTCACAGTTCCAATATACGTATAGTTTTTTACATATGTGTTATTATCATATATCTGTGATTCTGAGTCTGTCTTCCCGAAATAAAATCCCGTTGTGAACTGCCTGTATGTGCATTTGGCTATCTCTCTCTTGTAGTATTCCATGTTTGCTCTGTACTTCTCTTCTGACTCCATATAATCATCTATGGCTTTTCTGTAGGTTCTGGCAACGGTCGCCACATACAGAGCAGTCTTCATACGCCCCTCTATCTTGAAGCTGTCTATTCCGGCTTTCATCATCTCCGAGATGTACTCTATCATGCACAGATCCTTGGAGTTAAATATATATGTCCCTCTGTCGTCCTCGTTGACAGTCATATACTCTCCCGGTCTGGTCTCCTCGACGATGGAATACTTCCATCTGCACGGATGGGTGCACGCACCATGATTCGCATCCCTGCCTGTGAAGTAGTTGCTGAGAAGGCATCTTCCTGAATATGATATACACATAGCGCCATGGATAAATGACTCTATCTCCATATCGTCCGGTATGTTTGCTCTTATCTGTGATATCTCCGCAAGGGACAGTTCTCTGGCAGACACAACCCGCTTTATGCCGTGGTCGTACCAGAACTTGTATGTCATGTAGTTCGTGTTGTTGGCCTGTGTGCTTATGTGTAATTCCATATCCGGCATAGTCTCCCGGGCTATGGTAAACACGCCCGGATCGGATACAAGAACAGCGTCCACACCTGTATCTTTCAGCTCGCCAAAATAAGCTCTTATTCCATCCAGATCATAGTTGTGTGCAAATATATTGGCTGTCACATACACCTTGGCATTATGTGCATGGGCATATTCCACGCCCTGTTTCATCTCTTCTATGGAAAAGTTGTCTGCTTTCGCTCTGAGGCCAAATGCCTGTCCGCCTATATACACTGCGTCAGCTCCATAGTCCACGGCCACCTTGAGCGTGTCCAGTCCGCCCGCCGGGACAAGAAGCTCTGGTTTCTTATCTCTCATATCGTTTCCTCCAACCATTTTTCGTTTATTTCCTGATGCTGAGGCTCATTCCATCCCCTATATTGAGTATGGCCGTCTCCAAATGTTCATTGTGGGTGAGCTCGTACAGGTATTCTCTCATCCTTGAATGTATCGTTCTGTTTCTTCTGGTAACTGCAAATCTGCTCTCAAGGACATCTCCGTCCTGAAGCACGTTGTCGCAGAGCAATACCCCCTTTGGGGCAAGCAGCCGTATAGCCTCCGTGAAAAAATTGCCATACTGACCCTTAGCTGCATCCATGAACACCATGTCATCTCTGGTAATATCTCCAGTGCATCGCCCTCAAGCAGAGTAATCTTGTCTGAAGCCCCGGCTCTGACTATATTCTTCTTCGCCTCTTCTATTCTCGGCTGATAATTCTCTATAGTTGTTATATGTGCGTCATCATCCAGAAATCTACTCATAAAAATGGCAGAAAAGCCAACGGCTGAACCTATCTCAAGAATCTTCTTCGGCCTGTTCATAAGAATCAACATCTTGATGAACTCTCCGGCCTCTCGTCTTATGATAGGTACCCTGTTCTCTTCTGCCTCTCTTCTGATCGAGGTCACAACCTCATCGTAGTCTGTATTGAAGGAATTGATAAATGACGCAAGTCTTTCATCACATACCATAATTATCCTCTCTGTCTATTCCCCGGCACTGTCCTCGCTGGAGGAGTCATCACTGCTGTCTCCGCTGCTATCCCCTGAGGAACTCTTGCCATTTCCCGTTATGATCTCTATTATCTCCTGATTTGTATCGCTCGGTGCTATCTGATATGTACCAGGCTGGATATCATCTGCATATCCGCCTATTCTGACCTTCAGTATAAAAGCGTATTTGTCCTTGATGACCTCCGCTGTTTTAAGGGAATCCGCCACATCAAGAAGCGGCTCGTCCTGAGTTATCTGTATAGTTGCCTTACGGTTGCTGCCCGGATCCGCAGCCCTTGTGGCAAACACCTGATACGCAAAATCATACGAGTATGAGAAAGCCTTTACCAATATAAATAAAATACATACATTGATGAATAGTCCAAAAAGGAATCTCAGAATCTTCTTCATACTTCTAGCACTATCTAAAGCCATAATCGTTATTCTCCTTGTTCACAAATACATCTCAGCCAGCGCGAATCACCGGGCGTCCTCATCTATGATATCGAAATCAAGATCGTCCGCTATCTGTTCATATACAAGCTTCATCATTCTCACCAGCTTCTGCTCCGCCCTGATAAAGTCATTGACTATAGTATCATGGACTATGGAGTCATATTCCATGAATAGATTATTAACTTCATCATATGGATTGTCAAGCATTTCGTTATTCTGTATTTCATAATTTTTCTTACGAAATTCCATGAGTTGCTGAAGTTTTTCTGGTTTCTGTCTAAGTTTATCCTTGCAATACTGATAATTCTTGTAGACATCAGAATCCTTGATGCACGCATTCAATTGTCTGCTAAGTTCCAATGTATCTGTCATTTTCTCACCCTTCTACACCTCTGTGATTATAGGAAGGATCATAGGGCTTCTCTTTGTCCTCTTCCAGAGGAATTCTCCCATGTCATCCTTTATCACGGATTTGATCTTACCCCAGTCTGTCACACCACGGCTCAGGCATCTGTCGAGAGCCTCCTGACATGTGATCCTGCAGTCTTCCATAAGTGTCTCAGACTCCCTGACGTACACGAAGCCTCTTGACACTATATCCGGCCCTGCAACAAGCTGGTTGCTGTATCTGTCCAGGGTCACAACTATGATTATGAGGCCATTCTGTGACAGAAGCTGTCTGTCTCTGAGGACGATATTTCCAACATCTCCAACTCCAAGTCCATCCACAAATACTCCCTGTGCAGGAACCTTGCCGACAACGTCGAACTTCTCCTCACCGATCTCAAGAACATCGCCTGTGGTCATGATTTTGACATTCTCCTTAGGGATTCCCATCTCAACTGCAAGCTCTGCATGTCTCTTGAGGTGTCTATACTCACCGTGGACTGGTATTGCATATTTCGGTCTTGTGAGCGCATATATAAGCTTGAGCTCCTCACGGCAGGCATGGCCGGATACGTGTGTATCCTCAAATATAACGTGTGCACCCTTCGCCTCGAGCTCATTTATAACCTTGAATACCGCCTTTTCATTTCCCGGTATAGGATGTGAGCTGAAAATGACCACATCACCAGGCTTTATGGCTACTTTATTGTGTATGGATGCAGCTATACGTGACAGCGCAGCCATATTCTCTCCCTGACTTCCCGTGGTGATGAGAACAACCTTCTCATCCGGGTAGTTCTTCATCTCGCTTATATCTATGAGTGTGTTATCCGGTATGTTGATATATCCAAGCTCGGACGCCGTGGTGATGATGTTCACCATGCTTCGTCCCTCTATGACAGCCTTTCTGCCATACTTGTAAGCTGAATTGATGATCTGCTGTACTCTGTCAACGTTGGATGCAAATGTCGCTATGATGATCCTGTGATC
>OICG01000440.1_pt1 | contig 11330 bp, 10 predicted proteins | sample 1581241 | NCBI WGS metagenome assembly OICG01 (sample SAMEA3882534, study PRJEB24775) | human gut metagenome | biome: human-associated habitat; feature: intestine environment; material: feces | place: Netherlands | collected 2009/2010
CTGACGTTCTGCCTGAGCATCTGGGGTGTGGAACACTCGTCCAGCCGGAACCGGTAGACGATGCTTTCCTCTGCGCCCCGCCGTCCCTCGCGGTTGCAGCGCCCGGCAGTCTGTAAGAGCGAGTCAAGACCGCACTGCTCGCGGTAAGCGACGGGAAAATCCACGTCCACGCCCGCTTCGATGAGAGAGGTGGACACCACCCGGCAGGGCAGACCCTCTTTCAGCCGCTGGCGGATGTCGTCCAGCTGACGGCGGCGGTCGGCGGCACAGAGCAGGGTGGTCAGGCAGTAGCTGCCTTCGGCGGGGAGCTGTGCAAACAGATCCTGGGCGGTCTTGCGCCGGTTGACCACACAGAGCACCTGTTCGGCAGACGAAAGCTGTGCGCAGAGGGCCTCAGCGGAGAGGATGCCCAAATCTTGCCGGGTCACGCGGCGAAGGACTTCATAGAGGTGAGCCGGGTCGGGGCTGAGTTCTTTTGCGGTCAGGCCGGGGGCAAGCTCCTGAAGCAGCGGCGTCAAGGCGGGCTGCGTTGCGGTGCAGAGAACGGCGGTAGTGTGGTAGTGCTGGACCAGCTGTGCGATGGCGGAAACGCAGGGCTTCAGGTAATCGGTAGGGAATGTCTGTGCTTCATCAAAAAGAATGACGCTGTTGGCAATGTTGTGCAGTTTGCGGCACCGGCTGCTGCGGTTGGCGTAGAGGGATTCGAAGAACTGCACAGCGGTCGTCACCACGATGGGAGCGTCCCAGTTTTCACTGGAAAGCAGTTTCCGGTACTGAGCAGGTGTCAGGTCGTCTTTTTCGGTCAGCTTGTAGTCTACACCGGAAAAGTGGGCCAGCACATTGTCTTCTCCCAAAAGATCTGCGAACGTCTGCGCCGTCTGGTCGATAATGGAAGTGTAGGGGATGACGTAAATGATGCGCTCCATCTGCGGCTTTTGTGCCACAGCATGTTCCAGCGCAAAGGCGAGGGACGCGAAGGTTTTGCCGCCGCCCGTGGGAACTGTGAGCGTATAAAGCCCCTGTGGTGCATGAGTGCCCTGTTCCATGCAGGCCCGCAGTACTTTGTTCCGCTCCTGCGCGACAGGGGAAGCGGCAGGGCTGTCAAGGTAGCGTTTGGCCTGTGCCCGGACTTTTTCCAGCAGAGCGGAAAGAGGTTCCCCCATCCCACGCGGGGCTGCTTTACCGTCCATGAAGGTCTCGGTGTCGATGAAATCGGCATCGACCAGGCTGGAGTAGAGCATCCGGGTGAAAAAGGCCATGGTCAGGTTGTCCGGCTGGCGGAGCAGCCACGGCGGCAGAGCGGCTTTGGCAGGGGAGATCTCCTGTTTCCACTGGGAGCAATCTTCGATACGCCGCTTGGAGCGGCCGACCAACGTGCTTTCGTCGGCAGTGTCATGCGGATTTCCGAGGTCGGGGATGCCACTGTGATGTCCGGCAATGGCCAGCGCGGCGGGAATGTTTCCGTCCTGGATCGCGGCCTTGGCTCCAGCAGTGGAGTGGTCAACGGGCGGGCCGCCCTGCAAGCGTTGCTGGAAACCAGCGCTATATTTTCCGATGTCATGAAGCAGGGCGGTATACGCTGCTTCTGCTTGTGCGCCAAACGCTGCGGCAAAGTTTCCGGCCAGTGCAGCCGTGCTGGTCAGGTGTTCTTCGATGGTCTGTGTGCGGGTCTTGTCATCACTGATGTGCGCGAGCAGCTTCATAAGAAATCCCTCCTGAACGATATGATACCGTTACCATACGAGAAATGGAAGTTGTTGTCAATTGGCATCCTTCCTATAATTTCAGTATAAATTCTGTTGTGTCCCATAAATCGTACTTCCGCGCTCCCTTCTCAAAAAATCTTGCCTTTTCCCCCAAAAAGGCTTACAATAGCCTCGGCAAACCGAAAAGACAAGGAAACAATTTCGGAGGACAGAACAATGGCTTGTACTACAATTTTAGTCGGCAAAAACGCATCATACGATGGCTCCACCATGGTCGCCCGCAACGACGATTCGGGTTCGGGGCATTTCACGGCCAAAAAGTTCGTGGTCGTGCAGCCGGAGGAGCACCCGGCCGTCTATCGGTCAGTGATCTCCCATGTGGAGGTGCCGCTGCCCGGCCATGCGCTGCGGATGCTTTTGTTGTGCGGCGGGGCACGCCGCCTAAAACAAAAGACCCGAACCCTTCTCTTTCGAGAAACGGTTCGGATCTTTCTTGTCTGGTGCAGTTACGCAATCAAAATCCGAACCATTTCCCTTTGCTTTGGATTCCTCTACTTTTTCAAAAGGAATGGTCTGTGTACCCTCTTTATAGTTAAAGGTAATCAAAACCTTATCGTCATACAGGTAAATCGAATTGATGAATGTATCCACCAATGCCTGCCGCTGATCTTTCTGGTTCATGTTGAGCTTACGAAACCGCAGCAGCCAGAAGCGGATGAAATCTTCCGTGACCTTGGGTTTTGCCAGCTTTTCTTCCGCAATGCGGGCTTCAAGCTCACGCTTGGTTTCTTCGAGCTGTTCCAACCGCTCCTTGGTGGAACTGGTCAGGATACCGGCCTGAATCGCATTGAGCATATTCTGGATACCAGATTCCGCATCTCGAAGCTGTTTCTCATAGAGGGGAATGTTGGTGTTCTCCTTGTTTTGCAGCTCCACGACCTTGGCGATGATGGATTCCATGGCGGCATCGTCTTTGACAAGCTGCATCGTCTGGTTAACCACCAGATCTTCCAGCCACTGTTTGCGGACGGTCTTTTTCTTACAGCCCTTGTGCTTCTTGGCGGTAGCACATTTATAGTAGCGGTGAACTTCACCTGTCCGGCTTGTGCCGCTTTCGCCAAACATCAGCGCACCACAGTGACCACAGAACAGCTTAGTGGTGAGCAGGTAATCATCCTCTGCCTTTCTCCGGGCAGGAGCTTTCTTGTTTTTCAACATCTTCTCCTGCACCTCATTGAAAATCTCCACGGACACGATGGGCGGAATCGCATCGGGAATCAGGATGTCCCGGTACTTCAATTCACCAATATAACGGCGGTTGCTCAGCATATGCTGAATAACATTGAAGCTCATCGGCCCACCGCGCTTGTTTTTGATACCTTTTTCGTTCAGCCAATCCCGAATTTCTCGCATGGTCTGGCCGTCGTTGTACCGCTGGAAGGTTTCTGCTACAAAAGGTGCGGTGAGAGGGTCAATTTCAAAGCGGTGGTCTGCATTGATAGTGTAGCCGAAAGGGATAGCACCGCCAGAGAACTTGCCTTTCAGGGCGTTTTCCGTCATGCCGCGAATGACCTTTTCGGACAGGTCAGCGGAATAATATTCCGCATAGCCTTCAAGCACCGATTCCAGAATGATGCCTTCCGGGCCATCCGAGATGACCTCGGTAGCCGACATGAGCTTGACACCGTTCTTCTTCAACTGGGTCTTGTACCGGGCACTGTCGTAGCGGTTTCGGGCAAAGCGGTCCAGCTTCCAGACCAGCACAATGTCAAACAGCTTCTTGTCGCTGTCTTTTATCATCTGCTGAAACTCCGGGCGGTTGTCCGTTTTGGCAGAGATGGCACGGTCAATGTAGTGCTTGACGATGGTGATGCCATTCTTTTCCGCATAGGCAGTGCATTCACGAATCTGGCCTTCAATGGATTCTTCGCGCTGGTTATCCGATGAATAGCGGGCATAGATTACGGCGGTCATGGCAGGCACCTCCCTAATACAGCCATTCATGTAAATGTTTCCGCATTCATTATACCAAAGTCTTGTTATCTTTGCAATCGTTTGCTATAATAATTGCAAGAAAGTTGCAACTCGCACAGGGAGGAAAGCCCATGACGATTTATGATATCGCGCGGGAAGCGGGCGTTTCGGCCAGCACAGTGTCCCGCGTCATCAACAACAAGGCAGGCATCAAGGAAAGCACCCGCAAAAAGGTACAGAAGCTCTTGGACGAATACAACTACACGCCGGATGTAGCGGCCCGTGGGCTGGTGACGCAGGCTTCCAAGTTCATCGGCATCCTCATTGAGGACATCCGGGTCTCCCACCACACAGAATCCGCCTATGTCATCGAGCAGGAGATGACCCGGCAGGGCTACACCTGCATTACCTTCAGCACCGGAGCCGACAGCAAGCGAAAGGCACAGTACATCGAAATATTGGAACAGCGCCGAGTGGAAGGGGCCATTTTTATTGGTTCCATGTTCGGCACCGAAGCGGTGCGCCAGAGCGTGGAGCAACATCTTTCCAACACCCCGGTGGTCATCGTCAACGGGGCACTGGACCTGCCCAACACATACAGTGTTCTGATTGATGAAGAACGCGGCACCGAGGAATGTGTGGCTCTGCTGACCCAAAAAGGCCGGAAGCAGCTGGCCTATCTGATGGATGTTGCCACCCCGGCCAACGAGAAAAAGAACCGGGGCTTCTGCACCGGCATGCTCCGCAGCGGGCTGGAATCTGCCGGGCACTCCATCTATGCCGAAGTGGACGGCACCACCGGCCCCCGCAGTTCGGTGGAGCGGGGCCGGTGCGAAACGGCAGAACTGCTCAAACAGATGCCGGATGTAGATGGCATCCTTTGCGCTACGGATATGCTGGCCATTGGCTGTATGCAGGAGCTGAAAGCGCATGGCATCGCCGTGCCGGAACAGGTGGCAGTCATCGGTGTGGACAACACGTTATACGGCCAGCTCTGCACCCCTGCATTGACCACGCTGGACAACAAGCTGGGGGAAGTCAGCTTTGCGGCGGCCAATATGCTGCTGGATGTGCTCCAGGATCGTCCCGTAAGTCATAAGCTGATGCTTTTGACCGAGATCATCCAGCGGGAAACCACCTGATAGTTTGAGCCCCTTATTGAAAACCGCAGTCCCCGGAAAAGTCACTTTGGGCTTCTCCGGGGACTTTTTTGCATTCGTTTTGGAAATCGATTGCCGTGATATTTGCAAATCCACCAGGAAGTTGGCACACCTGCACAAAGCAAGATTGAATTTATTGTCGAATATGCGAATTGAAAATCGATTCAAAAGCGTGTAATCTATGAATTGTAAGAAATGCAATCGATTGCAAAAACAATCAAAGTGAGAGCACAGCCAAATAAGGAGAGAACCACCATGATTTACGGCAACATCAACGCCAAAGAGACCGAAGCAGCCTATACCCCCGTCATCCGCAAGGCGCTGGACATCCTGCGCACCACCGATGTCAGCGAGATGCACCACGGCAAATACCCTATCGACGGCGACAAGCTGATCCTCCAGATCAATGAGATCACCACTGGCCCCAAGGAGACCAAGCGCCCGGAAATCCACCGTCAGTACATTGATGTGCAGTACATGGTCCACGGCCATGAGCTGATCGGCTTCTACCCCGACTGCAAAGACGGCGAAGTTCTGGAAGACAGCCTCGACAGCAACGATGTGCTCTTCTACAAAGAACGCAGCGATGTGCATGAGATCATGCTGCCCATGACCGATGGCTGCTACGCCATCTTCTTCCCGGAGGATGTCCACCGCCCCTGCTGCATGATGGATGCACCCGAAGATGTGAAGAAGATCGTGCTGAAAGTTCGTGTGGATTCCCTGTAAGGTGATAATAGGAGGATATAACCATGAGAGTTGCTTATGAAACGATGCTGGCCGAGTTTGAGCGTGTACTGAAAAAATACGGCTTCTCCGCCGACCGTGCCCACGATGCCGCCGAAATTTTCGCCCAGAATAGTCTGGCCGGTGTGTTCAGCCACGGCCTGAATCGCTTCCCGGTGGTGGTGGATTACCTGAAAAAGGGCGGCATCGACCCTGCCGCCGAGGCAGAGTGCGTGGCCAGCTTTGGTGCGATGGAGCGCTGGGATGGCCACCGCGGCTTTGGCCCCCTGAACGCAAAGCGGGCCATGGACCGTGCCGTGGAGCTGGCCAAGCAGAACGGTATTGGGTTGGTGGCGCTGGGCAACAACAACCACTGGATGCGGGGCGGCACCTACGGCTGGCAGGCGGCAGATCAGGGCTGCATCGGCATCTGCTGGTCCAATACCTGCCCGAATATGCCCGCATGGGGTGCCAAGGACAACCACATCGGCAATAACCCGCTGATCCTGGCCGTGCCCCGCTCCAACGGCGAGCATGTCATGGTGGACTGCGCTCTGAGCCAGTTCAGCTACGGCAAGCTGGAGACTACCCGCCTTGCGGGCAAGCAGCTCCCCGTGGTGGGCGGTTACGACGAGGAGGGCAACCTGACCACCGACCCTGCCGCCATTGAAAAGACCCGTCGGATGATCCCCATTGGCTACTGGAAGGGCAGCGGCCTGTCCATCCTGCTGGATATGATCGCAACAGTCCTCACCAATGCAAACTCCGTGGCAAAGATCGGAACCTTCGGGGATGAGATTGGCCTGACCCAGATTATGATCGCCATCGACCCCACCAAGTTCCAGACTGCCGCCGAGACCGATACCATCGTGGATGCCATCGCCGCGGATGTGGCTTCCAGCCAGCCGGTAAAGGAAGGCGCTGAGGTACGTTGCCCCGGTATGGGCGAACACCGCAGCCGGAAGGAAAACCTTGAACTGGGCATTCCGGTGGCCGAAGAAAAGTGGAACGAAGTGCTGGCCATGTGATGCCCTGCGCAGGAAAAGGAGAGTCCATCGTGAAAAAGAAGATCAACCGCCGCACCTTTCTTAAGGTGATGGGTGCGGCAGCCCTTGCAGCCTCTGCCGGAGGCTTGTCCGGCTGCGGCAGCACCGGCGAAAACGGCGAGAAAAGCACCATCATCCGGGTGGCCTTCAACCAGCCGGAGACACACGCCGAGTACATTGCACTGGCCGATTTCGGTGAGAAATTCGCCGCTGCTACCCATGGCCGCTATCAGGTGGAAATTTACCCCAACGCAGTTCTGGGTGATCAGGGCCCCGTGACGGAAATGATCCGCACCGGCGCTTTGCAGCTAGCCGTGGTGCCCATGTCGGTACCGGAAAGCTACAACAGCGATTTTGCCATCATTGCAGCCCCGTACCTTTATGACAATCTGGAACAGATGGAGACTGCCGCCCGCGAGGGTGTGTTCGACCCGCTGTTCGCCACCACCGATAAATTCAACTTTGAGGTCGTCACCCTGTACACCTCCGGTGCCCGGCACATCTACACCAACAAACCCATCACCAAGCCTGAAGACCTGAAGGGCTACAAGATCCGGGTGCAGGACTCTGATACTTACATCCAGATGATCAATCTGATGGGCGGTGTTGGTATCGCCATGGGTCAGAGCGAGGTCTACGCCGCCGTGCAGCAGCACGTCATCGAGGGCGGCGAGAACTCCGAAGTCGTCTATAACAACTTCAAGCACTATGAGATTGCCCCTTATTTCAGCTACACCAACCATCTGGTGATGACCGACGTCGTGGTTGCCAACAAGGATTTTCTGGACGACATGGATGAGGACACCCGCACCACCTTCCGCAAGCTGATGAAGGAATCCATGGAAGTGGAGTTTGCCGCATGGGATCAGAACATCGAGGATGCCAAGGCGGTTCTGGACGAACACGGTGTCACCTTTGTGGAAGCAGACATCGAAGCCTTCCGGGAGCGGTGCATGCCGCTGCTGCAAAGCATCGCCAACCGTTCTGACATGACCCGTGAGGTCTACGACAAAGTACAGGAAATCAAGGCAAGGGAGGCATAAAACCATGAAACAGTTGAAACAGATCATCAACAAAGTGGTGGAGTGGATCTCCATCGGTCTGGTCGTAGTCATGGTGCTGCTGGTGCTCTGGCAGGTGGTGGCACGGTATCTGCTCAATAACCCCAGCAGCTTCAGCGAGGCCCTGACCCGGTATCTCTTCGTCTGGCTGGTGCTTATCACCTCCACCTACGCCTTTGGCAGCCGCGACCACATGTACATTGCCGCTCTGAACGATAAGCTCAAAGGCAAAACAAAAACAGTCGTCAACATCCTCATTGAGGCACTGACCATCCTGTTTGCAGGCTGTGTCATGGTCTACGGCGGCAGCATTATCACCCGGATGCAGATGGTCTCGCTGGATTCCAGCCTGCATATCCCCATGGGCGTGGTGTACGGGGTCATCCCGGTGTGCGGCGTGCTCATCGTGTTCTACTGCATCTGCAATATCATCGAAGAACTCAACAACGCAAAGGAGGCTGTCTGATATGACTCTTGCCATTCAAACCGCCATCGTGATGGTGGTGCTGCTGATCATCATGCTGGCCATGGGCGTTTCCATTAGCATCTCGGTGGGTCTGTCCAGTGCTGTGGCCATGCTCTGCATGCTGCCCGCACAGGTCTCCTTTGTCACCAGCGCCCAGCGGCTGTTTGCCGGGGCCAACTCTTTCTCCCTGATCGCCATTCCCTTCTTCATTCTGGCGGGCAACCTGATGAACAACGGCGGCATTGCAGAGCGCCTTGTGAATGTGGCAAAAGCCATTGCAGGCCGGATGCCGGGTGCGCTGGCCCAGACCAACATCATCGCCAATATGCTGTTCGGTGCCATCTCCGGTTCCGGTGCTGCCGCTGCTGCCGCCATGGGCGGCACCATCGGCCCCATGGAGGAAAAAGAAGGCTATGATCCGGTATACAGTGCTACTGTCAACATTGCCTCTGCTCCCACTGGAATGCTGATTCCACCTTCTAACCTGATGATCGTCTACTCCACCATTGCAGGCAGCGTTTCTGTGGCTGCTCTGTTCACGGCAGGTTATCTTCCCGGCATTCTGTGGGGCATCATCGTCATGGTGATCGCAGGTATCACAGCAAAGAAAAAGGGCTATGTCATCAAAGAGACCGTTTCCGGCAAGCAGGCGCTGAAAGCCATTCTGGATGCCATTCCCAGTCTGCTGCTCATTGTCATCATCATTGGCGGTATTCTGGGCGGCGTGTTCACCGCAACCGAGGCTTCTGCTGTGGCTGTGGCCTATGCTACCATTCTGGGCTTGCTCTACAAGGGTTTCACCCTGAAAGATCTGCCCCGCATCATTCTGGAATCCGCCAAAATGACCGGCATCATTACCCTGATGATCGGCCTGTCCTCCATCATGTCGTGGGTCATGGCTTTCACCGGTCTGCCCGACCTGATTGCCAACGGCATTCTGTCCCTCACCGGCAACAAGTATGTCATTCTGATCCTGATGAACATCATCCTGCTCATCGTGGGCACCTTTATGGACCCAACCCCTGCAGTGCTGATCTTCACTCCTATCTTCCTGCCCATCTGCAAGACCTTCGGGATGCACGCCGTTCAGTTCGGCATCATGGTCAGCATGAATCTCTGCATTGGCACCATCACCCCGCCGGTGGGTTCCATTCTGTTCACCGGCTGCAAGGTAGGTCATGTCAAGATCGAGCAGGTCATCAAAGGATTGCTTCCTTATTTCTTCGCTATCCTTGTGGCCCTGCTGCTGGTCACTTACATTCCTGCCATCTCCATGACACTGCCTACACTGGCCGGTCTCATCAAGTAAGGAGCACGCCATGGAAAAACTGCTTTGTCCGTCGCTGCTCAATCTTTCGGACGACTATCTGAAAGACGAAGTGCAGAAACTCGACCGCAGCGGCGCGGACATTTTGCATCTGGATGTCATGGACGGCGACTATGTTCCAAACTTCGGCATGAGCTTCAATGAGATCGCCACCGTCCGTGCCAACACCAGCCTGAAGCTAGACCTGCACATGATGATGAAAAACCCTCGGCGCTATGTGGAGCGCTATGCAGAGTGCGGAGTGGACATCATTTATATCCACCCCGATTCCGAGACAATTCCCACCGAAACGCTGACACTGATCCGGAAGCTGGGCAAGCATCCCGGCATCGTCCTCAATCCCGGTGTTTCGCTGGAAACCGTGCAGGAATTGTTCCCGCTGGTGGATTATGTTCTGGTTATGACCGTTGACCCCGGTTTCGCAGGGCGGGATTACCTGCCCTACGTTGAGACAAAAATCAAATGGCTGGTAGAAATTCGCCGCCAGTACGGCTTTCACATCGTCATTGACGGCGGCGTGACATGGGAGGTGCTGCGTCGCCTGTGGGGCTATGGTGTCGAAGGCTTCGTTCTGGGAAAGCAGATTTTATTCGGGCAGAACGAGCCCTACGACAAGATCATCCAAAAAGTTCGTTCCATTTGATTCATTGTAATAGGAGGGAAAGAATATGGGATTTTTAACAGGAAAAACTGCACTCATCACCGGCGCAGGGCGTGCTGTTCTGCAAGATGGCAGCTGTGGCTCCATCGGCTATGGCATTGCCACCGCCTACGCCAAAGAAGGAGCCAATCTGGTTATCACAGGCCGCAACGTGAAAAAGCTGGAAGAAGCCAAGGATGAATTGGAGCAGCTTTATGGTATCAAGGTCTTGCCTGTGCAGGCAGATGTCTGTGCAGGTGGTGACAATGAGGCCACCGTGCAGAACGTTGTGAAGCAGGCCATGGAGACCTTCGGCGGCATTCAGGTGCTTATCAACAACGCACAGGCATCGGCTTCCGGCGTGCCGCTGGCCGACAACACGACTGGGCAATTCGATCTGGCTCTGTATTCAGGTCTGTACGCCGCGTTCTACTATATGAAAGCGTGCTATCCCTACCTGAAAGAATCGCATGGCAGCGTCATCAACTTTGCGTCCGGTGCGGGCCTGTTCGGCAACTTCGGCCAAAGCGCCTATGCCGCCGCCAAGGAAGGCATCCGGGGGCTTTCCCGTGTTGCCGCTACCGAGTGGGGTCCTGACGGCATCAACGTCAATGTGGTCTGCCCGCTGGCATGGACGGCCAAGCTGGAGCAATTCCAGCAGGCTTACCCGGATGCTTTCAAAGCCAATGTAAAAATGCCGCCCATGGGGCACTACGGCAACGCCGAGCTGGAAATCGGCCGCGTCTGCGTCCAGCTGGCAAGCCCCGATTTCAAGTTTATGTCCGGTGAGACCCTGACGCTGGAAGGCGGCATGGGCCAGAGACCGTAAGGCTGCAACTTCATCTTCTGCCACAGAACCCCGATATTGTACAGTTTTCTCTTTACTGTGCGGCATCGGGGTTCTCTATTGCAAGTCATACTTTTCTTGCTTCGCTTCAATAAATTTTTCAAAACCCTCTTGACGCATTCTACATGCCGTGGTATTTTTCTTGTAAATCCCATTGATTTTGTGGATTGGTTCAAATTCATCCACAAGATGTGGTCGTGTTCATTTTGAACACAGCCACAGAAAGTGGTTGGTTATCACCGTGAGACCCACCACTTCCGTGAGGAAAAGTCCACGAAAGAATTTACCGCCCCGCAACACACCCGATTCATTTTGCCGCCGATTCACCCGACAAAATCATCGCTGCGCTGCGTGGGCGGTATTTTTCTTTTTCACAA
>OICG01000441.1_pt1 | contig 11324 bp, 7 predicted proteins | sample 1581241 | NCBI WGS metagenome assembly OICG01 (sample SAMEA3882534, study PRJEB24775) | human gut metagenome | biome: human-associated habitat; feature: intestine environment; material: feces | place: Netherlands | collected 2009/2010
TTCTGTGGTGTAAATGAGGATGGAATTTTTAGGAGAGTCATCTCGTCCGGAAAAGCTGCTGTTCAGCTCGTTCAGGATTCGGGCGAAGTTTGTCATACGCACAGGCACTTCCTGCTCCATCAGAGCGTTCGCAATGCACCCGGCAAGGAAACTCTTGCCGGTGCCTACGCCGCCCCAGAGGAGCAGTCCTAGGTTCTCTGAACGCATGGTCTGCCATTGTTCCACATAGTGATGTGCATGGTGCATCTGCGGGCTGCGGCCATTGTCGTTTTCAAAGGTCCAGTTGAGCATTGCCGGGTCAGAAAACCCCTCTGCTTTCAGCCGCCGCACAAGGTCGTTGTGCTTTTGCTGGCTGATAAGGACTTCTTGTTTTTCTCTTTCCGTGCGCTGGCAGCTGCATTCGACGGGATGCTTGTTCTTGCCCATCAGGGCAATGCCCTTTGCAAAGAACTCTTCCCTTGGCGTGTGACATTTTCCGCAGTAAAGCAGACCGTCCTCGCCATAATAATCTTCGATATTTTCGGGAATACTAGATGGGGGCTGTTCCAAAATTTTTTCGATCGTCTTTATAGGCTTTCTCCTTCCCTGAATGTGTAGTCCGGGATGCCCGGTGCTTGCTTCTGTTCTGACCGCTGCCGTTTCGCCCAGATGCGCAGGGTGGCAGCATGGTCGGCGTACTTCTTACCGGTGGACTGGATATAAGCTGAAAGCTGTTCGATCAGGCTGTCCAGCCCGAAGAAATCGGCTTTGAGTTGCTTGTACTCTTTTTCCGTCAGAAAGACATTGTGATATTCTCCAAAGGTTAAAGGAGCGGCTGTTATTTTTATCAGGTGGCTATCTTTCAGGTTGTTCTTATAACGTTGGTTAGTGGAACACTTTTGTTCCATGGAAGATATCATTTCTGTTCCATCGGATGGAACAGAATCGTTCCATGCAGGGGAACATTTTTGCGCTGTCGGAACTTTTACAAAGATGCTGTTGGGCACAGTAATGCGACCTCTTCTGCGCTCAATCAAATCGGCATCTTCCAGTGAACGCAACGCACGTTTAATACTCATGGTGCTGCATCGTAGAGCATCGCTCAATGATGAAAGCGGGAAAATCACATAGACGAAGCCGCACTCATCCATCCAGTTGTTCTTTTGGGAAAGTGTTGCCCGGTCCAGCAGCAGGGTGTAGAGCAATTTTGCTGTGTGGTTCAGGTCTGTATCCAGTAGAAAGCGAGCATAGGGCAGATATTGCGGCAAAGGTGTAGTGACAGTCAGGTAGTCGGAAATAAAATTCACCTCCAGTGTTTTTTCATCAAACAAATTTTTGGAAAGCATTTTACTGGCTGTTGGTAGTCTCCAGAAGATGCTGCCGATGCTGTTCTTTCAGATGCACAATATAGCTTTCTGCCTTTTGCAAAGCAGCAATAACTTTTGCTTCAATCTCTACATTTGTCAGAAAGTCGGGATACAGAGCAAAGCATTGTTCGAGACGGAAAATAAAGCTATCAGAGGCACTGTTGATTTCACTGAACATTCCTTCGGCATCGGCGACATGATCAACCGTTGCCATCTTTTCTCCTAGCTCACGAATGGTCTGGAGTTCGGTGCTGCGCTTTCCCGATGAAATAAAAGGTCGATTCTCCGAGAGCGGATCAGCCGTTTGGATCTTCGATGTGGCAGCAGTAGAAAAATTGTTTTCGGTGACCTTGGAAAGTAATTCTAAATTCTCATAGGTGTCTGCACTATCGTCTGGTTTACCGTTCAGCTTTTCCTCTCGCCATGTTGATACCACGGTGGGCAATGCTTCCGTGGGAGTTCCACGGATAATGGTAGCCTCTCGCTGGGATAGCTTAAGTTTGCCGGATAAGATTTCTTCCTGAATGCCGGGGCAGTATTTTTCCATCAGCTCAACGGTTTTCATGAACTGCTCGGCACGAATTACAAAAGAGGGACTTACATTATTTTCTTTGGCGATTCGTTCAGTTGTGTTTTCTACAGGTGGCAAATTGTCAATTTGACAGTTTGCCACCTGTGTGTACTGATTGCCATGATTTCCCCCACGAGTGGATTTTTCAGAATGATACTGTTTTCCAATCAGGAACTTTTTCTGTTCAGGCGTCAGATTCCGACGACCCAGCTGATGTTTGCAGATCCATGCCAGAACATCTTCACGGGTTTCGCAGGTGCAGGAAATCGAGCGGGTGGTATAAGGGATTTCTGGGTGCTGCTGGAGAATCTTATAGCGATTGTGGCCATCAACAAGAATGTTGCCCCAGACAATCAGGGGAGACAGGACTTCACCCTCTGAAAGGATGTTTTCTTCCAGTTGCTGAAATTCTTCATCGGTCAATGCAGGAATTTGAGATTGAAATTCGGAGTCGATGATAAATTCAAACTTGTTTTTCTTCATAGGCAAAATCTCCTTTCAAAAATTTATTGGTAGTTCAGCCGTTATCCCCGCATGGATTTCCTGCCCCCTTCCGGCGGCGTCTTCCGGCTCTCCCACTTGGGGGTCATCGCCGGGTATCCCATGCAGACGGTCATGCGGTTTTCAAGGATCAACGATGGATTTGAAAATAGATTAACACATCAACAGAAAAATTTTTAGGACACATTACGTCCGGTTTTTACGAAAGTTGATTTGAAATCCTACAAAAAAATCGGACATTCAATGCCTGAACTGGTGTGAAAGCAATGAAGAATGCGTTTCTATGGTCTTAGTGTATCACGTCGCCAATTTTATTTTTAGGAACTGGTAGTTCCGGTTTTTAAGGGATATGAAATGAATTTCAAGGCAAAATCGGAACTACTGGTTCTGGTTTTTCGTATCAACGTGATTTCAAATTTTGGGTGCCGTTCTCTCTGCACGGACTTCCTACCCCCTTCCAGCGGCGTTTTCCGGCTCTCCCTTGCGGGGTCATGGCCGGGTATCCCATGCAGACGGTCATTCGGTTCTCAAGGTTCGATGAAGGCTTGTAGAAAGCATATCACAATGAAGCAGAAATTTTTAGGAAGCATTCCTTCCGGTTTTCAGTGGATTTTAGGAGAATCCCAAGGAAAAACCGGAAGGGATGCTTCCGCTTCTTAGAAAATGTTCTGGATAGAGCATACCATAAAATTGCTCGATTTTTTAGGAAGTGATACTTCCGCTTTTCGCCTTCAAAATCGGAAGTAATAGTTCCGGTTTGATGTAATATTGGATGAATCAACGCTGATTTTTCTGAAACGAATTTTTCTCAAAAAATTTGCTTATTCAGCGACCGTTAAGGTACGGAACTAGCGTATTCTTGTGCTGAATACCTGCTTGCTGCGATTGCAAACTCGAAAACTTCTTGAGTAAAAAATAACCGCCCGCATCAAGTGAAACTTGAAAATGGACGGTCTTGATCGCAAAATGATTTTCAAATTTGGAAAGCACCTTGAGAGGTTTCATAGCATCTGCAAGCAATGCAGACGTATATACATCTGCTTATTTTGCGTTGCAAAATACTTGTTGGGAAATCCCAAACCCTTGAACTGCATCCGATGGATGCAGGATTAGCGTCTCCAAATGAGAAAGTATATGGTTCTAACACATTGTCAGACATTGGTAAACAACTTTTTCCAGTCAAAAAAGAAAATAGCAATGATTAAAGATGAACATTGCAGAAAAATGTGATACAATAGAAAATGAAAATCCAAACAACAGGAGGAACCCCCTCGTGGCAAATAATGTGAACGTCAAAAAACTGGAAGCTGACCTGTGGGAGTCGGCAGATCTGCTGCGTGCAGGCTCTAAACTCACCTCGAACCAATACTGTATGCCGGTACTGGGATTGATTTTTCTGCGGTATGCGTACAGCCGCTTCAAACTGGTAGAGCAGGAGATCCTGAAAGACCGTCCCATGCGCGGTGGCCGGGTGCTGCCGGTGGAACAGAGCGACTTTGCCGAGAAGAGTGCACTGTTTCTGCCCAAAGAGGCGCAGTACAATTACTTAGTCAATTTGCCCGCCAACATCCCGGAACAGGGGCTGACTGGCATCGAGGGCAATCCTCTGAACAGTCTGGGCGAAGTGGTGAACAACGCCATGGAACTGGTGGAGCAGCAGAGCGAGCAGCTGCAGGGCGTTCTGCCGAAGGACTACACCATCTTCTCGGATGAACTGCTGGGGGAACTGCTGCGCATCTTCAACAATGATGCGTTGGACGATGTGGGCGGCGATGTGATCGGCCGTATCTACGAGTACTTTTTGAATAAGTTTGCCAAGAATGTGGCACAGGATGACGGCGTGTTCTTTACGCCGAAATCGCTGGTGAAAATGATCGTCAATGTGCTGGAGCCTGCCCACGGCGTTCTGTTGGACCCGGCTTGCGGCAGCGGCGGTATGTTTGTGCAGACCGGCGACTTTGTAAACCATGCGGGCATGATCGCCAACAACACCATGACCTTCTACGGACAGGAAAAGGTGGAGTACAATGCCAAACTCTGCCTGATGAATATGGCCGTGCATGGTCTGACCGGCGTGATCAAGTCCGGCGATGAAGCCAATACCTTCTATCACGATGCCCACAACCTGAACGGCTGCTGCGACTATGTGATGGCAAATCCGCCGTTTAACGTGGATAAGGTCAAGTCGGAGTCGGCGCAGAGTGCCGGGCGGTTGCCCTTTGGCCTGCCCGGTGTGAACAAGGCCAAGGAAATTGGCAACGCAAATTATCTGTGGGTGTCCTATTTTTACTCTTACCTGAACGAGCATGGCCGTGCGGGTTTTGTGATGGCGTCCTCGGCTACCGACAGTCAGGGCAAAGACAAGGACATCCGTGAAAAACTTATCCAGACCGGCCATGTGGACGTGATGATGAGCGTGGGCAACAACTTCTTCTACACCAAGAGCCTGCCCTGTTCGCTGTGGTTTCTGGATAAGGGCAAACCGGAACATCTGCTGGACACCGTATTGTTCATCGACGCCCGCAACTATTATACCGTGGTGGACCGCACCCAGAACGAGTGGAGCGACTGGCAGCTGAAGAACCTCAACGCCATTGTCTGGCTCTATCGCGGCGAGGTGGATAAGTACAAGGTGCTTCTGGCGGAGTATCACGCAGAACTGGCGGACGACCGCCCCTTTGCAGAGATTCAGGCCGCACTGGAACAAAACGTGCAGGCCAAGCGGGAAGAAGCCAAAGCCGCTGTGGAGGCAGCGCCCCGCAAGGAGCGCAAAGCTACGCAGGAAAAGTTCGACAAGGCGCTGGAAGCCCTCAACGAGAAGCTGACCGTTGCCAAGGAGGCCGTCTGGCTCACCGAAAAGTTTGGCGAGGGCGTTTATCAGGATATCCCCGGTCTGTGCAAGGTGGCCAGCCGAGACACCATCCTCAACGAAAAAGGCGCATCCCTGACGCCCGGTGCCTATGTGGGCGTTGCACCCGTGGAGGATGACGGCGTGGATTTTGCCCAGCGGATGAAGGAGATCCACAAGGAACTGCTGGAATTGCAGGCAGAGTCCAACCGCCTGATGGAAACCATCTCGAAGAATCTGGAGGAGATGGGGGTATGAAGTGGGAATATAAGACGCTTGACCAGTTGGGCACGGTATCGCGAGGAAAGTCGAAGCATCGGCCTAGAAATGATCCTAAACTTTTTGGGGGTAAATATCCGTTTATTCAAACAGCTGATGTAAAAAATGCAGATTATTATATTACAAAATACTCTGACACATATAACGAGAGTGGGTTGGCACAAAGTAAATTGTGGGACAAAGGAACGTTATGTATAACGATAGCTGCCAATATTGCTGATACGGGCGTTTTGGCGTTCCCGGCCTGTTTCCCAGATAGTATTATGGGGTTTGTTCCGTTTGAAGGAGTTGCAAACACTAGATTCATAAAATACTGTTTTGATAGACTGCAACGTGATTGTAAACAAATTTCTCAGGGAACAGCACAGGATAATCTTTCATGGAAAAAGCTGTCAACCATCAAGTTCTGTATTCCAGAATATAAAGAACAATGCCGCATTGCAGATATTCTCTCTGCCTATGATGACCTGATTGAAAACAACCAGAAACAAATCAAATTGCTGGAAGAAGCAGCCCAACGGCTTTATAAAGAGTGGTTTGTGAATTTGCGCTTTCCGGGGCATGAAAATACGAAAATTGTGGACGGAGTACCGGAGGGGTGGAGAATTAGCTCAATTTATGATGTGTTCGATATAAAATATGGAAAAAATCTTCCGACTAGCAAGATTACAAAGGTAGGACAATATCCAGTGTATGGAGCCAGTGGTGTGATTGGATATTACAATGAGAAAAACTGTGATGATTATGTGACGTTAGTTACCAGCAGAGGAAATGGAAGTGGAGATGTTTTTAGAACACATCATAAACAAAGTTATGTAACAAACAATTCGTTCATTGCGCGTCGAAATGATAAAAATATTTTTATAAAAAATGAATTTACCTTCCAGCTGTTTTCAAATACGGATTTCAAAAAATTGTGCACAGGTTCGGCACAACCACAGTTGACAAATACTTCTATACAAAAAATAAAAATTTTTCTTCCGAATAGACAGCTGATTGAAAAATATCAAAGATGTACAATAGAGATGTCCGAGAAACAGGAAGTACTTTATAAAGAACAGCGGGCATTAACACAAGCACGAAACAGATTGCTTTCGAAGCTAATAAATGGAACAGTGGAGGTGTAATGATGCAAGATTGGATGACATGGGTATTTGATGGGATTGGTTCGACGATATTTTCGTTAATCGTAGGAGCTTTGATTGGTGGAGCGGCTGGTTATCAAATAGGTATTCGTAAAAATGTTAAACAAAAACAAACTGGTGGAAACAACATTAAACAGCGACAGGAGTTTACACTGGAAAATGAAGATGTTTCCAAAGATGGAGGAAAGATAAAAAACAATTTTCAACAAAGCCAAAAAGCCGGTGATAATGCAGAGCAGGTGCAGATTGGAGGTATAAAACGTGGACGTTAACAAACAGAGCCAACAGGCCGGTGAGGGAAGTCAGCAGATACAGGCAACGAACGTTACTATTATAAATAACAATGGCCCAACAGAAGAACAAGTCAATGAGCGCGTGAAAAAAGTAGTCAGCGAATTGATTCCTGTTGCGATAAAAGAGTGTACTGAAGAAGCAAGAGAAACAGCAAATGAAAGAATTGCAAAATTGGAAAATTGCATTCTACCTAGAATTAGTCAAGTGGATGGGATGATTGAGTCATTCTCAGACCCGGCATTTCAGAGACTTCTTGTAAAAGCAGAGCAGGAAGCAGCTGCAAGTGAGCGTGAAGCAGATTATGACTTGCTAACTGAATTGCTAGTATACCATGTGCAAAAAGGTGATAATAGAAAAAATCGTGCTGGAGTTTTGAAAGCAACCGAAATTGTAGATTTGATTGATAATACTGCTTTATGTGCATTGACAATAATGAATACTGTCGAAACCATTGGACCAAGATTTGGCGATGTAATGCAAGGGATGTATGTGTTATCTGAAATCTATAGCAAATTGGAATATGCGGATTTGCCAGAAGGCATAGATTGGATGGAACATTTGGATATTTTAGGGGCTATACGGTTGACAAGCAATATCAAATTGAAAAAATTCGAAGAGTACTATACAAGAGTGCTAGATGGGTATGCATGTGTTGGAATAAGAAAAGAATCGGAAGAATACAAATCGGCAGTTGAATTGCTGAAATTAATAAAAATTGGAGAATATGGATTGAGAAATAATATCTTTTTGGATGGATATGTAAGACTAGATTTGGTAAACAAAGCACATATTGATGATTTACTAATAAGCAATTCTGAGGGGGTACATAAAATTAAAACAGAAGAAAAAAATGTATTCAACCAGATTTGGAATATGTATGAAAAAAATGAAGAACTACAAAAAGAAGTTGATAAGAAATTTATGGATATGTGGGATTCTTTTGAGTCTCTGAAAAAAGTCCATGATTTCTGGAATTCTATTCCAACTTCGTATGACATTACTCAAGTGGGACGAATACTGGCTCACACTAATGCAAAACGTTGTGATCCATCTCTGCCGGATTTATTGTAATAGGAGGAATAGAAAATGAGCCGCGAATACTCCGAAAATGTCCTTGTCCAGAACAGCGCAGGCAACCTGTTGCAAAATGTTTTGGGCTGGGAGGTCGTGATGGCTTACAACTCCGAAAAGCTGGGGCCGGACGGGACGTTAGGCCGCACCAGCTATAGGGAAGTGCTGCTGACCCGGTATTTTCGGCAGGCGCTTTTGCGGCTGAACCCGTGGCTCACCCCGAACCAGCTGGACGAGGTGCAGAAGAAATTCACGGCACACGTTTCCACCGCATCCCTGATGCAGATCAATGAGGAAAAGTATTTTCTGCTGCGGGATGGCATCCCGGTGACGGTCAAGCGGCCGGATGGCCGCACCGAAATCCGAAGCGCGGCGGTGATCGACTTCAAAAACCCGGAAAACAACCACTTCCTCGCCGTAAAAGAAATGAAGATCCACTCGCAGCTGTACCGCCGCCGGACAGACATTGTGGGCTTTGTCAATGGCATTCCGCTGCTGTTCATCGAGCTGAAAAAGCCCACCGTGGATGTGCAGAACGCCTACATAGACAATTATCGGGATTACCTCGATACCATTCCGCAGTTGTTTTACTATAATGCCTTTCTTATGCTGTCCAATGGATTGGAAGCCAAGGTGGGCACGCTTGGCAGCAAGTACGAGTTTTTCCACGAGTGGAAGCGTCTGAAGGAAAGCGATGCAGGCAGAGTGGAGCTGGAAACCATGCTGCGGGGCATCTGCGAGAAAAAGACCTTCCTCGATCTGCTGGAAAACTTCATCCTTTACGACTATTCCGGTGGGTGCACCACCAAGATTCTGGCCCGCAACCACCAGTATCTCGGCGTCAACGAGGCCGTCAGTGCTTACGAGAACCGCAAGCTGAAAGACGGCAGGCTGGGTGTGTTCTGGCACACGCAGGGGTCAGGCAAAAGCTACTCCATGGTCTTTCTGGCGCAGAAGATCCGGCGCAAGTTTGCAGGCTCGCCCACCATTGTGGTACTGACCGACCGTGACGAGCTGAACCGGCAGATCAGCGATACCTTTGAAAACTGCGGTCTGCTGGGCAAAACCAAGGCTTCGCAGTTTATTGCATCCAGCGGTACAGACCTTGTAAAAAAGCTGCAGGGCAACCCCAGCTTTGTGTTTACCCTGATTCAGAAGTTCAATCTGCCCAAGGAGCCGCCCATCTACCCGGATCACGACATTCTGATTTTGTCGGATGAAGCCCACCGTAGCCAGTACGGCATTTTTGCAGACAACATGATGCACCTGCTGCCCACGGCGTCCCGCATCGGCTTTACCGGTACACCGCTGCTGGCGGATGACCATATTACCGAGCGCACCTTTGGCGGGTATCTGTCGGTGTATGATTTCAAGCGGGCGGTGGAGGACGGCGCAACGGTGCCGTTGTATTATGAGAACCGTGCGGATAAGATCGCCCAGTTGGACAAGCCGGAGATCACCGGGCGGATCCTGGATGCCATTGAAGCAGCCGACCTTGATCCCTCGCAGGAGGAAAAGCTGGAACGCGAGTTTGCCAAGGAGATCCATATTCTCACCGCAGATGAACGGCTGCGTTCCATTGCAAAGGACTTTGTGGAGCATTACTCTGACCTTTGGACCAGCGGCAAGGCGATGTTCGTCTGCCTGAATAAGGTCACCTGTGTGCGGATGTACAACTATGTGCAGGAATGCTGGCAGGCAAAGATCAGGGAGCTGGAAGCCCGGCAGGGCACAGCGACCCAGCAGGAAGCACAGGAGCTTGCCCGCAAACTGGCATGGATGAAAGAAACCGAAATGGCAGTGGTGATCAGTCAGGAGCAGAACGAGGTGCAGACCTTCAAAAAGTGGGGGCTGGATATTCTGCCGCACCGTGCCAAAATGGAAAAGCGGGAGCTGGATAAAGAATTCAAGGACAGCAAGAATCCGTTCCGGGTGGTGTTCGTCTGTGCCATGTGGCTGACGGGCTTTGATGTAAAGTGTCTGTCCTGTCTGTATCTGGACAAGCCGTTGAAAGCCCATACTCTGATGCAGACGATTGCTCGTGCAAACCGTGTTTCGGAGGGCAAGAGCAACGGCCTGATCGTGGACTATATTGGTATCGTAAAGGCGCTGCGCAAGGCTCTGGCAGATTATACGGTCAGCAAGAACAGCCCGGCGGGCATTGACCCAACGGTGGACAAAACGGAGCTGATTCAGCGTATTTGCGCGGTCATCGAAAAAACGGACGGCTTTCTGGCAGAACACGGGTTCCGGCTGCAGGAATTGGTGGACGCACAGGACTTTGAAAAGATGAGTCTTGTACAGGATGCAGTCAACGCGATGTGCGAGACGTTGGAAACCAAGAAAACCTTCCAGACCTATGCGTCTGAACTGGCGCGGCTATTCCGCTACGCAGACCGTGACGATGTGGACGATGCCGTGCGCGCCCGGAAAAACGCAATTCTCGCCATCTACGAGGGCTTGCAGCAGAAGCGGAAACACGCGGACAATACCGACCTGATGGTGCAGATCAACGGCATCGTCAACGAGTACATCCATGTGGAAAAGCCGGATCAGGAGGCTGTACCATCCCGGCAGTTTGACATCAGCAAAATTGATTTTGAGCTGCTGAGCCGGGAGTTTGCCCATACCCGGCGGAAGAATCTCTTGCTGCGTGATCTGGATGAACTGGTAAACCAGCAGCTGGCGAAAATGCTGTTTGCAAACCCGCAGCGCATTGATTATTATGACCGCTATCAGGAGATTATCGATGCCTACAATGCGGAGCAGAACCGGGCAACCATTGAGAAAACCTTCATGGATCTGATGGAGCTTGCAAGTTCACTGGACACGGAGCAGCAGCGCTATGTGCGTGAGGGCTTTTCCAGCGATGAGGAACTTTCAGTGTACGATTTGCTGTTTTTGGAGAACCTCACGAAGCAGGAAATTGAAACGATCAAGAAGGTGTCTGTGGACTTGTTGACAAAAATCAAACAGCAGATCGCCAAACTCGACCATTGGACGGACAAGCAGGAAACTAAGGCGATTGTGGATAACCTGATTCGCAATACCCTTTGGCAAGAACTTCCCAATAGCTATGATGTAAGCGACATCCAGACCTACCAGAAGAAAATCTACGAGTATGTATATATGCGCTACCCGGAAGTAGCATAACGCAAAAATCACCCCAGAGAGAACGCACAAGAGGCTATTCTCTCTGGGGTGATTGCGTATCAAATCATCTGAAAATGCTTCAATGCTTCCACAATCGCATCCTCTTTTTCCTTCGG
>OICG01000445.1_pt1 | contig 11269 bp, 8 predicted proteins | sample 1581241 | NCBI WGS metagenome assembly OICG01 (sample SAMEA3882534, study PRJEB24775) | human gut metagenome | biome: human-associated habitat; feature: intestine environment; material: feces | place: Netherlands | collected 2009/2010
AGCAGAAGGCCATGAAGTACCGCGAGGGCGTGACTGTGGGTGCCGCCAACACCCTCATCGTGCTGACGGCGCTGGCTGTGCTGGGGGTGAGCATCCGGCTGTATCAAAGCGGCCAGCTGGGTGCGGAGGGAGTGCTGGTCTGCACCCTGTCGGCCCTGAGCTCCTTTGGCCCGGTGGTGGCGCTGGCCAACCTCGGTGCCAGCCTGACCCAGGTGTTCGCCAGTGCCGACCGTGTCCTTGACCTGCTGGACGAGGACCCCGTGACTGCCGATGTGACCGACGGCGCGGATACCGTCTTTACCGGTGCACAGGCTGAGCATGTCAGCTTTGCCTACGCCAGGGAAGAGGTGCTCCACGACCTGAGCCTGACCATCCCGGAAAAGAAAATCGTGGGCATTACGGGCCGTTCCGGCAGCGGCAAATCCACCCTGATAGAGCAGATCCGCCAGCCGGTGCTGGCCCATGCAGACCGTGTGGGGGACACCGTGGTGATTTTTGCGGCAAAGCCGGATGTGCTGCGCTGCCGCCGCCCCGGCGACCCGGTGATCTCGGTCTCGGCCACCGACCCTGCCAGCTGCTGGAACCTTTTCCGGGAGCTGGATGCCTCCGATACGCCGGAACTTACCCTGCGTGAAATCGCCAGTGCTCTGTTTGCCGAACAGAAGAAAAAGACTACCCAGATCTTCTTCCCGGAGGCAGCGCAGGAGATCTTCTACCAGACGGCACGCTTCATGCGGGATTTCGGCCGCACCAACAACATCCCGGTCTCCAACGCAGAGCTGAGCGAGTTTCTCACCCGCACAACGGTCTTTGCACAGGAAGGGGCCGGCACCGGAACCAACGGCAGCTGGCAGGAACTGGTAGAGCGGTACCCCACTTACTTTTCTGCCGCCCGGGATCTTATCGGGGACGGCGGAGCCCAGGGGCTGGGTGTACTCAGCGAGGTACGCACCATGCTCAGCCGCCTGTTCATTGGCAGCTTCAACACAGCCGACGGCCGGTTCTCGGCCCTGCAGGCAGTCCGGCAGGGCGGCAAGCGGGTGTTTATCCTCTACGAGCCAGATAAGGCTCGAACGGCTCTGCCGCTTTTCAGCTTGCTGCTGGACCTGATGATGCAGCAGAGCATGAGCCCCACCCTGAACCACAAGGTGTGGTTTCTGCTGGACGAGTTCAGTCTGCTGCCTAAGGTCGAATCCCTGACCGACTTCCTGAGCTTCGCACGTGACCCTTCCGGCGACAATGGGCGCAGTGGTGCACGTATTATTGCGGCAGTACAAAGCGTCCAGCTGCTGACTCGCCACTACTCCGAGGCAGAGGCCAAGACCCTGATGTCCCTGTTCCCCAACCTCATCACCATGCGTGTCATGGACCCAATGTCCCGTGCAGCCTTCGCAGACCGCTACGGCACCGCCCGCGTGATCTACCGCTACATGGGCGAGGGCAACCGGCCCGTGACCACCGACTGCGAGCAGAAAGTGGTGACAGACGCCGACTTTTGCCAGCTCATGAAACCGGGCCAGGCCGTGATGAGCCTGCCCGCAGTCTCGCCGGAACCCTTCATTTACGACGGCTTCCGGCCCTGACCGAAGAAAGGAGAATCCTATGGCTTTGTTCCGCTCCAACCGGGGCATGCATCTTCTGGCACTGCCCACGACCCACGCCGATGCAGAGAACACCCGCCGCAAAAACATCCAGGATGGCGGCACCACCACCGCATCCCGCCTGCTGGCACAGGCCCGCATCCTGCCGCAGGAGGCGCTGGTCTTCGGACCGCCGGGCCGGATCTTTCCGGTGGTGGAGTCCCTGCAGCGGAAGAGCAGCCGACCCTTCGTGCTCATCGGCACCGCCCGGGACCTGACCGACAGTCCGCTGCTGCGGCTTCCGGTCCAGTGGCAGGATACCGTGCTCCCGGACCGGCTTCCGGAGGGCAGCGGCAGGATTACGATCAATCCCGGCGAGTTCGGCATGGGCATGATGCAGATGGCAGACTGGGGTGGCACCCACACCATTCTGCTCTGCCTGGGGCAGGGACTCTCGGCCAGCACCGAGCTGCTGGATGCCTTGAATGCCTGCGGCGACTATGTGCTGCTCTGCAGCAGCCTGAGCCGGGCGGTTCCCAGCCGGACAGGCGGGCTGACCACGGAGGGCCTGCTGCGCTCCATGCGATATCTGGTCGTTTCGTCCGCCGGCGGCGACGCCCAGACCCTGCTGCAGGTCCTGCCCAGCTACGAGAGTGAGCGGGTGACCAACTCCATCGGCTTCAACACCCACCACGACCGGGGCGGCATGATGGGGCACCACGGCGGCAGCGGCTTCAGCTTTGGCCAGAACCGCGAAGTGGTCACCAAGCCCGTGCTCTCGCAGGACGACCTCACCGGGCTCCGGAACAACTCGGAGTTTCTGGTCTATAACCAAGACCTTATGAGGCTCTGGGTCGGAAAAATCGGCTAAAAACTGACCGAAAACTTATCCGCTTTTTTCGTACAACCTGCACATTGCAGGAACGTTTACCGGTGCGCTATACTGGGTGCAACACAACCATGCTGCCAACCGTATATCGTGCACAAACGAAAGGAGAAACGCTATGAAGCGTATCTACGTGACCACCATTCCTCTGCAGGGCCGTCTCGACCTCACCAAGAACACCTACCGTTCCAGCGCCAATTCCGGCGACATCGAGACCCGCTTCCCGATCCTGCAGGTCCTGCACAACACGCTGCAGGAAGGCGACGATTTCCACATCATCGCCATCCGCAGTGTGAACGGCGATACCCAACGCAACTTCGGCTACCTCAAAGAGGAACTGCAGGCGATGGGCTTCACCGAGGACCACATCCGGGAGCTGCCCATGCCGGACGAGCAGGACTGCAGCACCCTGATCCGCCTGTGCCGCGACCTGTGCGACGTGCTGCCGGAAAAAGGCATCGCCTACATGGACATCACCTACGGTACCAAGACCATCCCTCTGGTGCAGCTGGCGGCTCTTACCTGCGCAGCAGCGACCCATGAGGAACTGGAGGTAGGTGGCGTCTACTACGGCGAGATGCGGCGCGTCAACGGCCAGAGCGTGAATCAGTCTGTTCTCCACGATGTTACGCCGCTTTATCACCTGCAGGGCCTCGTGGGCGGCATCCACGGCAACAAGGATACCGCCGAGATGGTCTACAACCAGCTGGTGTGGATGAGCCAGAACAAGGCCGAGCAGTAAGGGAGGGGGAATTTGATGTACGAGGAACGTGCAAACCTCCGGGCTACGATCGATGCATCGCCGCTCTGGGATGTGGATGTGGCCACCCGCAAGGCTCTCTTTCAGCCGATGCTGAAAAAGCTGAATGGCCGGGAAGAGCCTGCCGGGGACGACCCGGCTGAGGCCGCTGCGGTAGACCCGAAGCTGGAAGAAACCTACAAGAGGGTCTGGGCCGAGTGCTTTGAGCTGTTCCCGACAGAAGATGCCACCATCCTCTCGATGGCGTTTTTCCAGGCTGCGGCGGCATACCAGCCGGACCCGACACGGGAGAAGGACAGCTTCTGTGCTTACATGCAGATGGCCATGCGGCACCTGAAGGCCGAAGATGCCCGGAAAGAGGCGCAGAGCCTGGGCATTATGGACGTTAGCAAGGAGACCGCCCGTAAGGTCCGTCAGGCGTTGGACTACATGGACCGGATGGGTTACACCAGTGCCATGGTGACCGGCGACCCGCATCTGGAAAAGACGGTCGCACAGGCTGCCAGGATTGGCCAGCGGAGCCTGCACGAGGCTCTGCTGAACAAAGATACGCTGGTGTCCATCAACACCGAGCGGGACGACGGCACCGGGATTGAGATCGTGGACAAGGGGACTTCTCCTGAAACGCAGGTAGAACTGAAAGAGGACATCTTCCCTATCCTGCACAAGGCTGTGCTGCTCATGAGCCTGGAAGAAAAAGAAAAGACCCGTGCCAATATGGTGCTGTTCTGGTCCCCGCGCATTCTGGGCTATCTGCGGAAAAATGAGGCCCCCGACATGCCGGAACGCCTTGGCCGCAGCGACGACCTGCGCCCCCTGGAGAGAGACGGCGTCCTTTGGGACCTGCTGCTTCTGCGGGACTATGTACGTTTCTGTGTGCGGGAACCGCTTTACAGCGGCGAAGGCCCGGAAAATCCGAAGGAGCTTGAAAGCGCCGCAGTGAACCCCCTGCTGCTGCCGACTCGCCGCCCGGAGCAGGGCAAGACCGTGGCAGAATATCTGGGCAAGGACAAGGGAACGGTTTCCTACCATAACCAGAAGTTCGCCAAAAAGTTCCGGGGGCTGTTGAACCTCAAGGACACAAAGCCTGTGAAGGAGAACTGAACACATGGGGAAGAACATTGCGCTCCTGTATATGAGCGCCTATTTTGCACAGCCTGCCCCGGAGGGCAGCAAAAACCGCTTCCTGCGTACACAGACCAACGAGGCTGCGGTCAGCGCCCTGTGGAAGGACCCTGCATCCCGGCCGGACAAGATCGTGGCCCTGTGCAGCGACACGGTCCGGACAAAGCCGACCGTCCCGGCGGCAGATGGCTCCGGCAATAAGGTGCCCACGCTGGAGTATTTCAGGGATGAGTTCCTGAAACAGCTTGGCGTGCAGCCGGAACAGCTGGTGGCGGTCTCTGTGCCCGACAGCATGGAGGAAGCCGACCAGACCCGTGCGATCTCTGCCGTGCTGGAACAGGTGGCCGAGAATGACAACCTCTACATCGACCTGTCCGGCGGAATGCGCGATACGGCGACGCTGCTGCTCATTGTAGCCCGCTACCTCAAGGACATCCGCATGGTTCAGACCAAAAAAGTGCTTTACTCGGAGCTCAAGGGCAACAGTTCCGTTGTGCGAGACAGCACGGGCCTGTACAACCTGATGGACCTGATCACGGCAGTGGATGCGTTCTTCTCCACCGGTACGACCGAGAAACTGAAAGCATATATGAAACAGACCGGTGAGACGGACCCTGACATCCTGAACCTGCTTGACCGGATCGACCATTTCGCGGATGATCTGGCCCTCTGCCGCGTGCAGATGCTCAAAGCCGACCTCAAGGCTATTGCCCGTCAGATCAAACAGCGCCCTGCCTCGAGGGAAACGCTGAGCAGCCTGCTCTATGAGCTGATGAACGACCGCTTTGAGGCAGAGTTCCAAAACCTCATGGGCAGCCGTTCAGACAGCCTGCCGGCACTCGTGCAGTGGTGTGCCCACCACCGGATGTACCAGCAGGGACTGACCCTCCTGAGCGAGGAAATGCCCACCTATTCTGCCGCGCTGCTTTGTTCCATGAGGCACGGCCCTTTACCGTAAACCTCTGCCTGACCAAGGACAAGACTGAGGCGAACGGAAACGCTCTGTTCCGTGTGGCGACTCTGACTGAAGCACAGGAGTATCTGACAGCCGCAGTGGAGCAGGGGGAACTGCTGTTGGATCTGACCCGGAAAGACACTGTGGCGCAGGGAATCGTATACTACCAGAGCGTGCAGCAGTACCGCAACCAGATCAACCACGCCACGGACAGCGCGGTTAAATTTCAAAAGGACACAGGGCTTCTGCCGCTCAGCACAAGCGCCATTGAGCAGACGTTGGGGGACGTTGCGTTCTACCTCTTCAAGCTGAAAGAGTGTAAAGCCACTGCCCCGGTGGGCATAGAACTGCTGGACAGCAACAAAGCATTTTAAGGCTCAAAAAGTCATAACAAAAACAGCCATCACTTTCCAACTGAAGTGATGGCTGTTTTTTGTTATCCCCTTGCGGGTATGATCTAAGTGCAACACAATTTTGTGCCAGAAGAAAGGGCTACACACATTTATCGTAACTTCTGCGGCAGAACCAGCGGCTCCACCGATACGCCGCCCATGCCAAGGGTGGTTTTGATCCCGATGCCGCCGTAGGGCGCAAAGGAGAGCAGGGCGTTCCAGAGCTCCAACAGCGGCAGGGCCAGCCGGGCCTCCACAACAGCGCTGCCCACAAAGCCCGGGATGCGGGTGTTCTTGATGGGATAGGAGACGGTGTGCAGGTTGTAATCCAGGATGTGCAGACCGCGCAGGATGGCGTCCAGCGCATCCGGGTCGCTCAGCTGGCAATCCGGAAAGGCGGTGTTCCAGTGCAGCACAAGGCTCTGCAGCAGCAGGAATTCCTGCGGGTAGATGGCGTAGCGTCCCGCCTGCTTGAAGGCGCAGGGGGTGCGGAACCACAGCCTTGTCCGGCTGGCAGGGTTCTCCCGTGCCGCCAGCAGAAGCTGCAGGCCGTTTTCCACCGAGTGGCTGCCCAGCGGCTCCATCTGCAGGGGCGCGCCGTGCAGTTTCAGCGTGGTGCAACCCGCAAGCAGCGGCCGCACCTGTGCGGCGAGGGCTTCGTCCAGAAGATTCAGCGTCCACACCGAGGTCTGCGCTGCGGCATCAAAGCACAGGGACTGCGACAGCGGGTGCTCGCCCTGCTCATGGAGCCGAGCGGCGGTATCGGCGGGAAGCTGTGCCATCAGCCAGCCATAAATGCGGTAGGCCCATGCAGAGGGCAGACGTGGGGTCTCTGCTGTGCGCAGAGAGAACTGCAGCTGCTCGATCATAGAATGTTCACCTCGCAGAACCCGGCCGGGTAGCGTTTGCCTGCATAGGTGACGTACCGTGCACGGTGCGGCGAAACGCCAAGGCTGATGTCTACCTGATGGCGTCCGTGCTGGGTCTGAAGAATGCGCTGGGTCCATTTCAGGGCGGCGGCATAATCGTCCTTCAGGTAAGGGTAACCGACCGTTTTGGAGAGGAAGCCGGTGCCGCCGCCAAGGATGAGGTGTGGGGTGTCCGGAATGTTTGCAACGGGATGGCCCTGCGGGAAGTGCGACAGGAAGGCATCCTGATAAAAGCGGCTGAACTCGGCGATGGCTTCCAGCAGGGCATCCTTTGTAATGGGATGGGCATACCGGTTGAGAATGCTCTGGTCCAGCGTCAGCCGGAAGCGGATGGTCTCGCCCGGACGCACGCATTCCTGATAGAGGGGCAGATCCTTGGCGTCACCGTCAAAGGCCTCGACCCGGGCAGCGGAAAGGGGCGAGATCAGGGTGCGCCCGGTCAGGATCAGCTTGTCGTTGTCGATGGGGGCGCTGTCGGAGACCTGAACACCACGGAAAATGCTGTCCAGGATGTCGTCGGCGGCAGCACCGGATCTCAGCCTGTTGGCGTAACTGCCCTCCGGGAATACGTAATCGTGGTTGACCTCAAACGCTTCCAGAGTGCGTTTTTTGTCGGAGACCGGCGTCTCGTGCAGCAGCAGATGCACCAGCCACGCCGTGCGCAGCGCGCCTTTCAGGCTGCTGCCGGGAATATAGGCGCGGCCGTAGGCGTCGCGCTGAAATTGATGGATCTCTTTGGTGCCGTTGTAACCGGCAACATCCTCGGTCACGGCCAGGCGATACTGCACCAGCGGCTTGTCACCCATCAGCTTCGGGTGTTCCAGCCAATCCTCTGCAAGATGACAGTCTCTGGTCCAGAAGTCCAGCAGACTGCTGTTGGAGTTGGAGCTGAGCATGAACTTCTCGAACTGCCGCACCAGATCGTGCCGGAGCATGTAGTCAAAAAACAGTTCCATGTTGAGGATTTTGACGCAGCCCTGGTTCGGGGAATAGATGTATTCCCGTTTGCCGATCTTACGGCCGCTGCCAACGAACAAAGGAGACTGCGTTTTCAGCGTCAGATCAAAGACCTGCAGGTGATCCTGCTGGATCATAGTGTCACCCCCATAAACAGCGGTTTGGAATAGCGGTAAACCGGATGCGGGACCCCGATGCCGACATCGCAGAGCTCACCCTGATAGGTGTGCTGCAGCACGGAACCGGCGGTGAGAAAATACTGGGTCTGCTTCTTGACGGGGGTCTCCACCCATTCGGTGGAGGCAAAGCCGCCGCGCCGGGCCAGCTGGAACGCCGCACCTTCCAATGCGGCGTCCATCTCCTCCCCGGTGGGCAGACTGCTGGTCAGCAGCAGGTAGGGCGCGGTGCCGCGCTCCAGCGCCTGCAGCATCCAGCGCAAGGATGCGTCCTCGGCGGTGTTCAGGCAGATGGGCTCGCCGTCCAGATGGAACCGGCCGTAACCGGCGCTGGTGCGGCCGCCGATCCCGCTCAGGCCCAGAAGAGTAAAGAGCTCCTTCAGCATCTTGAGCTGGTCGTTGCCCTCACAGGCACACAGAACATACAGGCCGCAGCCTGCGTGCAGGCGGTACAGGCCGACAAAGTACGGCTTGGCGTTGGCACCGTCGGTCACGCTGGCCTTGGTCTGCTCGTAGGCCTGGCCAAAGCTCTGGTCCAGCTCGTCCAGCGGGTAGGTGCCGGTGTGCAGGCTGGCGGTGTAGCGGTCGAATTTGGAGGCCGGGATCCAGGCAAGCTTTTTGACCGCCTTGCGCTCAACGGTGGAAAGCTCGGCAGGGAATGTGGATGCGGCGATCGGCTTGGGCAGGTAAAAGGTATCTCCCCGCCAGGGCATGGCATCGCTGATGCGCAGGGCGTCCGCATCGGCAGAGACGAGAAGCTCCTCCAGTGCGGGCTCGCCGTACACTTCCAGCGCCGTGTGGCACAGGGCCGAAAAAATCGTGTCGGCACGCAGGGTCAGGGCAGAGGACTGGGAGCCGACCGCTGAGTCGGAACCACCGAAGTGGACTGCCGTATCAAACGCCAGCTTTAGCAGAAAATAGTTCATACTCTTCGACCTCGGTTTTGAAGGTTTGGCGGATGCCGTCCAAATCAACGTTCAGCGTCTCCGGGTAAGGGATCACCTGAAAGTTCTGGAAGCTCACACGGCCGTTGCCGCGGGAACCGTGTCCGCCAAGGTAGTCCAGTTGGAGTAGCTTCATGGCCTTGGACAGAAGCGAAAGGTCCTCTTCCATCTCTTTGGGGTCGGACAGGTTGTAAACGATGCTGACCCCGAACCGAGCACCGGCAACTACGCGCTCGATCTGGCGCGGGTTGGCCTTGGAGGTAAGGCGGTTGATCGTGTTCTCCGACTTGACCTCGGTCACACCCACGCCTTTCAGCTGGTCGTAGTTGAGCAGAAAAGCATCCGCAAACTGCAGCCGTGCAAAGCGAACTGGTTCAGAGCCGCCGAACATTCGCAGGAGGACCTCGCCGTCTGCGGAAAAATCCGGAAGTGTTTCGCCGTTGACACAGCTGCGGCGGGCAAGCAGCGTGCGGAGCTTGCCCTTCAGGCTGCTGCCCGGCACGATGGGCAGCCCGGTGAACGGGTCACGGATGACAGGACTATCCACGGTGCCGATGGCAGAAAAAGACGAAGAACCGCCGATGTGAAGCCCTGTGCGGACAACAAGGTCACACTTGATCAGAATTTTGCCGGTCATGATGCATTCTCCTCTCCGGTTTTGGATTCAGAGTAGTAACGATGGAAGGCGACGAGGGCTTCCATGTAGTGGTAATAATCGATCAGGTCCTGCCGTGTGCAGGTACCGACAGAGGACAGCTTGGCGAGATATTCAAACAGGTTGGCACTTTCCACAAACTGGCGCACCTGCGGGTCACGGCCGCATTCGTAAGCTAGGCGGATGCGCAGCAGCTTGATCTGATTGACGCTCTCCTTCAAAAGCCGCTCCTCGGTGCGGCGGTTCTCGTTGTTGTAAACGTCACAGGCCAGGCGGAGCAGGTTCTGGATCTTGGTCTTGGTGATCAGGGAGCAATTCTCCTTCATCAACTGTTCCGCAAAATCAACGTAGTTTTCCGGAATGATCGGCTCTGCAGCAGCGGCCTTTGGCTTGGCCGGGCCTTTGCCGGAAGGATGATTCGGTTTTGGCATATCACTCTCTCCCTCGTTTCTGATAGACATAAATGTAGATCGCGGTGATCAGCTGTCGGCGCTGTTCCGGGTCCCGCGCCCAGTCCAGAACATTGTGCGAGAAGGTCCGGTAGGCGTCCTGCTGGGCAGGGCTTGCCTTCTTCTCGTCCGGGCGCAGCCGGGCAAGCAGGTAGATGCACCGTGCAAAATTGACCTGGTCCTCCCGGGTATTGCGCAGCAGGTCGGTCAGGTTGTACAGCATGGAATTGCCGCGGTGATCGTCATCGTTTTTCTGGACCTGCGCAAAGAACTGCTCCAGACAGGCCATCTTCTCGCCCAGCACCTTGTCCCGTAAAACATCCCAGGAATAGGTGTGGTCGGGCACGGCGTCGAACAGTGCGGCACCGTTCTTGCCGGGCTGCTTTTTGGCTTCGTCCTCCAGCGCGGCGGTCTGTTCAGCTGCGGCGCGGATGGGATAATGTTCATTGAACAGTGCGATGCCCGCGCTGATGGTCAGTGCCCCGCAGGTGTAGCTGCGCAGGTGCTTCTGGATGCGCAGGGCGGCCTGCAGGGTGTGGTTCCAGGCACCGACCAGAAAGACGTCGTCGCCGCCGGCGTAGACGATGCTGACGCAAAGCCCCTGCAGCAGGCCGTTGATGTGGTACTTGAAAAACAGCGACATCTGCCGCGAGAACGCCGCAGCGCGGAACAGGTTGACGTACTTCATCCGCTGCGCGGGGTCGGTTTGGTCTGGCTGCTCAAAGCCGGCAATAAAGGCCTGTCCCAGATTATCTACGTCCATGCGGCAGATGGCGATGCGTCGGATACCCTCCGACTGGTCGGCAAGATCCTCAATATTGTTGCTGGCGGCATAGTCGCCGACGAACAGGTTGACGGACGGGCTGAGCGTCCGGACCAGCCGGTTCTTGGTGTAGGAGCGCACGGCGTCGGCGCAGAGGCCGGAGTTGTTCGAGAACGAAAGGAACCGTTTGCTGCCCCGGATGCCCGGCAGCGCAAAGGCACCGGGGCGGGGCGTGCTGTGGACCAGATAAATCGACTGGTTCTGGATCTGCGCCGACAGGTTGGCAAACCGATTGCACCACGGGCAGAGACCCTCGGCGTTGACCTGTGCGGAATTGCCGCACACCTTGCACTCCCGGGTACCGTCGGGGATGGCCTGCACACGGTTCAGGGCGCGGAGCGCAGCGGCATCGTAGGGGTGCTGCTTGTGCTGCTCGGCAATGGCGTTGACCCGGCGGAACAGGGCCTTGTAGGGGCTTGCCTCTGCGGGGACATTGCACAGGTCGTTGGCACTGCAGGGGGTCCAACCGTTGGCCAGGAACAGCTGCACGCCGAACTGTTCGTTCAGCCAGCCGTTGAAGGCCCGGTTCCAGTCGGCAAGGGTCTGCTGCACGGCGGCGGTGTTGTCCACTGCAATGTGATACACTGCGCCCCGGTAGCGGCGGGTGACGGTGTAGCCGGTCAGGGTGTGGGGGATGC
>OICG01000452.1_pt1 | contig 11108 bp, 5 predicted proteins | sample 1581241 | NCBI WGS metagenome assembly OICG01 (sample SAMEA3882534, study PRJEB24775) | human gut metagenome | biome: human-associated habitat; feature: intestine environment; material: feces | place: Netherlands | collected 2009/2010
TCTAAAGGAATAAGCTGAATACCATCCCAGAAAGACCCCCAGGTAAGCCAAGGCTTTCCCTTCTCATCAATCACAAAATTCGGATCAATGGCATTCCAGTTGTCTCTACCACCCTTTGAAGATATGAGGCAGCCCTCATCCTTCCATCCATCAGTATCGGCGAGCGAAGAATTGCTCAGCAATCCGATGGCAGAAGTATTCTTGCCAAAGGTAGAACAGGAATAAGCCATATACCACTTATCCTTATACCTGATGACATCCGGTGCCCAGGTATGACTTTCATATCCCGGTACACTATCGTGCGTCCATACCGGAAAAGCACCACGAGCCTCATCCTTCAATACACCCTGCGGATTCAGGGTCCAGTGCTGGCGGTCGGTAGAAGTCATCTGAGCCACTCCATGCCCCGTGCAATAGAGATAGTACTTGCCATTCTCGTAAGCCATCACAGGATCATGAACCATTGGTGAATCCACCACAACCGGCTGTGAAAGAGCCGTCTGCGCCTTTGCGGAAACGGCGGAAACGGCACAAGCCGCCACTAAGGGTATAGAGAGAGCCCATACTCTTATATCTTTAATCAAAAAATTTTTCATACGTCTTTTTGTTACTGTTTATAGGATTACTTACTAAGTTGAGTTATTAAAAAAGGGAGCTGAATGCTTCACAGCTTAGCTCCCCTTATGACTGTCAAAAAACCGCAGATGCGGTCAAACTTAAAACTAACTAAAGATTTTAATTCTTCTTTCCCCAATAGCTTCTGTTGCCACTCACTCCCGAGTAAACGATGGTAACCTTGCGAGGACTTGCCTCCCAATCTACCTCACGCTGAACCTTCAGCTTGGTAGTACCGATGGTCAATGTGTTGGAAGAAGCATCGAAGCTCCATGCCTTGACATTGCTCCAAGCAGAACCACCCTCCATCACGCCATTACTGCTGAGCTTGAAGGTCTTGCTGGTCTTCTGCTTGCCATACTCGTAAGAGAGTTCGATACCTTCCCAGGTTCCCTCCAGTTCGCTGGCGGTGATTTTCGCCTGTGGTACAGCTCCATAACGCTCAGGCATCACGACTGGCCATCCGTTGCTATCCCACTGGATAGAACGCACACCACCCATCATGATGGCATTGCTGGCAGCAATACCTGCAACATTGGCAGGCATACGCTGCTGGGAAACATAATACCAGTTGCCTGCACCATCATCAAATACGGCACAGTGGCTGATACCTACCCAACCGCTTCCTGCGCTGAACTTGTAAGGATGAGTCAGCACGGTAGGTTCCTCATTGGCACCCTTGGCAGCATCGGTAATCTTACCATTCATGGTCTCATACGGACCGTCCACGTTCTTGGAACGGAGCACACGGGTATTGTAAGGAACATCCAGGGCATCGTAAGCAACGAAAAGATAATAATAGCCATCATGATATACAATCTCTGGAGCCTCGGAACCCTGCCAACGGTTATTCAACGTACGGGTAAAGATGGTCTTTCCGTAAGCAGCGATATCATCGGCTGTACCCCATGGGTTAGGCAAGGCAGCCTTGGTCTTACCCGTATTGGCATCAAGCTCCACAGCAGCGAAACCACTGTGCCAGGAACCATATATCAGCCAATGCTTTCCTTCTGGAGTGATGACGTAAGTAGGGTCGATGGCATTATACTTGAAATAGCAGTTTGCCCAATCATCTGATTTTACCTTGAAATTCAATCCCTTGTCAGAAGCGTTGGTGATGACATATCCCTTATCTTCCCATTTGTTGGAAGCCGGATCGCTGGTCTCCATCAGTCCGATGAAGGCGCGTTCACTCCAGGTTCCGTCACCATTGATGGTGCCAGGACAGGTGATGGCATAATACATACGGTAGAGATGGTCGTTGACCTTGCGCACGCATGGAGCCCAGAAACCGAAGTCCAGGTCATTGGCGAAATAGCTGTCAGGACGTTCAGCCACTCCCATACCCTTGCGGAATTCATTGAGTTTTGTCTTTACCCAGGAAGGCAAGCCCACCATGGTGGCTCCTACAAATTCCCAATCTACGAGATTCTTGGAGCGGCGGCAGAAGAAGTGTCCGTGCTTGTTGCTGTTGCGGATATCCTTCTGATGTGCATTGCCATAGCTGGCATCAGTCTGATACATATAATAATATCCATCAGAAGCCTTCACCACCGTAGGATCGTGCATATTGGCAAGATTCCACTTCGAGCGCTGTGTCCAGGCTGCCACCGATGTATAATTATCACTATAGGTAGGACATTTGTAATTAGCCAGTTCCTCTGCTGTCTGATCACCAGGAGTTGGTGTAGGTGGAGTCGGTGTAGGAGTTGGAGTTGGATTCACAGGAATCTCCGGATCATCACTGCTACTGCTGCATCCTACCGCCAGCGTACAAGCCAGCAAAAGGGCAAATATATGAAGCTTTTTCATTTTTCTTTTCGTTTAGTTAGTTTTATGATCTTCTTTTCTGAAAAAAGGCAGACCTATGGGAATGTGTTTCTGCATAGGTCATGCCTTCTCATACTATTTCAAAAATCTCTTATCTGCGATGTGCACGTGAGTAATGCTTGCGTGCTGATGCAAATGAAGAATTGGCGAATGGCAAATCGAATACCAGATGAGCCTTCTCCATGGTGAGCTTGAACGCCAGGTCATTGGCATCGATATTGTTGATGCCATTATAGGTCTGGGTGTAGGTTACACCATTGTTGCCTATCATGGTTGCCTTGATGTTGGCTGTACCATTACCTACATTGGTTACAGAGAGCTGAACCTTGGCACCATCCATGGCAGCAAGCCAAGCACCCCAGTCTTCCCATGAGCAGGCATGAGTACATGCATCATATCCAGTACCCCAACCGAAGTTGTCGGCACGAACGGCAGCATACTCCTTATCGTTTGCCTTGTTGACAAGAACTGCTACAAAGTTGTGATAGTTTTCACCACCAGCTGTATAGTTGACAAACTGAGTAGAAACGGTCTTTCCTGCAGGAACATCAAACACTTTAGAGAGAGCTCCGAAGAAAGCAGAAGTATTGTCCTCATTACCGATGACGGTATCAAACTCCAGGTGAGCCTTCTCAAGAGTGAGCTTGACAAAGAAATCGTTGGCATCTACGCCAGAGATTCCAGTGTAGCCCATGTGATACTTATGACCATTGGCTGCAACGATATCGTACTTGATATCTACAGTGCCATCACCATTGTTGGTTGTATAGAGAGTAACCTTGGCGCCATCCATGTCAGCGAGCCATGTAGCCCAATTTTCAGGAGCACCGAATGGAGTTGCCTTGCCGTCATAAGCTGTACCCCAACCGAAGCAGTCGGCACGGGTAACACCATATTCTGTTCCGGCACCGTTGACCATCACAACGAGGAAGTTTTCCCAGTTATTACCACCATTGGTATAGTTGGTAAACTGCATCACCTGAGTCTCATGAGGAGCTACCTTCACTGCCTCAGTCTGAGCACCGAAGAATGGAGTTGAGTTGTCTGTAGCACCCAGGCAGTTGAACATCTTATCTACCACGTTGAACTGAGCCTGACCTGCGATAGGAGTACTGCAGTTCTCGTTCTTGAATGTCTTGTTGTAGATAGCAACGAGTGTCTTCACACCTACCTGATCCATATTAGGAACAGCCACAAATCCGAGTTCAGCAGCAGGAACCTCCTTGGTGATACCTGTCTCGAATGTGATGGTAGCAGAAACGTTGGCCATTGCATCCTCAAGAGATGTACCTACCAGCACCTTCTTAGGAACAGAGTGCAACTCCATAGAAAGAGGCTGCTTATCCTCAGCAGAAGTGAAACCACCGATAGGTTCGAGGTTAGACTGGAGGAAGTTGATGTAAGAACCTTCCGGTACAAGGAATGCACGGATGTTGGTATCGCTTGCATCAGGATTGAGATTTGGGAGAGGGGTTGACTGCTTGTAAGTCTTGGTTACAGTACCGTTGGTAATCTTGACGCTGAAAGCATTAGGATCTGAACGATCAACAGTAAGAATCACAGTACCACCAAGCTTCTGTACGCCTTCATCGGTATCAGTATCAAAAGTAAGAGTACTTACTACACCACTTCTATCAATATAATCACCCCACTCAGAGTTACCGCTAGGCTAATTATCGAAACGGATAGCTCCATACTCCTTATAGTTGGCGCCACCACGATCATCATCACTAGCAAGGACGAGGGCGAAGTTCTTGTAGGTATTAGGAGCCGATGGGTTGATGTTCAGATTGAACACGGCATTCCAGGTCTTGCCCTCAGGTACAACATAATACTTAGAGAAGGCTGTCCACCAACCTGTAGAATAGTCAGTAGCACCGATGGTGTAAACATCCTCCTCGCCTTCTGGCAATGCATTGTCATTGCCCTTAGCGGCATTGATGGAGTCTATCTTTTCTGAAATCCAATCAGGAGAGTTAACACTGAACATGTCACTTCCCTCGCATCCTGTCAATGCTGTCAAAGCCATTGCTGCCACGCAGAAGACAGATGCTATTTTATTTAGGTGTTTCATATTTTATATATTCTATATTGTGAATATGTGATTTTTAGGTTATCTCATGGGCAGGAGACGCTGCACCATGAGATAAGCTGTATTATTACTTGCCCAAGTTTACTACTGGGTGAACTGTCCAACCTCTTCCGAAGAAATCAGTAGAGTTGTCTGTATTGGTATTCGCAGAGTTACCAGCCAGATTAGGGTTATCGTTCAGCAAGCCCTGATAGATTGGCAGGAACTCATGACCCGGTACGTATGTATCGTAAGAGCTCTTCACCTCAGAATCAACACCCACCAAAGAGTAGCTTACCGGCTCCTTTGCCTTGTATGGAGAACGACGGAAGGTTCCGTGCTCCTTCAACTGAGCCAAACGACCCTGATCATAGAAGAATCCCCAACGAATCAAATCGTAACCACGACCGTACTCGCAACCGAACTCCTTAGGACGCTCTACATTGGCAATCTGCTCGAAGAGCTTATCCTTGGTATCGAAATCAGAGAGGCTCAGATCCTTCAGGCTGGCACGCTCACGAACCTGATTGATCCAGTCGATAGCCTGCTGTGTAGGACCATTTACCTCGTTCTCGCACTCTGCAGCACGAAGCAATACATCTGAGTAACGCATCATACGGAGGTTGATACCGCAATGAAGACCTGTAGTTACCTTGTCATAAAGGTTGGTACGGAAATTAGTCCACTTAGCGATAGGGAGACCACCATAGTTGTTGTTGGTGACGATGGTATCATTAGGAGTCATTTCACTCTTGTAAGCTACATTGCCATTCTCGAAACCAATCCAGTCAGACTCGTAGGTACCGATAGTCCAGTAGAGACGAGGATCGAGCTTGCCATCCTTGGTACGCTCCTGCTTGAAGAGGTTGTACAACCATGGAGATGCAGAAAGGTCTGCCCATCCACCGAATCTACCTGGAGCGAAGTTAGACTCTACGGCATGACCCTGTGTAGCGTTAGGACTGGTATTGACTGGAGTCCACTCATCATCCACACCCTGTGAACCGTAGTCGAGATACTGAATCTCGAAGAGGCTCTCGTCGTTGTTCTCGTAAGCAGAACCCTCACGGAAGTTGTCGCCATAGTTAGCCATCAGCTTGTAAGAGCCATACTTCTTGTTCATGATGTCCTTGAGTACGGTGAGCGCATCGCTATACTTATGGCGCTGCATCAGAGTACGGGCATAGTAACCGGCAGCGGCACCGCAGGTAGCACGACCCTTTGCCCATTCGCCACCAGCATCACGGGAAGGAAGAAGTGTCATCGCCTCTGCGAAATCCTTCTCCACCTGGTCGAGCACATCATCGTAGGTACTGTTCTTGCCATAGAGACCATCCAGAGAAGAATAGTTGGCATAATCAGTAATCAGCGCAGGATTCTGGTAATATCCTGCCAATGTATAGTATGAATAACCGCGGAGGAAGAGGGCCTGTCCCTTGATGCGCTTCATGCTTTCGCTGAGCGAAGCATCATCACCTGTGGTACGTGAAAGGATGAAGTTACATACATTAATAGTATAGTAAGCCTCACGCCAAGGCCACATGGAGATTTCATCTGTCACTGGGTCGTCCATGTCATCGAATGGCATATACCATACCTGTGATGAGTTCCATACCTCATCGCCACGTGTCACATCGAGGGTATAACCCACACGTGCCGAAGAACCTTCCATACGAATATGGTTGTATGCTGCAATAACGCACTCTTCCAGATCATCAGCATTGAAACCGAAGGTTCCGGTGGTCTGCTGGTTAGGATTGGTAACATCCAACTTGTCCTCGCATGAGGTGGTAGCCATAGCACCGAGGCCAAGGAAGAGAGCTAATGATAATTTATATAGTTTCATATCAAATGTTCTTTTAAATAATAATTCTCGTAGTTTTCCTTATCTCTTAAACTATTAGAATGTGAAGTGGAGACCTGCCATAAATGTTCTGGCACTTGGGAAAGAGCAGAAGTTGTAACCTGGGGTAAAGGTACCACCGGCATAGTCCACATTATATCCATGATAGCCTGTGAAAGTGTAGAGGTTCTGTGCTGATACATAGAGACGTACGCCACTGACATATCCACCAAACCACTTGTCTGGGAAGTTGTAGCCCAATTCTACGTTGGCAATCTTCCAGTAAGCAGCATTCTGAATCTTGCGAGAGCTGAAGAGGTCGTTCCATGCCAATGTTGCATTGTTGGCAGCGTAGGTACGTGGAACACTTGAAAGGTAGGTACCATCCTCTGACCAGCGATTGGCATCCAGCATGCCTACTTCCTTGTTTCCATAGCCGTAGCAAGAGTTCAAGCTATTATAGATATCATCTGATACATGATAGTTCAATACTCCGTAGGTAGAAATATTGAGGTCGAATCCCTTATACTCCATGTGGGTGCTCAAACCGAAGTTCACCTTTGGAAGACCACTGCCCAATACGGTCTGGTCGTATGCATCGATTACGCCATCAGGAGTTCCTTCTGGACCAGAAATATCCTTATAGAGGCAATCACCCACATTAACACCCTGCTGGGTAGCGTGGTTGTCGAGATCTTTCTGTGTACGGGCGATTCCCTCGTAAACCCAACCATAGAACTGACCGATCTCCTGACCTACGTAGGTAGCGTATGCACCAGAGATGTAAGAGTCCTTACCGATACCCAGAGAAGTTACCTTGTTCTTCAAGGTACTCAAGTTGGCACTGATGTCATACTTGAAGGCGTGGTCACGGTTGCGATAGGTTGCGCTGAACTCGAAACCACTGTTCTCCATAGAGGCAGCGTTCATGGTTACAGAGGTGTTGGATACACCAGTCTGCGCAGGAACAGGAACAGAGTAAAGCAAGTCTTCTGACTTGTTCTTATACCACTCAGCAGTGAACTCCAGGCGGTTGTTGAACATCGCGAGGTCGATACCCACGTTGGTAGTCTTCTTCTTCTCCCATGCGATATCGTTGTTCACGAAGGTAGAAACGGCAGAACCGGTTACAGGACTGTTGCCGAAGCTGTAAGTCATGTTGTTACGGTTCATGGTAGCCATGTACTGGTACTCACCGATATTCTCGTTACCGAGCTCACCATAGCTGGCACGAATCTTGAACATGTTAACGATATCCTGACTGATTGGGAAGAACTTTTCCTTATCGAAGCGCCAGCCCAAAGATACAGATGGGAAGGTTGCCCAACGGATGTTCTTGCTCAAGCGGGAGCTACCATCACGACGTACTACTGCAGAAATCAGGTACTTCTCAGCATAGTTATAGTTCAAACGGCCTACGTATGATGCCAGACAATGCTTAAACTCGTATGACTCTGAGTAAGTGTTCTTGGCATTCTGAAGCTGGAGGAAGTAAGGCTCTGTGAAGTTGATACCCCAACCTGTCAAGAGGTTGGTATTCTCTTCCTCGTAAGTCATACCAGCGAGCAGGTTGATGTTGTGCTTACCGATTGTTCCATTGTAGGTAATGGTATTCTCAACCAAGGCGTCGCTGTAGTTGCGTGAGCCCTTGGTAAGGCGCTCATTCTCCTTGGCAAGATATACACGGTTGCTCTGAATCCAGGAAGGAATCCAGGTCTTATCCTTTGCCTCTGTCTTGCTGTAAGAGAGGTTTACATTATAGTGAAGACCATGATTCTTGCTCTTGATACCTACCATACCCAAGAGATCAACATCAGCAGAAGCAGTACCTACGAAGCGGTCAACCAAGGTGTTGCGCTGCAGGAGGTTATTAACCAGCAATGGGTTGGATGCAGAGATGTCACCATGTACGCTGTCATAGTAAACACCATAACCGTATGCATCGTAGCGATAACCGTTGGCTGCACCTACCTTGTCATCGAGAACCCATGTTGACTTATCGTAAGCCTTGATGGTTGGCTGCATCAGAAGTGTACCACGGAGCACGTTGGTTACATCACCATAAAGACCCTGGACATACTCTGAGGCATTGGAAAGACCCATGTTGTCCTGGTTAGAGTGAGAATAAACCATGCTTGTACGGAACTTCACGAACTTGGTGTCCATGGTATTGTTCACACGGGCTGTGTAACGCTCGTAGTTAGGACCTGCACCCTGCAATGTACCCTTCTGGTTATAGTAGTCGAGAGATACATTATAAGTACTGTGAGAGCTACCACCGCTGAGAGCTACGTTGTGATTCTGGCGGATACCGGTCTTGAACACCTCATCGAACCAATTTGTGTTGGTTGCATCCTGAAAGTGATACTTGCCATCCTCGCCCATCTTGTAACCACCAGGCAGAGGAGTGTTGGAGTTTGAGCAAGCCTGACCCAGGTAGTTGCTATACTGGTCGGCGTTCATCACGTCATATACATCGCCAGGAATCTGGTCAACACCGAAGTAACCAGAGTAGTTCACCTTCAGAGGCTGGTCTTTCTTACCATTCTTGGTTGTGATGATAACGACACCATTAGCTGCACGAGAACCATAGATGGCACCCGCAGAAGCATCCTTCAAGATCTGGATGGTCTCAATATCATTAGGAGAGAAATCACGGATAGTGGTACCCATTGGCACACCATCGATGACATAAAGAGGAGCTGTGCTACCGAAAGAACCGATACCACGGATACGTACGCTTGGGTCGGCACCTGGCTGACCATCGGATGTAATCTGCACACCAGCTACCTTACCTTCGAGCATGGTAGAGATGTTGGAGTTAGACACCTTCTTCATCTCCTCTGCATTGACGATAGCTACAGAACCGGTAAGGTCTGCCTTCTTCTGGGTACCATAACCCACTACGACAACCTGTTCGAGCAACTGATTGTCTGAAGAAAGCTGGATAGGTTCAAGGATAGCGCGTCCGCGAACGGCAATCTGGCGCTCCTTAAAGCCCAAATAGCTAACCAAAAGAGTAGCGTTAGCTTTTACTTTGATCTCGAAGTTACCATCGAGGTCAGTTACAGCACCGGTCTTGACATCCTTGGTCTTCACTGTTGCACCAATCAGAGGTTCACCCTGATCATCTACAACCTGTCCCTTGACTGTAATCACCTGATCCTGTGCTACAGCGGCCATAGCGGTCATCGGGGTTACGAAAGAAGCACCACCGACAGCTCCTAGGCATAGCATCATAGAGAATAATTGTTTCCTCATTGCTTAAAACTTTTTAGGTTTATGATTTTGTTTATTCTAATTTTCTATGGTTTGTTAATTTTCAAACGGTTTGTTTGTTACAGCAAATCGGTTTGATCGTTAATTTTCGGTGGCAAAAGTACAATTAATCACTATTAAGTAGGTGGACAAACGTGAATAATAGGTGGACAAACTGCATAAATAGTGGATTTTTCCGTTTATTACGCACTTATCCACTAGTTGTGCACCCACACATACAAAACAAGGAGTCACTTGACTTAAATCAAGCGACTCCTTGTTGTATTTCGGTTTCTTAACAATTATATACTTCCAAACACATCTACTCGTCGAGCGAATCCTTATAGGAAGAAGGCGACACACCATATTGCTTGGTAAAACAACGGGTAAAATACTTCGGATCATTGAAGCCCACACGATAGGCTATTTCCGTGATGTTCCGGTTTGCCACTTTTTCTGTAATCATCTTCTTCGCAATGTCGAGACGATAGTTGCGGATGAACTGGGCGGTAGGCTGACCAGCCTCAGCATTCAGCATCTTACTGAGCACACTGCGGTTCATCCGCATTTCATCAGCCAACTCCTGCACACCGAACTCCGAGTTATCGTAGTTCTTCTCCATCACCTCCATCACGATATCCATAAACGGACGCTCCTTTTCGGCTACCTGTTTCCTGTCAGCCTCTATCGACTTCTTCTGACTATCCTGATAACGCTTCTGGTTCTCCAGAATCATCTGGATGCGACTCTGCAACTTGCCCGGCTCATCACTATCCTTCAGAGCTGCCTCTATCGGACGATAGAGTTCCTCCACCTCGCGTTCGCGCATCTTCTCCAGTCTGCTGGTATAGATGTAGAGCAGGAAGGCGATGAAGGCTATCACCATCAAGGAGACAAACCACCAGCTCTTCCAGAAATAAGGAGTAACTACAACTTTCACGGAGATAGTCTGCTCCTTATCGGAATCGAAGGAAGGTATATACTTCACTTCAAACTGATAGCTGCCCGCAGGCAAGGTAGAATAGCGCACACTATGTTGTCCCGGTTTGAGCTGAACCCAATCGTTCTCATATCCCTTCATGCGATAGAGATATCCCCCCTGACTCTCGCTGCCATAGTTCAAGGCTGAAAAGAAGATCGTAAACGACTTGTCGCTCTCATGGATGCACAACCTTTTGGCAATGGATATATCATCGTCCAGATAATCACTGCCGGCAAACACCGGCTGGTTATCTACCAGAAGTTCGGTAAAACGCAGTCTGGCTGAGTTATGAACCGCATGGTTCACACCCGTAACCGCCATCAATCCCTCATCGGTACCCAGATAAATCTTACCCTTGGCATCACGGATGGCACCATTGAAATAGAACTGCGAACTGAGCAGTCCATCCTCACGGGAATAACTGCTGAAGGTCTCGGTCTTCGGATTGAAGATGGAGAGTCCATTATCCGTGGCTATCCACAACATACCCTGATTATCCTCTACAATAC
>OICG01000459.1_pt1 | contig 10953 bp, 9 predicted proteins | sample 1581241 | NCBI WGS metagenome assembly OICG01 (sample SAMEA3882534, study PRJEB24775) | human gut metagenome | biome: human-associated habitat; feature: intestine environment; material: feces | place: Netherlands | collected 2009/2010
ATCCCCCGTAAACGTGCGATCCTGGGCCAGTTGATTGAAAAGGTGGAGGTGGGAAAGGGGTACAAGGTGACAGTGCATCTCAGGATGAGCTATGCGCAGTTTTTGGGGATAGAGGGAAATGGCGAAATACAAGTGCGGAAGGACGTTTGTGCGTGATGCTCTTTCTAGCGATAAGCGAGAGGAAAATCCTTGCAAAAGCATAAATATTTAACAGTATGACCCTTGAAACGCACACAATTTTCCTATACAATATACATAAAAGAAATTTGGTAAGCGTGAGGGTGTGGCGTGGATGACACAAAATGATCTGAGAAAAAAGTATCCTTATTACGATCAAATCCAGAGGTTTCGCCTGATCGATGATACGTTTATGAGCGTGGTTTTTCAGGACATCGGCTGTACGCAGTTCCTGATTCGTATACTTCTGCAGAATGATGGTTTGAATGTTACCGAGGTGGGGACACAAAATTCACTCAAGAATCTGCGCGGCCGGTCGGTGCGCTTGGATATTATCGCATACGATAAGCAGGGCAAGATTTATAATATAGAAGTCCAGCGCAAGGACGCAGGCGCTTTACCGAAGCGGGCGCGTTACAACAGTTCCATGATGGACGCCAATATTACAAGGCCGGGCGAAGGACTGGAAAATCTTCCTGAAACGTATGTGATCTTCATCACGGAAAACGACTATTTCCAGAGTGCATTGCCGCTCTACCATATTGACCGTACGGTTCGGGAATTGTCTGCACCGTTTCAGGACGAGGCACATATCATTTATGTGAACGGACAATATAGAGGCGAAGATCCGATTGGATCGGTTATGCACGATTTCTTCTGTGCAGATCCAAAAAGCATGAACAATGCAATTCTTGCCAATGAGGTGGCAAAATACAAAGATACAGACAAAGGAGTGAGCAGTATGTGCCGCATTATGGAAGAACTGACGAACGAAAGCCGTGAAGAAGGGCGCTTGGCAAACCTGCTTGAAAATGTCAAGAAGTTTATGGCTCGAGGAATGAGCTTTGACGAGGTGGCTGACACGCTGGAACTGAGCAAAGAGGACAGAGAGTTTGTACTGAGTAATCTTTAACGCGAGCTTGAGACTATGTGCAATTACAGCAAAGGTGTCTATAACGATGGTATGGAGAGAGGAAGGAATACAGGCATTGCGGGCGCTGCTGATATTCTCAAACGCATGGGGATGGACGCCGGCAAGATTGTTGAGCAGCTGATGCTCCAGTATGGTCTCGGCAGGGAAGAGGCAGCCGGGTATGTGCAGCGGGCAGAGCCGCAGTAAATCATTTCGTGCTATCAAAATGTAGCCAGGGCGGCGCCTGACGGGGACGCCGCCCTGGCTTTTTTGACATGACATATCGGTTAAAAACCGTTGACACTTCATGCACGCTATGGTAAGCTGCAAACACCCGCCTGGCCGGTTTTTATGTGCCTTGCTCCCTCTGTGAACGACAGCCTTAGTACGAGCCGTTACGGAGAGCAACTGACTCTTAATCAGTGGGTCCTGGGTTCGAGTCCCCGATGGTGCACCAAAAATAGCCTTACGGAAACGTAAGGCTATTTTCATAATGATTGCCGCTTTGTGGAGTGCTTTCATTTGCCGCTGACTTCTGTCTAAGTCAGCGGCTCTTTTTATTTTTTAAGAGAAATTCAAGAACTTTTAGTGTAAGAGAAACGGTGGCATATATGCAGCTGCCAATAAAAGTAAGCAGCAAAATTATTTCCTGAAAACTCAAGCGTTCACCTCCCTCATAATTTGGAGGCGACAATCAAGAGTAAATTATATCAGAAGGGGAGAGGACTGTCAAAATAAGCTCTCCAAATCCTTAATGGCGGTTTGTTGGTACAATACCAATGAACCGCTTTTTTCATGCAAAAATTCCGGAAGCCCCAAAAGGCAACCGTTTATTATAGATTGTAGAATACAAAAAATGGAGGTATTTCCCATGAGCATCATTATCGGCATCGACCACGGCTACTACGCCATCAAAACAGCGCATTGTTCATTTCCGGCTGGACTTACCAGCTACGGAGAACACGAACCCTACACCCGCCAAGGACTCTTAGAGTTTGGCGGGTGCTTTTTTGTTTGTGGCTCCGGGCGGCAGCCTATCCAGCGAGATAAGACCGTGAATGACAACTACTACCTGCTGACGCTGGCGGCTATCGCCAAGGAAATCAAGCAGCGCGGCTTGCCGCCCGAATGCTCGGTGCGCATTGCGGCGGGTCTGCCGCTGACCAGTTTCGGACGCGACAAACCCAAGTTCAATGATTATCTGCTGCGAAGCAAGCAGCCTGTGAACTACAAGTTCGAGGGTGTGGAGTACAGCATCACTATCGAAGAAGTTGCCATCTTCCCCCAAGGCTACGCCGCCCTTATGACCGAAACCGGGCTGTTGCAGGACGAGCCATCAATGCTCCTCATGGATTTGGGCGGCTGGACAGTGGACCTTATGCGCATAGACAATGCCATTCCTGTGGCCGACACCGCGCACAGCTTGGAACTCGGCATGATCCGCTGCGTGGATGACATCCGGGAGCAGGTGCGGCGCGAAACCGGGCTGTCCCTGACAGATGCCCAAATCGAAAATATGCTGGCAGGTCAGCCCTGCACGGTCAGCGATACGGTGCGCGACATTGTGAACAAACAAGGTCGCAAGTACACAGAGCATCTTCTGTCTGCCACGATGGAAGCGGGATTCGATTTGCACGCCATCCCCGCCGTGTTGCTGGGCGGCGGCGCATCGGTGGTGAGCCGCCACCTAAGTCCCAAGGACGGCCTTTGTAAGACGATTTTCCTGCTGGACGACAAGGTGAACGCGGTCGGATTCGAGCGTGCGTTGGCCGCCGTGTCGCGCCGCAAAAGCGAGGTATGAAACGACCGCAATATGTTTTCCGCCCGAACCTTAACGAACCGCAACACCGCCGCGCGTGGGCGTTGTTGCAGCAGGTGCCGTCAGCACGCCGTAAGGAGTTTCTGGTACAAGCCATTCTTGCAACGGAGCAGACAGATAGGCTGGAAGAAAGCATCCGCAAGGTGGTGCGGGAGGAGTTGCAGGCAGTCAACATAACCAACGCTGTTCCAAGCTCACTGTCAGAGAATGCTATACCAGACTCTGCGCTCGATTTCCTGAATTCACTGTAGGGGGTGATTCCAATGTTTGAATAATAAGCAGAAAAGCAAAAAAATAAAAGGCAAAAGAGAGGTTGATACATACACTTACCACAAAAGACCGTCACGGCGTTCTATGCGAGGGTCGCATCCGCCGCCTGACACCGCGCGAATGTCTGCGGCTGCAGGGTTGGGCAGATGACCGCATCGACACGGTGCTTGCCATCCAGAGCGATAATCAAGCCTACAAGCAGGCAGGCAACGGTGTAACAGTCAACGTGGTAGAGGCCATCGGGCGGAGAATTGCAGCCATGGACGCAGAACTGCGGGGTGAGGCGCTTGCCCCTTGATTTCCGCGACCAGTATTTTGGCTGTGAAATTGAACTGACCGGGATAAACCGCGCCACGGCAGCCCAAACGCTGGCCGACTTATTTGGCACCCGCGCCGAGCATTCCGGCGGTGGCTACGATGCCTACAGGGTCAAAGATTTGGACGGTAAAGAGTGGAAAGTCGTTCGGGACAGCAGTATCCATCCCGAATGCCGTAGGCGGTCTGTTCTTATTGGGGAGACCTACAAGGTCGAATTGAACTCTCCGAAACTCGAATACGGCGAGATGGAAAAGCTGCAGGAGGTTGTCCGCGCCCTGCGCCGCGCAGGCGGCATTGTAAACGACAGCTGCGGAATGCACGTCCATGTGGATGCCAGTAAGCATACTCCGCAGAGCCTCAAAAATGTGCTGTCCATCATGTATTCCAAAGAGGATATTTTGTTTGCAGCACTCAAAGTAAACCCTGCCCGCATCGACAGCTACTGTCAGGCGGTGGATGAACCAATTCTGGAAGAAATCCGCAAGCTGCCCAGCGGCGCGAGTATGGATCAACTGAAAGACCGCTGGTATCAAGGGAGGGATGGGAGTGATTATCACTACCATTCGTCACGGTACAGGGCTTGTTATGGCAAGAAAGCGATTATGTATCCCACGTTCCAAACTTTAATTGTACAGCGACAAAAATTATAAAAACAGTCTGTTTTTCTCTACATAATAACTATATAATTTGAGTATTCCAGATATGATGGAGGTTGTTATTGTGGATGATGGAAATCGACTGACTGTGTATGAACTTGTGGAAAGAGTTATCCCTTGCATCATTGCAAAGCACTATAGCGAAAACTATATTCAAGGCTTTCGTTCGACGTTTAGGAACCTGTTAGCGTACTGCAATAAAAATGAAAAGAAATATTTTACAGCGGAATTGGCTCAGCAGTTCATGCTGGATTGCTACGGTGTGCAGCCGGGAACAGTAGAACGGCGATGCTCACGAGTTCACCGTGCAATGGATTTGTTGTCAGACTACCAACATTTCAACGCGGTTATGCTTCGGCGGAGGTTGAATCGAGAGTTCCCTGCAGGACTGCAAGAAGGTGCGGTCAACTACTTGCAAAAGCTATCTCTCCACGGACGCAGGGAGAATACGCTGCGCAGCCACAGAAATGTTCTTCTTCGCTTTACAGATTATTTGTTCAGCGTTGGAGTCACGGATTACAAATTACTTTCAGCAGATATTGTAAATCGATACGTCAAAGTTGTTTCGTGCAATTACAGCAATTCGGTTGTAAGGCTCCATTACAGTATCCTTTTACGCTTTTTTCAGTACCTTGCGCATAGTGGCTACAAGGAAACAGATTTGTCTTTGAAAATGATGCCAATTGTAAAAGTATCCGCTTCCGCGCGAATTCCTACAACATTAGATCTTAGCCAAATCGAAAGTATCCTTGCTTCTGTTGACCGTGAAAGTCCACAAGGGAAACGCGATTATTCTCAGCATAACTTTTTTCTGCGCATAAAAGGCGTTATGTTGAGCTCAACATAATGCCTTCAATATGCATTCTGTATTCTATCACGGTACAATCGAATGGCGGTTGTTCAACTCCACGCTTCATGCAGGTGAAGCCAAAGCCAACATCATTCTGGCTATGGCGATTTCTGCGCAGGGCATCAACCAGAAGTACACGCAGTTCCGGAAAACGTCCATCGGGGATAATCCGGCGTTCACCTTCCGCACCTTTCTGCTGCGGCTGGGGCTGATTGGTCCTGAGTACAAAAATGTGCGGATGCACCTGCTGAAGAACCTGCCCGGTGACAAGGCGTGGCGGCACGACAAGTCGCTGTATCCCAGCAATCAACCACGGCTTCATACAGATGAGGTCAGATAAGGAGAAAACCAATGTCTCGAAAAGAATACTTTGCCTATGGTTCCAATCTGAATTTTGATCAGATGGCTTACCGCTGCCCGGAGGCAACCGCCGTGGGTATCGCCAAGCTGGACGGCTATGAACTGGCGTTCCGGCGCGGCTACCTGACGATTTTGCCCAAAGAGGGCGCAAGCGTTGAAGGACTGATCTGGTCTGTCACCGACCACGACGAATCCCAGCTTGACTGCTATGAAGGGTATCCAACTTTTTATGACAAGGAAACCATGACGGTTACGGATGCAGACGGCACGCCGCATGAAATCATGGTTTACACCATGAACGCACCGTACCGCGACCAACTGCTCCCGGTCAGCAGCCGTTACAATGCGGTTGTCATGCAGGGGTGTCTGGATGCCGGTATTTCTCCGCAGCAGTTCTATGATGCTGACGAAAAATACCGCAAAGCCTACAAGGCCAGAGCCGCGCCGGTCCCTAAGAAACACGCTCCCGAACGCTAACCAAGCCCGCTGCACCGTGCAGCGGGCTTTTTCTTTTGCAACAAAAGGAGAACCAGTATGAAAAACAAACACAGAATAAAGCAGGGCTTGTCGCTGCTGCTGGCGGGAGGGATTGCGCTCACAAATCTGGGCGCAGCGCTGCCCGCTTTTGCCGAGGATGCCGCAGCCACGCCGGAGACAGCTTCAGCGGCCACACCGGAAACTGCTGAAGCCAATGTCCCGACACCGAATCTTTTGCAGATCACTGAAAATCTGTACGACGATCTGCCGGACGCGCCTACCGGCAGTTACCTTGGCAGCATGGGTCTGCCCGTGGCAACCGGCGAAACAAAAATCGGTATCTCCGCGTGGGTTTCTGACCTGTATGACGGCGTAGATGCCCATATGGATGCCGATGCGCTGAACGCAGATGAGAACACGGTCACAATCGGCAAAACTCCCGGTACAGACTATGCCATTGTTCCGCTGTTGGCGCAGGTCGAATACCCGGCAGACGGTGCGGTATCCGAAATCATACTGCCGGACGGTGTAGAGCTTTTAAGCTACCGCTCCACCGATTATGAGCCTATCCCGGCAGACGAGCAGGAACAGGCTGAAATCCTGCACCAGACATACTCGGAGCAATCGGCGGCAGCCACCGGCCTGTATGTAAAAGCCTCTGCCGATTTTACGGCGCAGCTTGTCTATACGGATTCGGACGGCAGTTCGCAGTCAAAATCTATCCATGTACAGATCAGCGAGGATGCCGCACCCACACAGATGTATGCCGACACCGGCGATGACGGCATTGCCGCCTATGCTGCAGGGCCGACTCCGCCGTATGCCACCGGCAAAATCACCAGTATTGCCAAGGAGGGCGGCACATGGCTCATTTGGTTCAACGGTCAGGAAGCCTACTGCTGCAGCCACGGCCTGAACGGCCAGCCCAAGGGCTGCCCCACCTACAGCTTCTCTCATGTGTCCCGCCTTGAACCCGGCCAGTATACGCCGGGCAACCACTATGCAAACCAGGTCAACATCTGGGGTGGTCTTGGCCAGCTGAGTCTGGATATGCTGGATGACCGTCCTGTTGTGGCAAGCCTTGAAGATGATCCTGAAGGCGGCGAAGAACAGCCGGACATCCTTGGCAGTCTTTACGATGAAACCCAGCAGTGGATCATGGAAAACTATCCCGACAGCTACGCGGCGCAGACCTATATTGCTGCTGCAGAAGAACTGGTAAACGGTACAGATGCACAGTCCGGGGAAAACGGCTACTACACCTACATCTATAACCCGCCTGCAGGGTATGCGTGGCAGGTTGTGGCACTGGTCGGTGAAGAAATTGCGGGCGGCACTGAGATCCCGGATGTGCCGAGTGTTCCGGAACCGAAGTATTATTCCGCTGCGTGGACAGCTCCTGCGCAAAGCGCCAGCGGAAGCTTTGATCTGACATTCACAGTCAACACCGACAAGTACCAGCTGAACACGCTGGAAAAGGTGGACGGGGCGGCCATTACCGTCACGCCCAGCCGGACCGGCGGCAATGTGGACGGCGGCAGCTGGCAGATGACACCTGCCGCAGCGCAGACCATTACCACAAGTGGTCACACGCCGGATGACAACTTTCACCTCAACGGCGGCGATGGTTCTGCCACATGGACGGTTCACTATGAGGTGTCCAAGACCAGCACCAGTACGCTTTCCGGGCAGGAAGGACCTTTCACCAGCCAAGCAGAGGCAGACGCCGCTGCCGAAGCCGCCAAGAATGCAGCCATCGGGCAGCTGCAAAATGAAGCGCAGGGCATGGTAGATGCCGCTATTGCCGCGGCGCGGGCGCAGCTTGCCAATATTACATTCAGCTATGACGAGGTCACCATCCCGCACGGCTTTGATGCCACGCCCGGCGCGCTGGGCAGCCACCAGACCATTACCGTTCCTGCCAACAGTTCGAACGATTACCCAATGAAAAACGATGAGTGGTCGGTAAAAGTCAGCATCGACAAAATCGACAGCGAAACCAAGCAGCGCATCAAGGGTGATGCTGAGTTTAAGATTTTTGAGTGGGACACCGTTCGGCAGTGCTATATCCCCAATGGTGGGTACAACCAATACAAGGTTGAACGCCAGAGCAACGGCACCTACAAGGTCATCAACCACAGCGACTATGCGGGCGGTTCGGATGGTTTGTTCTATACTCAGCGCAACGAGGGCAAGTTCGTCATTGTGGAGAGCCGTGCTCCTAACGGCTACTATGGCGACTGGTCGGATGTAAACGCTCCCGGCACAGCCGGTTCCGTGCTGGGCAAGCGGGCGTATGCCTTTGAAATTACCAAAGCGCAGGATGGTCAAACGATTTGGCTGGGGAACGCCGATTATAACGCGGATATTACCACGACCAACAGTGGCAGTACGCTCATCGACACCGGTGAGGGTGTGGTCACTATCACCTTTGGCAGCCGCAATGCAGATAAGACCTACGCCACAGACCCCACGGGCATTGCCAACAACGAAGATTCCTACACCATGCACGCCAATGCCGACAAGATGCAGAATGATCGTGTCCTCGGCAACATTCTGCTGACAAAAGTTGACTTGGACGCCGCCCGGTATCTGGCTGCGGGCAGCAACGGTGACAGCACGCTTGAAGGTGCCGTGTACGACCTGTACACTGCCGAGGACATTCATCATCCGGACGGCGTTTCCGGCATTGTCGATTACTCCAAGATCACCGATTCCAGCGGCAACCCCATCTGGCATACCACCGTGCTTACCAACGGCGCATGGAAGTCCGATTATCTCCCGGTGCTGAAAAAGGATCACCTTGTAGCCTCCGCCGCCATCAAGGACGGCAAGCTGGCGTTCGCCAATCTCTACTTAGGCCGATACTACCTTGTGGAGCGCGCCACCGGCATCGTGATCCCGGTGGATTCCAACGGGCAGTATTACCTCTCCGGCAAGTATCCACTTCTCAATAAAAAGCTGGAGCCTACTGGCAGCTATGCCGCCCTCGCCGGCAGCGGTACGGAATATACCGACTATGTCTGCCGCAACAAATATTCTGCTGTTGCTGAGAGCCGCTCCTTAGACGGCAACAAGACCTATGACGGTTACTACCTGTCTTTTGCAAAAGGCTATCTCTGTGATGAAGTCAACCACTATCAATCCCTTACTTATGCAGATGAATCCACTTACGTTGTCCGCACCGAAGATCAGACGCAGGACGAAGTACTGAAATCCGGGTTCAGTCTGCAAAAGCTGGTGTCCACCACCGGTCAGCCCTCCCCTGCCATTAAGCTGGGCGACGCCGGGTTCAAAGTGTACCGTGTATCGCTGCTGAGCAAGGCTGACCAGTTCACCAAAAATGCCGATGGCAGCTACGATGCCGCCAGCATTCTGGAAGCCTACCGTAAATCCAGCTACGATCAGGACACGCTGAAATTTGATTTTTCTAACGAAGAACAGGCTGTTGCCACGATGTACGAGAGCGACACCACCTCTGTTACCCGCTATAATGCCACCTTGACCGCAGACGGCGATTTTGCCAATGGGCAGGGCCTTGGCTGGGTGCCGACCAACAACGCGCAGGAATACCGCCTGTCCGAAATCTTTACGAACGAAGAAGGCATCCTGCGTGTGCAGGGGCTCCCCAACGGCCAGTACATCGTCGTGGAAACCACCGTACCGCACGACCTGTTCCAAGCTGAGCCTTTTATTGTCACCGTTGACCCCGAACAGGATAACAACCCGTGGGGCGCTATGGCCACCCCCAAGGACAGCGTAATGACAGGCTCTGACAGTTATCAGAAATTCACCGTACTGGACGAGGAAATCGAAGTTTATCTCCGCATCACCAAAGTTGACGAGGAAACCGGCAAACCGGTACTGCTGCCCGACACCGCTTTCCAAATCTACTGGCTGGACGAGCAGGGGCATTACCGTTATGACAGCAACGGCAACCCAAAACTCGTCACGATGACCGATACTGTCAACCGCCATCTGACAAAAGATGTAGACACTTTCTACACCAACAGCGAGGGCATCTTGACGCTGCCTGAAAAATTGCCGCTGGGTAAATATCGCATTGTGGAAGTCACCGGCCCGAACGGATTCTACAACGAATGGCTGGATTCTGCCGGATATGAAAACGGCATTTTGGCCGACGATGCAGATGGCATCTACTATGTGGATTTTGAAATCACCACAGACCGCATTTATGCAGCCACCGGCGACAAAAACGAGAACGGCATGGATACCCTTGTGATTGGTGAAAACTACGCTAACCATGAGACGCTGGGCAAATTGACGATCCGCAAAACAGGCGAGGTCTTAGCTGGCTGGAAAACAGAAGCGGGCGCACTTGACCCGTGGATGACCGGCGAGGCCGAGGACGGCAATTTTGTGTATGAAAGCCGCCCGCTGGCCGGTGCGGAGTATACCATCACTGCCGCCGAGGATATTTATACGCAGGATCGGCAGACCGACAATTATGGCAACCGCACGCTCTGGTATGCCAAGGGCGATGTAGTCGCCGTAGTCACCACTGGCGACGGCAGCGCAGACATTGCCGCTTTTGCCCCGGCCCGCACGAAGGCCACCTACGATTTCCTGTCTGTAATCCATGACGGCACGATTGGCGAAGTCAGCGTGACCCTGCCGCTGGGCAGCTACCATATCGAGGAAACCAAACCGCCTTACGGCTATGTCGGCACTTCTGACAGCTATGATGTCACTTTCGTTTGGGATGCCCAGTTAAACGATGTGGTTATGGCCACGAGCATTGCCAAGGTTGACGGCGCTGCATCTTCCCAGAGTTTTGAGGTCGTGCGCAGCAAGGATGCCAACGCCGATTTCACCGAGCAACAGACCTTGAAATTCTACAATGACCGCGAAAAAGCCAAAGTCGGCGTTTACAAGGTTGACCGCGAAACCGGCAAATACCTTGCCGGTGCGGTATTCAACCTGTACACGGCTGATGATATTTACAGCGTGGACGGCAAACTGCTGTTTGCAGCGGGCGAACTGGTCGCCACCAGCCCCGAAACCGGCGCAGACGGCTACACCTATTTTGACTGCGATATTCCCATTCGCGGCGAGTATTACGGCAGCAGCATCCGCAAGGACGCCACCACCA